>Ga0115013_10000581_pt1 | contig 21998 bp, 18 predicted proteins | sample SouAtlMetagenome_2_FD_88686 | JGI IMG/M metagenome (GOLD analysis project Ga0115013, IMG submission 88686) | Marine eukaryotic phytoplankton communities from Atlantic Ocean - South Atlantic ANT15 Metagenome | ecosystem: Environmental > Aquatic > Marine > Oceanic | place: South Atlantic Ocean...
AGATTTCTTGCAACCGCGCCATGGGCGTTCACGTTCACGTCGATGTCCAAGGGTTGACCCTAGAACACTTGAAGAATATCTGCCTCAATTTCATTAAGCACGAGGCTGCTATGGATTCGTTTATGCCAAACTCACGACGCCACAGCGAATTTTGCCGAAGCAACCGGGACGCAATTCTGCCACACGCAGCAACGCACGGCCTCAAGCACAACGAAATTGTTTCGTGTGACAATCTAGAAGGCCTTTGCGATATTGTCAACCCGGGCCAGGCCCGTTACTACAAGTTCAACCTCCAAAACCTTCAATCTTCCCGAAGTAGAAAGAAAAAGGGCAAGCAGACCATCGAATCTCGACAGCATTCGTGCACCACCAACTATTCCAAGATCGAGGCCTGGGTCCGCTTTTGCGCCTGCATGGGTGAAGAATTCGACCGATCGTCCCAAGAAACTCTTGGAGCACGAAAACGAATTCGATTCTCTCTTTGATACGTTCATCCAGGACCTCAAGCTCAAGGCATTCTATAAGAATCGCAGGGCAGAGATTTCCCACCAGCTCCATGACGATCATGGGACCGATGCAGATCCCTGTTGCGACACATGCGGCACAAAAGGAGGTTACTGTGAAGAAATAATTCTTTGAGCTAGCCTAGTTGTAGTAATACAAGAATCAGTTCGAAACTAATTTTACTTCATAATAAAAATACTTAAAACCAAAATCTCGTATTTTGATTGAATCAATTTTGAACTTTTCTTGAATATACATGTCATGTAATGATAACGACACTCCGTATCGATAGTGTATAATGTGAATATAGTTTCGACGAGATCCAAATATCTGGTTACAAACCAGCTTGACCGCCAGTCCTAGAATTTCTGTTGGGCACGTCGAAATTTTTATTGTATAAAGGTGAATCCACTCGCATCCTTAAAAACCATACGTTGGATTGCAGCCTTGAAATTATATATTGTGCTGGGAATATACCCCCACCCCAGCTAGCCTTGTTCTAACTACTCCCTTGGTAATTTGGCATTGCAAAACTTGTGCGTCGCAATATGCCAATATCGATTTTTGAATACTAGTTTATCTTTGCTAGTTCAAAAATTTCTACACGGAGACGGGGATAAGCACATTAGTAGCGGCAACAACTTTGGCCGTGTCTTGTGGCGCCTTGCCGTATTGCGATAAGAGCGCAGCCAACGTGGCTGCGGCCAAGTGTAGAGACGGATTAGGAACAGTCTTGTTAGGAGACGATGCGGGAACAACAGTAGCAGCTGTGGTGCTTCGTTCGTCGTCTGTCATCATTGCTGCATCTTCGCAAGGCGTTGTGGAATGCCGTGGAGACAACGGCACAGGGGTTGGAAGACCTGCTGCGATCGCATTCTTTGCAGATGATGCCTTATCAGCATCCTTGAGGGCTTTCGCGGCCTGCAGACTCTCTTGAACTTCTTTTGGAGACGTTATGGCTTGGATGAGGCGATCAACAATAAGTTCTTGAATTTCTTGAGGGAGAAGAATCAACGCGTCAGAGAGAAGCTTCATTAGTTCTGCATGCGAACGCCCATTCTTTTTGCCGTTTGAATTCGATTCTAGAGGAGATGAATTCAACCAAGGATCGTTGAGCTTCATGTTCTCCGTATCCTCGTCAGGACTACTCGCTAGATCTATTGCATCGATCATTACATCATCAGTGTCTTCACTTGGTCCCTTGAAGGCGGTAAAAAGAGAGTCAACAAATCCCTCATCTGATAATTCCGTCGTGCCACTTGTTTCACGATTCGACAAGACGGGTTCGTAAAGGGACGAGTATTCGTGTTGGACCAATGGGTTGGATGGAGGCTCTTTGTCAGCAGTGCCGAAACTCGCCGGAGAGGGCATAGAAGGAGCAGAATCAGGTTTCGCCATGGTTGAAGAAATTTCGTCTGGTACGCATGTTGGTGATGCAATAACGGTCTTTGTTCTCTTGTTGTTTTCGTTAATTTGACAAGTAGTAATGTCATCCACCTTGGCTTCCGCTTTCTGGGCCATTGACACGTTCTGCACCATTGTCGTAAGCATATCAATGTTTTTATTCATGGCTTCGATGCGTTCTTTCAAAGTGGTGACCTCTGATTTTAATTCCAAGTTCTCCTTCCCCAAGGCCGCTCCCGAAGACCCCACGCTAGTTGGGACAGCCGACTTGCCCGCGGCCTTTTTGGAACCGGATCCTCGGGGTGTACTGCTGGATCGTTTGATCTCTAGCAGCCACTCTGGCTTGCCTTTTTGGAATTTCGGATGAAAGAATCGCCAGTGATTCGCGGTGGCTTCTTCGAGGTCAGCATCGATTCGAAGCGAATCGTTGGTCTTGATTTTGCGAAAGGCGTAAAAATTGAGTTGTCTGACAAAGGAACTGAATTTCGAGTGCTTGAAAAACTGAGGAATAATTTCTTGCTCGAATTTCTTCGGGTGCTTTACCACAAAGGTTTCTCCATCTTCGGACCAAGAGCACACGGATGGATCGCAAGTATCCACCATGTGGTAGGTCTTTCGTAGGAAGATCGGTACGTCCTGAGAGACGTCAACGGTCATTGGGTTAGTCACGGCAGGCGCTGCGCTCGTCATTTTGGATGTTTCCTTGTTTCCTCTAGTTGGATTAAAGATTATTAATCAATAGATTTGTTTTACTGTTCTTGCTATCGTTAATGGCAGAGATGGTTGTAAAGTATCAACACGTGGTGGTTTGGTTTTGTAACTGTAGGCTCTGCTGTAATGACAACCTCATGTAGGAGATGTATGGTGATTCCACTTAAATGGGCCTAAAAGCGAGGCACGAAGGTCATGCGGCCTCACTTGCTCAGAAATCTTCCAGGTTTGAAAAAAAGAGTCCAAAAGAGACATTCTGTAGTAGACAGTACTGACTTTACAGAATTCGCCCTTAGGTCTGTCCTGCCGGCGCGGACCTGGGGCGGAACTTCCCGTGGACTGCGATTGTCCGTGTAAAAGGGGGAAAAATGAAAAGAAGTACGACTCAATATTTCGGTGAGATTTCCCGTTCTTCGCCGATCAGAGACGCTTCTAGGGACGATTAAGCGATATCTTTTTTTTTCATTTCTCCTCCATCTTTTTACCAATCCCCATCCTAGCTGATCAGAGAATAGAAGTTTATTAAAAACCAACTTTGGAAAAGGTACTGAAATATCATGAGCAGTCGGAAGCAAATTCTCGTTTCAGGTGCAAATGATGGCATTGGATTGGGTGAGTACCAAACAAGATTCCCTCTTGCTAACGATCGTTGGAAAGTTCTATTTCATTTGCTGACGGTAGTTTTTTATCTTTATTTCTGCACAGCCCTCTCCAAACAATTGGCAAAAGACTACGGTGCCAAGGTCTTCTTGGGTTCCCGTGATGCGACAAAAGGTGCCAAGGCCGTGGAAATCGTCAAGGCCCACATTGCGAATGACCCAAATGGCGGCGACGTCGAATTGGTCGTTTTGGACGTGAATTCTCCCGAAAGCATTGCTGCCGCCGTTCAAAAGCTTCGAGACGAGGGAGTCAAATTGTACGGTCTCGTCAACAATGCGGGAATTGGCTTGAGCACGGATGGTGACGAATCTTTTATCATCAATACGAATTATTACGGAACCAAGCGTGTCACCGAAGCCTTTTTGCCACTCTTGGAAGACGACGCACGCATCGTCATGACGGGTTCGGGAGCGGGTCCCATGACGGTTCGAAACATGCCTCCCGAATTGCAAAAGAAATTTGCCTTTCCCAATCAGGAAATACTGAGCGAGCTCGAGGCCAAAATGGAGGCCGGAGAATTGCGATCCTTTGATTCCATGGGAGGATACGGAACCTCCAAGGCCATGATGCACATGTATGCGTCCGCTTTGGCAAAGGAACATCCAAAATACCGGTGTTATTCCCTCAGCCCGGGTTATATTGCCACAAAATTGACCGCCAAATGGGATGGTGGTTTGCCGGTCGAAGAGGGGACGGTGTCACTCCGTCATTGCCTCTTCGAAGCCAAGAAAGAGGAAAGCGGGTGGTACTTTGGATCCGATGGCAAGCGGAGTCCCATTCATGTCACACGCGATCCTGGTACGCCGGTCTTTGATGGTGTGTATCCATTCTAGTAGTAGTTAGATTTAAAGTGAAATGATTAATTTTCTAATTTTTTTGGATTACTCAATCGAGATTGAGCAATTGCAACTTTTTATTTCAGTGTTAGATGACAGCTCTCGTTGGAATCCAGTCAGTACCTCGTCATTCTCATCCGAAAAGAATGCAAAGCCCCTAGGTATTTTGAATTCTCAACTCATCTTAAATCACAGTTGTGGGATAAATTCACTTTGATACGAATGTATAATGTTAGTGTAGCAATTGGATTCTATTATTATGGATCGAAAGCGAAAGCCTTTGTTTTGGCTGTTTTGTGTAGAGTAGAGGGAGGAGGGAGGAAATCGGCGAATTCATCCAACGTCTTTTACCATTTTGGAAGTCAATGGTGTAAATTTTGGTGGTATTTTTGTTGGGTAAGTAGCTCACTCGCTCTTGGTGTGACAAACACTTGGTATTCTTCTTGTGTCTTCGATTCCAAGAATTGACCTGCCATGCAAGTAGTAGCTACCCACTGTCAGTGAATTACGAAAAGGCCAGCGATTCACGGGCGGCCTCGATGGCATTGGGTGGGTCAGTGATAAGGAGCCTGTCCTCTTCGGCAATTTCTGGCTCTTCCGGAGCCGGTTCTACCGACGAGTCGCAGGGTATCGTGGTGGCGCTCTTTTCTCCAGCAATGTTTTGAAGCTCGTCCAGGACGCCATCAACAATCACAGATTCTTGCATGAGATAGGAGGTCGAAGGACGGCTCCCACAGCGGTAGATTCGAATCTCCGCCCTTTTCTTCGCCTTGGGGTTCGACGGTATGAGCTCGATCTGGAGCATCCCGCTGCGGTCAATATCGTAGAGCATCTCTAGGACGTAAGTCTTTTCCTCCGCTGGTGTAGAAGCATCGAGAGCTGCATTGACCGACATTAATCTTTGATCGGCTCTCCATGTGTTTTGGTCGGGAGTGTTTTGCATTCCCATGAGATAAAACATGAGGAACAAACGAAGTCCACCGGGTTTGAGCTGCTTGGCGGGAATTTTGAAGAGGAGGGAAGTTCCAGCAGGAAGCTCGTCATCTTCGTCGTCCACCAAATTGTTCTCTACGTAAAATTCGGAGGCCTGTCGAGATTGGAAAAACTCTGAAGTCTGAGAAGGTGGCTGTGATTGTTGGTTGCTTCTTGTTGCACCGTTTTGGTTGCTCTCCTCGCCCTCATCTTTCCAGAAAAAGTTGACAAATGAATTTATCGTTTGGTTCCACCAGTCTTTTTCTCCTTTCTTATTCTCATCACTGTTGTCGTTATTGAATCCAGGCAAAGCGCAAAGCTGAGAGGATGCGAAAGGGCGTCGAGCATTGGCTTGGCTAGTAGCAATAGAAGGGTGTTTAGACGTGAAGGCAGATGCAATGGCAAAACTCAAAAGAACGATCAAAAGGGCAAATCGGCTGGAAGACAGGATACTTGGCTCTCTGACATCTTTCCGACGACGTATTCTCGTGCTACTATCGGTAATCATTATCGATTTCGTTATGAACTTCGACTCTGCTAATGACGCTGTCAAGGGTTCCCCTCCGTTTATGGTATTTTATTGTCGTCTTCAATCGAACAAGGTCACAGTTAGAATCAAATTCCAAGCTGGAGTAGACTTTGCAAGCACGGTGTAGATTGTTTTGCAGAATAAACTTTGGCTGTTGAGAAACTCCCTCGATTGTTGGGACGAATTTACCAAAGCTGAGGACTTCGGCGCACTGTAATAAGTAGTAATAGTGAGAAAAGAAAGAGCAGCAGGTGGTGGCGAGCCAAAAATCCAAACACCCAAAGAACATCCCATATTTTTTAGGGTGGCAGCCAGCCGGTGAGTTGTTGGTGACACCTAGCGGGTTTTTCCGACTGACGCAAAACTGAAATCGAGCATGAACAGCACGCTCGTGAGTGAATCACCACAGAAAGGGGGGAGGGAACTCTTTTAAAAATTCAAAAAAGGGATGAATAACATCCTCTTTTGATGCTAGATTCTTTCGTCCTGGCCCGTAGAAAACTATTTTCAATGCAGCCACAGCAGAGCTTTGCAGTATCCATTCGTAACTAGACGATACACACTAAATTTAAGGCAATCTTTATAATAGTGCTTTTATCCTACACTACAAAATGCTTTTAATATGAGTTTTTGCTTGACCGTAGCGCATTTGTTTCGTCATGAGAAACTGTACTTATGACGACTCACGTGTGTGCGTGTTGCGTGTCCTTAGTTGTCCTCGAGAGACCGTCGAATCGCTTCGGCAATCATTTCCTCCTCGGTCTGCCCCTGATCGTCTCGGGGCGGAGGATTCGGTGCCGCCGTAGGGTTGCTCGTATTGTTATTATTACTAGCGGTTGGTGGCATGCCCATGCTTGGCATTCCCATCCCGCCACCGCTCTGCATCGCCCGCTGGAACTGGGCACGAACGGCGGGATCTTGCATTCGCTGCATCATTTGCTGGAGCATGGCAGGATTATTGGCCATGGTTTCCATTTGCTGACGGACCATTGGGGAGATGTTGGGATCGTTTCGAATCATATTTTGAAGCATAGGATTCTGTCGATACAAAAGGAGAGAGATGGAGGGTGAGCACGAAACTAAAGTACATTGGTGATTGAACGAATGAAATCGATTTGTGAAAGTTCGTTGCAACAATTTTCGATTGCGCAATGTCATACCTGTAGGGCCTGTCCAAGTGCTTCAGGATTGCTCATCATTTGAGACATCATGTTTTGGAAGTTCGGGTCGTTCATATTGGGAGGCGGAAATCCACCACCCATGCCTCCCATTCCACCCAAGCCTCCCATTGGATTGGCACTTGGCATTCCCGCCCCAAAGTTCGCTGTGGGTTGTTGCTTGGCCCGCTCCTGCTCCTCCTTGGCGGTCTTGGAGGCCGCTACGACAGCGTTCTTAGCTTGCAAAAGGGCGTTCCACTTATCGGCCGATGCGTGGAGCTGATAGACCTCCTCACCCGACTGGTGTTCGACAACAAAGCCGGTGGCCAGCATACAATCGTGTCCCCCCACCAGCTTGCCCAGGCGCTTACCAAAGGCGGCATTGTTTTTCTTGACACGGCGGTACTTTTCTTCCATGGGATTGTTGGCAATGTTGGTCAGGACCTTTTCGAGAGTACCAACGGCTGTGACGTAGATGCTGAGCGGGTTGTATTGTTTCAATCGCAAGAGTGCTTTGTCCAAAGGATCGGAAGGATGATTTCTTACGGAAGCTGAAGCTGCACCAGCAAATGGGGCCGCAGAGGAAGAAGCGGTCGACGTCGATAGGGGTGGCACCGCCGTTCGATTCGGAACAGTTGTCGTATCTGGAACAGTAGTTGCACTTGTAGTCGCACTTGCAGCATCATCCTGCACCGGTTTCCCCATGCAGTGCAAGACGCTGTCGTTCTCCAGCTTGTATTCATCCACGACCGAAGCGACGGAATCATCGTCCTTGATCATGCGCCCCCGAAAAATCAATCGCAGATCCTTGAGAGGAATCTTGGTAACCGCAGACACCATATCTCGGAGCTTCTTTGGTGTCACATCCGTTTCGTCCAATTTAAGAGCAACTCTTTGGCCGTTGTTGGCCGTAATAGTGCAATAGAGCTGCATTGTCATTACTATCTCCCAACCAAAAAAACAAAAAATTGGTCGGGTCAATTTTGTCGCTTGCTACACGAAAATCACCGTAATTTCTTTGGTAGTAGCAATTTGATTCGATACAAAGATTGCACAAGGAAGATTTTGATTGTATTGTTGTCAAAGCGATTGTTAAGGCCCTGGACCGGAACAACGATAGCACACAAAAGTAGTTTATCCTTCACACGATGTTTACTCATCGATGGGAAAAATCAAACGTTCAGTCATTTCATCGATTTCGAAGTACATCGATTTTTTGGATATGTTAGTATGACACGAGACTATGATAACTAGTATACTTACCGACATAGAAAATCCTGCATTCTTCTGCTAATTGTACCAAAAGGGGTTCATCAACTATACTTCTTTGTTCATAGGTAGAATAGCAGCAAAGGATCATGCTATAGTCTGTTTCCAAGGTCTGTCACTTTCGAGGGGAACAAGAATAGCCATATATCTAGCCAAAGTGTTGGGGATTCCGTACTCACTCACAGTGTGGCAAGGGCCCAATGTGCCTCTTGGTATAATGAAGTCCCTTGTCCACCACCTCTTGATCCCATGAAGCCCCTTGCCTGTATTGTGGTGAGCAAGTATGATCCCAACCAATCTTCTCTCTTTTATCCCAGGAATATTGCCAGAGTAGTGTGTTGGTCGGGTTCATTTTTCTATTCCTCTCCTGCAAATGAACCACAGCGCACCAGGGAAACGAGTCACTCCGAAGACGTCACAAGACAGACACACACACTGTAATTAGAACAGAAAAGTCGATAATAAGATTCGCGGAAAATGTAATAGTTTTGAATGCTTTTTAAAATCATGGTTGATGCGCTATTGGAGGCTTTCATTTGGAAATAGCAGTCACTAATTAGGACCAAAAAGCTTTACACATGTGCACTACTACTATGTTTATAAAGCGACATAGATATAATACAATCTATGGAATACCTCCATAGATTTTGCAAGAAAAGAATTCTGAAGAAATTCTCGAATTTCTTTCCTTACGTATAGAATTGAGGCCGTTGTCCTTTGCCAAGTATTTCCTCGAACAAACTGTACTTTCCGTATTTCCTTTCCTCGAGATCTCTGTATTTTCCGAGTATATAACGACCCCGAATCAACACATCTTCGATATTCTCGGGTGTTACCTTATTCTCGGTCGTAATGGGTGGAAAGGCCGACATGATCATTTGTTTGATGAGCAAACTGTTGGTAGGGGGGAAGTACCCGTTGCCTTTCATGTAATCAGCAATCCATTGGCCAACATCTGCGGTAGCTGCACTAACGGCTTCTGGATCAAAATTAGCAGATGTCGCATACGAATTTAACACATCACTGAGTTCCTGGGCATCAAATCGACCGTTGGGTGCGGAGAGCTCCGCGAGCACTTGATCTCCAAGATCATGCCGAAATCGATAATTGTCAATGGCATTAGCTCGAAGTGCATCGAGATGTTCCTTGTCTTCGGCGTATGTTTTGATGCGTGGAATTGTAGATGGTTGATTGATGATTCCTCGCTTGCGATTGATCTGAAAGAGCAGGGCGGGAGGGACGTGTTCCTCGAACAAGGCACCCTCAGCCAGATTTGCGGCTTCGTCCTGGGCAAACCAGTCGTCGTACGGGAGTGGCTTTGGAGATGGTCCCATCTCGGGCCTCCACATCAATGGGGCATTGATGACAGCAGCCAAGAAACTAAGCCCTACGCCGATCCAAATGGAAATATTGGTCGACGTCGCGTCAGCGAGGATCCCGAACAACCAAGGTGCCACTGCCATGCCAAAATTCATGGCAGAATTATTGAGTCCTATAAGAAATCCAGAAATCATCAGCATTCAAATCTATTTACAAAACTCTGAAGTGATTAAAAGGCTATAGAACAATGATTCGCATTGAATCATACTCCATCTACACGTACCTTGAACGTACCCCAGTTTGTCTTGGTGATGAATCAAGAAACCCAAAAAAAGTCGGGAAAGAAGAAAATTACTTAGAAATCATTTGAATGATAGGCTGAAACAAAAACGACGACATACTTCGCTTACCTTCGGGAGCAATGGCATCTAGCATAGGTCCAGTAGTCAATTGCGAAAACACCGTGAACGGAAAGCCAGCGTACATGACAAAGACAAAGAATCCGAACGTCAATCCGGTAGCAGGGGCATATCCTTCGAAGTGCAAAGAGGCAAAGAATATGCCACCAAAGTCATTAGAAATGACAATAGATATGCAAAAGAATGTTTGGATCATCACTAGCCACCATCACTCACCTCCAAGGAGCAGCAGGATCATGGTGAGAATGCCCGTAAAGACATTCCCAAAGACACAACAACCACTCGTTCCGATTTTGGCAAAAAAGTAAGGGGTGATCATGGTCGAGGGAATAACCAACAATGCCACACAGACCGACATCCACTGATAACCGCCAATCGATAGAATCGGATCAAGCCCCAATTCCGTGAATTGAAAGTTAAATTGCTCTAGGGCAAGCGGCGAGAGACACATGGGAAACAATCCCGTAGAACCAAAGTTGTCTGCCAGAGCACCAATCTAATACAACAAAAGCAACAGCACATATTGGTGAGTGGATGTTATCGCTTTTGATAGACAGCCTAGATGTAGTATGTATTACAATCGACTCACAATAATGTTCCACATGACCTTGTTGTTGATTTTCTCCGGTCGAACTACTTTTTCGTCGTCTTTGAATCCGTCTAGTTTGCTGTCATTTTGCACTAGACGAATGTCTCCTGGTTCGATGAGGCACTTGAAGACAAGCAGGCTTGAGACGACCATCAATCCAGCACCCACCCAAAGGGGCGAAAACAACCCCTCATTCTTCATTAAAATAGCAATAATTCCACCGCCAGAGGCTCCCAGCACGTAGCATCCTACCAGTATTCCAATCTGTTTCTGCTTTTCGAGCTTATCGGTGTAGACTTCCCCGATGTAGGCCATTCCAATCGGCAGGTTGCCCAGGAAAAAGCCAAAGAGTAGGCTGGATATGCAAAATCCCCAAAATGTGTATCGTGTGTAGTAGCGCGTAAGGCAACCGGCAATACTGAACACGGACATGACGAGAATCGGTATCTTGCGCCCGATCTTGTCGCTGATGGGTCCAACAAAAATGCTGCTTATGGTGATTCCCAATAGACTCATCATGCTGCCGATTTTTCGATTGTTTTTTTATTGTAACGAATTTGTGAGAGAATGAACGCACTAAATGAACACAAACAAAATGAAAATGAACTACTCTATTCCCCCGCAACATCAGAATGCCCCGAAAATTCATTTCGTAATCAATTTACGTCGTTGATAGAGAGGCAAAACTTACGGAATAAAATATGTCGCGGCATTGAATCCAAAGGGCGCCGTTGAAGGAAAAGAATCGGGATGATCTGGCGAACACATAATAGCGTAGTTTGGTGCCAGCATCTTGGAGCTAATAGCCGACGACAAGACAACGAACTGCAGGGCGAACATGGAATTTCGTCGGTAGTTGGGGTCCGTCGCCAGCTTGTACTTTGGGGAGAGTGCTTTTGGAGACTTGAACATTTTTTTCAATCGGGCAAATTTTTCGTCGTCTTCGTCATTCTTAGCATCATTATCTTTGCTATTCTCAATGGCAACTTGGATCGACTCGTCTGTCTTTTTGTCGGTGGCACCCGACATAAATTCGATCTCGATGTTCTGTTTGTCGGAGGCGGCCTTGCTTTTGTTGTCGTCTTGAAGACTCATTCTAGAGGGAGAAAGGAAGGGTGTTAAAGGAAATAGATTCGTTTCACCAAGAAACCAACCAATTGACCTTGTGGTTTCGTAATCCCTATATCTTGTCTTGGCAAGCTTTCAAGTTTGTGCACGATTCTGCGATCTCAATCGAGACCCCATAGAATACTAGATTTTCGTGTCAAGACGAGTGGTATTTACAGTAGGTATGTTGATTCGATAAGAATAATCTTAAATATGGTACTAAGAAAGCCACAAAATCTTTTCTGATGATTGAACAGAATTGTTGCTCGCGTCAATCTTCGCGGTATTTTTCACATCCTTGCAGGGTTGACATCTTTGGACAACACCGCCAAAATTCAGCCAGGACCAGTAAAACTTTGTGTTTTCGAACAAAGCCATTGTAAAACCACAAGTACGTATTAGTCTCTTTGACAGATTCGATGCAACAAGGAAAAGTCAAGTGTGAGCTCGCCCAATATTGACTCAATTGTTCTTTTGTTGATTCTGATTTGCTTATTCTCCAATTCTACTCCGAAGCTCTATCGCCGATCTATCAGTTTATTCATTTAACGATCATGGGACTTCCAAAGAATTTGCATCCCCGCGCTGAGGTACAAGAATCGAAACCCCTGGCTAAAGAGCACGATCCAGTCAGCTTTGCCAAGCTCTTGGAACAGTTCCGGGACTATTCCATCACACGGAAATGGTTTCAAGACAAGGACTACTCGGTCGAACCAGCAATGTACCTAAGCTACCACTATAGCAGAGCTACACGATTTAATCGCATCGAATCACTGGATGTCGTGCGGGTCGATCTGAAATTCGAGGGGCAGGTTGAAGAGGACGGTGGATGGGATGAAACGGACGAAGAAACCCGATCCAAAATCATTGAGGCTCTCGAAACCTACAAGGATTTTATGGATTCCATGTTTCTAGTGGTGAATAGTTACAACGAAGTCATCGAGGCCGCGGCATGTGCCGAGATATCTTCCAAGAAATCTTCTAAAAAATCTGCCAGGAAATCTTCTTCTGGGAGATCTTCCAAGAAACATTCCAAGAGACAACTCAAGAAACGGCTCAAGCAGTCGAGCCATAAAGGCAAACAAAAATCGTCAAAAGAAAAAGATAAGGATACCGAGAAAGAAGTTGAACCGCGACGCGAAATCGAAGAGACTGACACAACTACACTAGATACTAAACCGTCATGGTCTTTTTCTTCATGGGTGTTTGGACCAACCACGCAAATCAAAGAGGAGCCGGAGACGCGACATGGCACTCTGGTGAAGGCAAAGAAGGCCAAAAAGAGTACCAGTAACCCCAACCATGAACAAATGTTAAAGGAACTGGATGGTTATATCGAGAATATTTCAGATCTCGAAACGAAACTAAAAGAAGAGCATAAAACAACTACCGACATTTACAAGCAGCTCAAGCAAGAAATGGTTCAGCACCTTACCAGGTCACAGACCTTTGCGCAGGCCAATTTTAGATCGGAGGAATCCTTTTGCCAAAAGTTCGAGCATGAGCTCAAGGCGTATCACAAACGGGCAGCAGCACTCAAGCAAACGCTTAAAAAACGCAACGCTGAAAAGGAAGTAATTTGCAAACGGCTCAAGACTGCAATCCTGAAGGGCGATGCCTACCACAAGGATTTTTCGGAAATAGTTTGCGATTTGGAAAACGATATTGCTGTACTCGACAAGAAGAAGGACAAGCTGCAAGCTAAAGTTCAGACTCTCAAAGACGGCAGTACGAGAGTCCTCGAGGCACGTAGTGTTGCCATGAGAGCTCATGAAAAATATACCAGCTTTGTCAATCTCGTGGATGACGAGCCCTACCAGGAACCGCCTCGAACCAGTCCTTTGCGAATTTCAGACAAACGTTTGCAAAACACTCCTTCCGAGTTTTCTGTGGTTGTTCCTCCCGGGAAAATGGGAGTTATCTTTAAACAGAGGGGGACAAAATCAGCTGTCGTCACGCAGATCAAACCATCGAGTAACATGGTAGGCAAGGTGTCGGTGGGAGATAGCCTAATTTCAATCGATGGTGAGGACGTTAGCAAGAAAAGTCTCACGGCACTCGTTGGAATATTGGCCCAGAAAGAAACAAGAAATCGTTTATTGGTATTCATCGCAGGTGGAGCAGAGGACAAAACAACAGCAAACGTGGTCTCTCCCGACGGAAGGGGACAAAAACGAAGCCATTCGGAAGCATTGTCTTCCATTAGTAGTACCAATAGTGCACGAAAAATGCGATTTATTCCCACAAGTAGCGACTACGAGATTTCTCTAACGCCCCATCCCGATACCAAGCTCGGGTTCAAACTGATTGCACCCATCGATGGCCGTCCCCCCTACGTGAATGCATTTGATGAGGATTTCGAAGCACACAAGTCTATCAAGCTCGGTGACGAGCTCCTGAGTGTGAATGGTGTTGCACTTGCAAACAAGTCCGAAGGTAACGTCCTAGCTACCTTTGATCATTACCGAAAACAAAAGAAACCAATTAAACTAAAGTTTCGACGGGTCTTTACTCTTGCGACGGTCAAGACTGAACCCTCAGAGGAAAATGTTGCAGCTCCATCACCGTCAGCAACAACATAGGATGCCGATTCCACGAAGGAATAATGAACGCGAAGAGATAAACTTGATGCAGGAATGACTCAATAGGGAATTGGGGAAAAGTGAAAAGCGAAAAATTGTCGCATGTGGTTTCAATGGTGTTATACGTTTAGAAAATTAAAGTTTCAACACTTCGTAGGTAATAAGTCTTCTTAGTCGTATGATGGTCCCGTATGTTTGAATCTTCACTGTATCTATCTTTATTGTTGGTCACTGAATGGGATTGTCATTGATTTTTTTTGATTTTGACGTATTGGTATTTTTATTGTAGCATTCTATTTTTTCTGTTGCCACAACTTCAAAAACAATCATATTTTATTACTGTAAGTTTGGTACGAGCCACATATCCCTTTGAATTATGTTAGAGCAGATGCATATTATTTGATATGATTTTGAATTCTTATGGTATTAGTCTTTTTTCTTATTTCGACTCTCACTTGTGAAGACCTTGACTTTTAGACTGCACGAGTCCCCAATAGTTGCTTCATCTCCCAGCCTTTCACACAAGGTATCGCCAGCGATTTGGGACGGAGTTCCAATGACACCCTTGGGCAATTCGTTCCTGTCCAAGAGTTGTAGCATGGAAAAGGACGTTTCGGCGGCCAACAATGCCGTGCACTTGATTCCGGGATCGCCCTTGACGCGCAGATGAATGGCAACCTTCGTGCCATCGGAACCAGTGGCGTAGTTGTACGCATTGGTCACAGCATCTTCCAACACTTGTTGGTTGTTTGCTCGGTTCCCTCTGTACTGGAGCGAATCAAAGATCTTCAGCAAGGCACTTGAAATGGATGGAACCAACGCCACGAGTATCTGAAAGAACAAAACAAAGGGGCCGAATCCTACTAGAACTAGATACGTCACCAATGTTTGCAACAATCCGTATCCAGTGAGGAGACAATCCTTGCTGTACGGTACCGCCATTCGATCGTGAAAGGTACAATCGATGGCATTATCGTGGCTATAATAAATGACGGGAATGTTGCACCATCCCATAAAATGGGGAAGCGTAAAGGCACCGTATTCCGAAGACCAGCGTGGCAGGAGCCATTCGATCAATGCACGAGTGGTCTTCCAATGAATTTTCTTGCCGGAAGAAGCAAACCGGATGAGTTTGCCACAAAAGGAAGCGCTGTCACCGAGTTTCGAAATCGTCGTTCGGATCGTTCCCCTAGGAAAGGCACCGGAAGTTGCTTCGATAACCGATTCGAGGCTGACAAGTGTAGGGTTATCTACCTTTCCTCCCAGATTTTGTTCCGACAGAACCTTACGGGCCAAGTGTGTCGTCAGGTCGCAGGGGACACAATCGTATCCCGCAAAGGAGCAGAGTGTTGCTCCGGTCTCTTTCGCTTTTTGTTGGTATTTGGATCGCATATCATCCACCCAATCCACTTCGCCGGTAATGTCGACATAGTGGGTCCCATTTTCGACACAGGCCCGGTAGATGCTCTCTCCGAGCAGTGAGTAGGGTCCCACGGCCGAAATCAAAACCCGGGTCGATTTCGCCAACTCTTTCATATCCTCGGTCGATGCGGAGTCGGCCACTAGGACACCAATTTCGTCTTTTGCCGAGGGGGTTGTCCGCGTGACAATTATTCGAGATCGAAGTCGATTGAGTTTGTTTTCGGAACGACCGGCAATCGCCCATCGAAAGCGATCGTCGTCATCGTTATCATTCTTGGATTTCTTTTTGTAGGCATCGATATTGTTGGAAACGTACAAGGCAATGGCGGTTCCGGCGTCACCGGTAGCACCGTAGACCACCAAGTCCCAGTCTCTTTTTGTGTTGCTGTTGCTCATGTTGCGTGTTTTTGATTTCTTCGAATAGGATTTTGAAAAAAAAAGATTGCTGGTTCGTTAGAGAGACCTTAGATGTCCAAAGCGCTCTCTTGTTTTGGAACTTTGGCGGATTGTCAAAATTAAAGGCCGACCAGATAAACCTTTCGAAACGAAAGTATTCTTTTATCTGCCAATGAGAGAGTGGTGCTGCAATTGCTTTTGAGCCTTTCCTCAAATGGCTAGTAGGATTATTTTGAAATTGAATTCGTTTCTCAAATCGTTGTTTAAAAAAACTGCCACGAGTTGAAAGGAGTACGTGGAGAGAAAGATTTGACCTAGAAGTATCAAAATAGGTATAGTATGTATTTTAAATAAGTATGTCTCTGCATTTTTTATTCACGAATGAAATCAATCGTGGCATTTTGGAGCGCTAGGCTCGGCACTCACATGCTCACAATTTGACTGTTTGAATCACCAAGATGAAAATTACTGCATAAGCATGATTTTTATAATCCTCATTTCTCACCAACCACATGGACTTAGAAAAAAATTAAAACGAATTTATAACCAAAACGACACACTTAAACGCAAAAATCACCTTAGTTATTCATTTCCTTCACTTTGCTGTTCACTGTTGCTCTGCTAAACTGGTGCTAGAAATTCTCTCAGAATTTCCCCATTTCAGGAGCTCAAACTCCCAAGAGCCATACCTCAGTCAATTTTTGACCCCAGAGGCTCAGCTAAAGAGCTACCAGACCAGAATGGACAGAAAAATACACCAAAAAACAGATCGTTTCTATATAAGCAGCAGAGGAGGCGTCGTCGGTGTAACAAAAAGGAAAAAAGAGTGGCCATCCAGAATTACCAGCTCCAGGCCCTGGAATTTTCCACCAGCCATATCTCAGTCAATTTTCGACCTCAGAACCTGGTTCAAAGGCCAAACTGGACACCAATCCACTGTTCTGAAATAATATCTACTCTTTATTTCCCTGCGGTTTGATACTTGACCGGCGAATCACGAAACAACAGGACAAAACATCAGAAGATGCCAACCACTGGTTCCAAATGCCAAGCAAAGGTCATCCACCTCAGTAAGGCCAAGCTCCTCCTCAATGCTGGGCATAGTAATGGTGATGACTGAGATTCTTTTTTTGAAAAAGTGTTTTATCGTATTAGAGTTGATGTTAATGCTATTTTTCAATGTGGGACTCCTCCAGTGCCGGAGTATCAGAAGAAGCGGTTCCGACATTGGTGGGTTTGGACTCGTTGCACTGATCAATTTTGGATTGAATGTCGGCAATCTTGTCCTCTATGTTCTTGATCTTCGAATCGATGTCTGCTTTATATTCGAGTTGCTTTGCAATAAGTTTCTTGAGACCATCTTCAGCATCGGGATTCTCAGCAATCCTCATTTCAATCATAAGAATACGACCCTCGATATTATTATGTGTGTTCCGAAGGATCGAGATCTCATGGTTGAAAGTCATGATACCCTGAGTAAGGGTAGTTATCTTTGACATGACATCATTTTCGTGTGGTTGCGGGTCGTTGTTCGCTGGATCCAAATGACAGATGCACCCATCTTTAATTTCAATATGCGTTCTCTTGGTTTTCTTCCTGCACTGCTCTTCTTCTTGTTCTTCGTTGGAAGTCCCTGTGGGAGATTCCTCAGAAGCCACATTCAAAGATAGCGTGACGCGTTTGTTAGTCCCAAAAGTGATACCAATTTTTTTCAGCAAAGCTATTTTCGTCGGATCTGTGCACCGGCGACGCTGATCATAGACCCATTGATATAGATGATGCTTGGAGGGGACCTTAGTATCCCCATGGACCTCATGGTAGGCCACAAGACGAGTATACATATCAATCCATGGCACGCGCTTGTAAACTGAGCGTTTGTTACTGGGCTTCAGAGTAGGGGGTAAAGACTCGACCGAAAAATCAGGGCGACAACGAGTCTCTTCACGATCGGCAAGATAATCCTGGTTGTAGTAAGGGTGGCTCCAATCACCAGCAGCAAGGCGCATTTGGTGCAGCCAACTATTGAGTGAGTGGTGGCACAGAGTTTGCGTGAAGCCGTTATCCCACCAATAGCCAGCCATGTGATCCACGTCCGTCTTACAAGCACCTCCTGGGTCATCGCAAAGTTCGGCCTTCGTGAGTTTCAAATTTGTATTGACATACCCTTGAAAACAAAAAAATCTTTGGGGGAGATCGTTAATGCCTTGATTCTGGTCAAGAGCATGAGCCATTATTCTGTGCCGAGAGATATGTTTTTTGACTTCAGCTCCGTCTTGGTCTTCAAATTTCAGGTTATTAAAATATTTATTTCCTCTGGGGTGGTTTATGGTGGGGTGTAAAACCTGCACGGATATCTCGTTCGTGGTCATCGTGGTTTTGCAAAGGATAGTGTCTCCTCTCACAAGGTCAACCTGGTAGTATTCGAGCGGGAGGCATAGAGTGGGTGCAAGTGTGTCAGTGCCCGTGGTTGTCAGCGCAAGAGACCAAATACACATGGAGCAGGAGGGGACTTACCAAATATTTGTGATTCTTTGCTACCTTGAAGCGCAAATATCGCGTTCGAACCTTTAGGCGTGTTTTTGCCCCCTTGCAATAATGGATGACGTGCTCTGGGGGGAGTATTGCCCATACAGCAACTCGCCCAGTCCTTTCATCTTTGTAAAATAAAACTTCGCCACGAATTAGCTGCAGCAAAAACTGCTTTTCGATCACCATAATACTCATTTTGGAATAAACATCCAATGTGGTGTTGTTGTATGCCAACCTTTCTTCCTTAGTTGCCACTTTCTTCATAGTTTTGTGACGAAAGCATTCTTCCAAACTCAAGTCTGTCTTGAACTCGGTGCCAGAGTCAGCAAGCATAGATTGAACCAAATCCGAGAAAGTTTTCTCAATCACTTCGACCTGTTCCTCCAGTCCTCGTAGACCATCCAGAGACTCCCCATCTAGATGTTTGAGCAACAATGTTTTGTCGACTTGAAAGCCTGGGAATGACGCCTTGAGGACCATTTCAACCATCGCAATTGCCTTGCTTGGCATTAGTGTTTTTCTGTCGTTCGTCTGAAAGAAATGTTGGTTCAACTGTTGGATCTCATCGTTGCTAATGTCCACGGGCGATTTTAAGGAACGCTCAAAATCTTCACGTGCTTTTTTCCTTGCTGCACGATTCGAAACTGGTGTGCCTTCTTGCTCTTCGACACAGCCTAGGTCATCGTCCGAGAGGTAATGGTCCGAATCTTCGGATCCCTCTTCATCGTCTGCGAAGTAATGATCAGAATCTTTTAGTTCCTCTTCATGGTTCAAAACTGGTTGGACTTTTTGCTCTTCGTCATCGTCTGCGAGATAATGATCCGAATCTTCGAATTCCTTTTCATCGTCCGAGAGATAATGATCCGAATCTTCGAGTCCCTCTTCATCGTCCGCGAGATAATGGCCCGAATCTTTGAGTTCCTCTTCATGGTTCGAAACTGGTTGGACGTTTTGCTCTTCGAGTTCCTTTTGTGAGTGTCCACCACACGTTCGTTTGCGTTTTTGGGTCCGATTGTTGCTAATTTCCACCAGAGGTGGTCGAGAAGCAATTGGCGTGAGGTTCGGTTTGGGGTGGATTCCATTGTTGGCTAAAGGTAAGAATGCAAAAAACGATAATTGTTATCAAATGGTTGTGATCGAATCGTGCAATTTACCGTCTGTGCAACAACAGATACTTACGATCATTACCATCAATCTTTTGACGTTTGGGGCGGATTCGATTGAAGTCGAATCCGAGCTTCAACAGCTTGTCCTTTCTCTCGACACAGAATGTATCCGGCGATTTTCGATACAAGGCTTTCTGGTTTACTGTCCAGTGATGTAATTGTTTATTGGTGGTTCCTGTAACGCGGCAATGTTTGTGCAATTTGTGAAACTCTTCCAGTTCTCTATATTTAGATTCCCATAAGGCATCTGTCCGTTTTGGAAGACTTTTTGTATCACGAACCAAATATCCGATTGTTGCTAGTTTGTCTAGCTTTGCCTTGTCGACAATAACATTAGGATTAAGATTCGCCACTTGGAAAGCCAACCATTTGGCCAGAGCATATTGTCTACCAGTTAGCCGCACCGCTTGCCCATATTTTTCGTTCAACGCCAAAAGTTTGGCGTAGTTGTTGTCCCACTGGGCGTCGCTATTATCCCCCATTCTTGTAGTGGGGATTTTCCGGGAAGAGTTTGTATCCTTTACGAATGCGGCGAAGGAAGTTGGCAATGACGGTCGGATCTATCGGCCGAGAGGAGAATAGCCTCGACGATGACAGCAGAAGAGAACAGCCGTGAATATATTGATCGAGGGGAGAGGGACTAGCATAAGTATCCCTTGTGGAAGAAGACTGTTGTACGTCGTCTCTATTATAGTTATCGTCTTCGTCTCAATTTACCTAAAGTAGTGTGATCCTCTTCGGCCGTAAAACCGAAGAAGCAAAACTCCATTGCAAATTCGTGATTTTTTAAACTGTCGCCAGGGCGCCCTGATTTATCTGGGATTCAATTCCATCATGGCTCGAAAAAGTCATTCAGCCCGGCGTGGGCGGGCGAGCTTTTAGGGATGGGTCAAGTGAGTCACATCCGGAATAAAAAAAGACGGGAAGACGTTAATTCTCAAATAAGATGTTTTTTCCTTAAGTGATTAGTCGTTATCAGTCGCAATCATTCATTTGAGACCACTCACTCATACAAAGAACAAAGGGGCAACAAAGCAACACCGTGACTGTGCTTGCATTACTGTTGAGCCTTGTATGTTTTTGTTCTAATATTTCGATAATTCAATTTAACTGTTGACATGTCGGAGGAGTGGGCTTTCAGCGGGCTCATGATTGCCGAAGAAATTATTCCCTCGAAAGAAGAATCGAGTCCTCCCGAAACGAAAAGCAGCGATGTTGCGACCCCAAACCGTAGCAATGAATCCGTGGGAACAACGACAGCGGTAGCAGCAGGAAAACGAAGAATAACGTTTCATGATGACGAGGAAATAGTTTCCATTCCTTGTAAACCTGATACCAATCCTACTGCCAAACCGCTGGCCAAAACTCACGATGGTGCAGGATTTGCGATTCTGGCAGCCCAATTTACCGACGAAGATATTTTGTGCCAGTGGTTTCGAGACGAAAACTACAATGTAGAACCAGCCCTCTTTTTGTTACCCAGCAAGGGAGCTCTTCCCAAAAAACCATTGTCGAATGCCCGCATCGATCTGGCCGTTACCCAAAAGGTGGCCGCCGATGGGGGATGGAAGCACACTGATACCTCGACCAGACAATCCATCGTGTGGGCACTAAAGACCTACACAAATCCCGTGGCCAAGGACTTTTACCCCAAGCGATATGCCCTCCTAGTGGAACAGCTACGGGATCCAGTCATCACGAAACGTTGGTTTGTCGACCACGACTATTCCATCGAGCCGGCCATTCGCCTCGTCCAGCACTGCCGGTCCCGAAAGGAACGAAAACTCGAGAAGGCATGCATAAGCTTTTATTTTCACCAGCATCCCTGGAATGAAACGACCCACAAAACCAAGGAATCGATTTTCAATGCCCTCTTTGGATACTGGGGGCTGGCACAGTTGGCGTCGTCACCCAAGTCGTTAATCCCTGGCAGAAGCAGAACCAACAGCAGCAGCAGAAGCGACAGCTTCGACAGCACCAAACGAGTCGAACATCTCATAGATGATATTCAAAATCTCGAAAGGCTTTCCGAATTGTTTGCCGCTACCAAGGATAAACAAGCCCAAATCAACGAGGACCAAAAAAAATTACAGAAAATGCTCCAAACGGCCATGACCAACTTTTTTGCAGCGACCAACGCACGACAACAGGAATTTTCCAAGGGCGATGTCAACACCGAATTGGTGTGCGACGAGGTTCAAGAGTCCATGCGGTTTGTGGCCACACTCCAGGAACGGATTCGAGAATCCAAATCCGGCGCAGAACTCATCCAAGAAAATGTTCGAGAGATCATGGAACGTGCCAGAGTGGTTCGGGAACGAATGGCAAGAGCGGAACAAGCTATGGATCAAGAGAAGCTAGATCTAGAAAACAGGATAGTGTCTTTGGGGCTTGAACGACAAGATTTTCGAAAACGATTCGAGGCG
>Ga0115013_10000582_pt1 | contig 21997 bp, 11 predicted proteins | sample SouAtlMetagenome_2_FD_88686 | JGI IMG/M metagenome (GOLD analysis project Ga0115013, IMG submission 88686) | Marine eukaryotic phytoplankton communities from Atlantic Ocean - South Atlantic ANT15 Metagenome | ecosystem: Environmental > Aquatic > Marine > Oceanic | place: South Atlantic Ocean...
AATACTAGAATCTATGCACATGACTGGTTTTGTGTAAGTCAGGCTGTTCGATGCTATCCACAATCCTCCTTGTTGCATAGTGTTGTGAGCGGTGCCGACCCATGCTTCTGTGATGTTTGGGTCAACTCTGATGCGATTGGAAATTCTTCCATCCAGTTCAATGGACTGGTGTCCATCGGTAATGACATTCTCGCCGCAGTTCGTCGAGTATTCGTGAGAACTCACAAGCTCCGCACCACGAGCACTCATGACAGTAAGGTGAACGATTCTAGTGGAACTAAAAGGAAATCGGCTTCTTTTTCCGACGAAGAAAAGCAAAGATTTAGGGAACATTTTTCATTTGAAGCATTGGGTATAGGCGATAACTACAAAGCTAGTGATGCCAAAAAAATACAAGATCTAGTTCAAATTAAAAAATCTGAATCCCATTCAATTCGCCTCAAAACTAGAATCAGTGAGCTGGAGGAGTCGTTGTCGGTGCATCAAGAGAATTCTTTCACAACGAGTGTAACTGTTGGTCCACAGCATATAAATTTCGGGAATCACGCAGATCACGCTTTTTTGGCGGAAACAGCATTTCATGCCCTGGCCGAAACATCAAATAAATTGTCAAGTGACTACTTGTCCATTCAATACAGGCATGAAGTTTTCTTGGGAGATAATTTGGAGTCGTATGGTTATCACCAATACGATACAGATGAAGAAATGAATGCAGTCATCCTTGTTGCTACCCAAAAACTCACTGGAGAGAAGAAAGTTGTCTTGATTGCTCACGGTGACTGAAACAATTGTCGAAGACGTCAAGCTGAAAGTAGGAGATTGGCGGATCCTTTCTGTGTGAGGTCGAAATGATTGATCATGAGCAATGAAGCAATCCGAGTTTCGGTACTGACTGATCTTCGTTTACCTTCCAATGATTCGATAAACAAAACAGCATCCAGGACAGTCCACAAAAATTTCATTATTGTCGTCTTGAGCAGGTTTACAACATGCTTTATCTTCCTCGTAATCAGATACGGAGTCGGAAAATTTAGACATCTCTATATGAATTTCTTCTCCACATCTGCAATCGTACACCATAAATGTTTCGTCTGTTTCCTCATCGATAGCCTCTTCGAGATCATTAAAGTCCAAGACAATAGCGCCATTTCGTTTGCTTTCCTCTTGTAAGTCCTTGTGGAGCAAATCCGAGTCATAAGCACTTCGTTCCTCTTCATCTCTTAAAACCTGCCACGCTTGTTGGATCTTTCGAAATTCAGCCGCGATTTCATCCCCTTCAGTTGGGATTTTGACGCTATCGGCATTTTCGTCTTTGTTCTGCGAATCTTCTCGAATCGATTCTTCTGACTTCTGCCGTCTTTGCTTGTCGGGGTGCTTTAGACGTGCCAAGCGGTGAAAGGAATCTTTAATTTCTGCGTATGTAGCATATTTCGACACACCTAACACTTCGTAATGGGTAGGCTTTCCGGACATGACAACATCATCACTGTGGAACAAATCAACAGAATTAGAAACATGAAAATTTATTTCCGCCAAGCATGAAAGTTTGATGATGATGTGAAAAGAAGCATGGTGGTAGGACTCATTACCTATTTTTTCGATTCAGAGGTATGTAAGAAACTAACAATCAGTTCCCCGAAATATAAAGAAGACGAAAGAATTGAAAATTCACCAGTAATAATTTCTCGAAGATCCCCCAAAATTCGCGGTTTCCACCCATTTTTATGAGCAGATGCTCGAAGATCGGAACCGAAAACCTATCATAATATACGACTCCAAGATAATAATAGCAACACTATGGCACAAAAACTCAAAGACGCATTCGCCACTATAGCGAAACGCATGAATCAAGCCGGTGGCGGCGGTTCGGGTGGTGGAGGCGGTGGACGTGCCGCAGCTGCTGCGGCCCAAAGTGTTACAGCACTCGCAGTTGCTGGTGGCTTGGCTTACGGTACCTATAACTCGGTTTACACAGTACCGGGAGGTCACCGTGCCGTTGTATTTAATCGTGTCGTTGGTATGAAGGACACTACCTACGGCGAAGGATTGAATTTTAATATTCCGTGGTTCGAGCGTCCCGTAATCTACGATATTCGGACACGTCCCGTAAATCTACAAACCTTGACCGGGTCAAAAGATTTACAGATGGTTACGATTGCTGTTCGTGTCTTGCACAAACCCGATCCTGGGAACCTGGTCTGGATCTACCGAATGCTAGGAACCAACTACGACGAAAGAATTTTGCCCAGTATCATGAACGAATCAGCGAAGGCCATTGTGGCACGGTATAACGCCAACGAGCTCTTGACCAAACGTGACCAAGTTTCGAGAGAAGTGTCGATTGATTTGCAGAAACGTGCGGCGAAATTCAATGTTATATTGGACGACGTAGCTATCACGCACTTGAGTTTCTCGCCCGAGTATGCCCGTGCTGTTGAAGCAAAGCAAGTTGGTAAGTCTTTTTATATTACGAACAAGAATGTCACGTGAGCGACTCCTTAACTTCCAAAAGAATCTGCAGTCTAAATACATCCTCGTTCGTTCTTTCTTTCCTTTCTGCAACGAACAGCCCAACAGGATGCGGAGAAGGCCAAGTATGTCGTTTTGGGAGCGCAACAGGAAAAGAAGACTATTATTACCCGAGCAAGAGGAGAAGCGGAATCCGCCGAACTTATTGGTTTGGCTGTAAAGAAAAATCCTGGGTTTATGAAATTGCGACGAATCGACGCGGCACGTGACATTGCTGATATTGTGGCCAAGTCTGGAAACAAGGTGTATTTGAACGCTGATTCTCTATTGCTCAATTTGTTGGGAGATGCTGATGAGAAGTTTGAGAAGAGCGTAAACAGTAGATGGCGTTGATTTAGGTATAGATGTAAAACATTTCCGACATTATATTTGTCCTTTGATAAATTGGTATCTTCATTAGGTAGATACTTTTAGTCCTTGATGCTATTTTTAAAGCTTGTTGTTGAGCGCTTTCTTCGATTACTACTAGAATCCGTTTTGTTTTGAATTGTACTATTGTACGGGTGTTTTATTGTTCGATCCAAAAATTTTCCATCTTGCTAATTGCTAAAAGGGATACTTCTTGTGGTAAAATTAATTTGTAATCTAAATTGTATCTTAGTTTTGTAGCTCAAACCGAAGCTGTCGTTCGAAATGCAACGATTCCTATTCTATATCAGGTCACTTTTTTTGACGGATCGACATCCTTTCGTCTCTTTTGATCGTAAGTTAATAGTCGTTTCACAGATGTTAAGAACTTGCGTTGTAACTCACTATTCATAACGTGCGCAACGTTGGATGACTCGATTTTGGCACGCCCACTGCGAGCATGAATACCCACCATTGTAACACCAATAGGCCATGCTGCTCTTCCAATTGCCACGTCCATGTAGCTATCATGAGCCTTGACAAATTCTCCTTCTTTCGCAAAGTTGACAATTTTCAGTAAGTGAAATTGCAAGCCACCTTCTAACTTTCGACTTTTCAAGAGTTTGAATAGAGGTCTGATATAATCCTTGCATTGCTTAAGAGTCTTCGATTCTGTTCTACCAGCCACAGATCTAGTTATGGCTTCAGGCCTTGCGGCCAATTCCTTTTCCCATTCCTTCAGCAAACCTTTCAAATATTTATAGATTACTTTTGGAGGGTCTGTTTGATCTTCTTCATTTTCTGCATTCTTGTCCTCATCACATTTGGTTTTGAGATTGTCGTCATTGGGTCTTGTGTTCTCCAATAATCGAGCCTTCTCGGATGATATTTGGTTTTGATCTTTCTTCAATTGCTTGTTTTGAGCTAAAAATGGGTTACGAATCCCATGACCCTTTCCAAGCCGAAACTCTTCCAATTCCGAAAGGCCATCTAAAGTTTTAGATTGCTGCTCAATAGCCTTTTTCAGTCTCTCCACACGCACAGCGTTGCTCTCTCCAAAGTACCGGATAACAAGTCCCATTTGTCGCAATTTCCTTGTGATTGACGCAGGAGAAGTTTCGAAAGATTTCTCTTTCGTTGACAAGGTCAAGCTTGAGTTTGGAAGGGCAGGAGAAGAATCTTTCGTGTTCGCCTTCGCAGCGTCACTTTGCACTGCGTCGCATTTCTTATCAACAGCCGATTCTTCCGTCGACAATACCTTTGTTGATTCTTTTTTCTTGAATGCGTTGAGCTGATAACGGCGTTTTCTCTCTTTCTCTTCTTGTTCTTCTTCTTCGATTCTCCGAAGATCAGATACTTTAATGTATTTGCGTTTTTTCAATGCATCGCCGCCACCATTGGCTTTTGCCTCCTCCTTTGCTTTGAGGAGGGCCTCTTTTTTACGTTTCAGTTCTCTTTGTAGTAGGTCCATTGTCTTTCGGGCTCTTCGCCGATAGCTCAATTAGTCTACTGTGAGTAATATGGATCAATCGTTAGAGCGCTGTTTCGGCACGTATCAGTTGTCTCTTGGCTTTTCGAAATGATGTGAGGTTTTCTTTATTTTGTTATTTGCTTTTGTGTTCAACAAAGGGCGGAGCTCCGGTTGATTCACGGACGGTGCTTGTTTCGAACGATCTCGCACGACAAAGATGGCCCCGTCCTCATTTGGCTGTCTCTGATTTGCCGGTTTTTGCTCCAACCCTGCCAGTTTGGTGGGGCCCACCAAGCCATGGGCTGCATGCAAGGCTTGCTGGGGCAAAACCTGTGTTGGCAGCCCTGCAGGCATGCTTTGTGGGCAATAGTGCAAGCCCACAGCTGCTGAGGCCCCTTTGGGGCAGGGGGCCCTGCCATGCCACTGCTGCCCCATAGCCCCACATGCATGTGTGCTGCTGCCATTGGGGCAAGGGCTGGTGCTGCCAGCCCGCTGGGTGCCATCCCCCCCCCCTCCTGGGGTGGGCAGCCAGAGCATTTGGAGGCAAACCAAAGCTTGCTGCTGGTGGTGCCAGAGGCACCAAGGGGGCTTCGATGGGCCCCCAGGGAGGGGCACCTCTAGCCTGTGGGGGTTGCCATGTGCTCCCCCATAATCTGATGGCCCCTTGGGGAGCCTAAGAGAATTGCAAACTTTTGGGTAGTGGAGCACTCATAATTGTCGTTTGAACTTCCGTCGTTCAAGTCAGCACTTTCAGCCATCAGCAAACTTCGCTTTTCCCACGTAAAACCATTATTTGTTGTCACAATTATAGACGTAAATTAGTCCTTTATTGTTAATTTGATTTGTGTATTGCTTATGGAGACCTATAAATAGAATTGTTTCTGAAAATCAAGGGTTGCTTAATTAACAATCACTCACAAACTTCCGGCAATTTTCTGTAACTTCATTATTGCCTTATTGGGTTGACACAGAAAGACACGTTCTTCTCTTAACAACCGAACCGCTCAAGAGATTCTGAACTTGTTGTTACCTGCCAAAAACTTGCAGCGCTGTACCTCTGTTGAGTGCTCAATGATCTTTGAGGAAGTATATGAATTTCATTGTTCTGTTATTACCGGTATACTAAATAGCTTTTGATTGAGATGCGTCGAACTGTTGGAGAACTTATGGTTCGGTGTACAAGATGGTGAACAAAGGAAGATACCAATCAACAGACTTCGTCAGTTGTGAAGTTCCTGACCAAAGTTTGAACCAAAGCATGCCGCTCACAATCACTGAAAACTCCGAGGATTGCATTCTCGATCACGCCTGCATGCCACGGCGGTGCAAATCATTGCCCATGTATTTGAACAAATCGATCTTAAAAAGGAGAACTCTCGATGAAAGCTTACACAGTACTTATGGATCGGAAGATGGGTTAATAAATGGGAATTCGAAAAAGAACCTTTCGCTCCAATTCGACAAAATTGAAATACGCGAGTATGACTTGACAGTTGGAGATAATCCAGCATGTACCTCTGGTCCTCCTGTTAGGTAAGATTTAGATTGTCGTCTACTGAACGATAGCAATACCCCCTGCTTGTGCCGATTTTGAAATTTCTGTATGCGATAACAATATAGCATTTCAAACGTCATCTTACGCGACTTATTCTTTCCATACAACACCCTACTTCTCTTATTTCAAGCATATCATGGGACTACCATATAATAGGTGACATAGATTTAAATGAATACGAAAGAACTAGATCACCTAGAAGAGAAAAATATGAATTGATCTTGCCCCGACACACGCGAGAAGATTTACTCCGGTACGAGTGGGAAGAGAGTAGGAAGGATATCACAGAATCGATTCGCCGGAATGTACGAGTCAAAAACCAAAGGAGAACAACCGTTAATAATCTGGGAAAAGCAACAGTTTTCGAAGAAGCAATGGAAAGTGCAAAAAGGAAGCTGAAACGATTTGTCACAAGACAAAAACCTGTTCACAAACAAGTGAGAGACCTCGAAAAGCAAATCGATGTGACAAACCGAAGAAGATCAAAAATAAAATATCTAGAGCATAATATGTCTCAGGGAGGAGAAGAGATGGCTCCAACTGAGAAGGTTTCTATAGTATTGAGTGGCTCTGGAGACAGTATTGCATCTTAAATTTTCAACAAGGATTTTGAAGCCCTTGATCATTGCAGTGGATGGGCGGTACCTCGGTATGGGCAGGCTTTTTTGTTCATGCAAGCCAATTTTATATCATGCCGAGATTTAAACACTAAATTTTACAAAATGAAAGGTTTTTAGAGAATTTTATGATCTCATTTGAATCCATCGTGATTTCGAGTTATCGATTGTGATATGTGGCATTTTGAAATCAAAAACGAGTTTGGACAGCATACCAGTACACCTATGTTTTGAAATATATGTGATGTCTTGCAAGTCCTGCAGGCATGTGCGGTTCCCAACTGCCACTATATTGGCAAATGATTTTTTTGCAGCCATCATGGCCCATGGCAATGTGGGGACCTCCTTTGGCCGCACTGCAATTGGAGTGGAGAGCTGTGCTCTCGGGCACATGGGTGCCCCCTCCTGGGGCTTGGCTGTGGGATGCCCCTCTTGCCCTCTGCAGCACTATGGCATGGCAACACAAGCCTGTGCAGCACCATGGCAGCCTGAGTGGCAGATGCGGAGCGTGCCACCCGGCGCAAGCGCCGCCAGCACCACCCATGGGGCCTGGCAACTGGGGGGGTGCCCACGCTGGCGCACCAAGGGCTACCCCTTGTGGCTCCCTCTCTGTGCAGCTGTGCTTTGGCTCTTTCACTTTTGCACAGGGCTTATTGCCAGTCCGGCCTTGGATGTAGAGGGAGCAGGAGAGACAAGACACCAACACTTGGAGGTACACTGATGCCGACTTTATCGTCTTGGATCGGAATGAGCGATAAATGAGTACTAGTAGTTTTTTAGGGTTATGACCCGGGCCGTTCGTGTCAGGTGTTTTTTTTTTCTTTTTTCTTTCTCTGAACACACGGTATGATGTATCTAACATCTCAAAGCATTTAGACAACATTTTAAAGTGCCGACACAATAAGGAACAACATACGCAATTCCAGTGTGTGAATAGGGAGGAGTCGATGTTCGAGAACATGGGACGTCAACAAGTTAAGAATTATCTTGTTTTCGTCTGCTATTGACATCGCTGCAATAATCTGATTATATGCACTGGCGACCATTGGTGGCCGAATTGATTTTCACAAAATGGTTTGGAAGATTAACAAGCATAAGAAGTCCGACAAGCAAGGGAAAATTAGAAGACAGAAAAAAATTCTTGACAGTCAACCAAAATTAAAAAGTTGTCTGAGGACCAAGAAAAATACCAACAAACACAACGATGATTCCTTGGAAGACTCATCGAGGTTTATTGACGATCCAAATTATGCAAAGAATCGAGAACAAAGCACAAAATCTGGCACTAGTCGTGGAGCTAGATCATCGGGCAGTAATTTCTCTCATGGTATAGAGAGCAATGGAGCTAGGTCATCGGGCAGTAATTTCTCCCATGGTATAGAAAGCAAGGGATCCGCAAACTCTCCCTCATTAGCTTTTGCGAATAAAAAGCGAGTGGCATCGATCGAGCAACATTCGGTCAGCTCTCGCAGCTGGGATCGCGAATCACGAAAATCTGAAACCGCCGTATCGACTCAAGGCAGTGAGCGATCATCGGTAGGATCGAGGAGTCGTGTAGAAGCACCAAAGAAAAAAGTTCATTTTAGTTCGATCCATATTCGAGACTATGAAAGGGTTGTTGGTGACAATCCAAGTTGTACAATAGGACCACCTGTGGGGTAAGTCTCGTATACTATGTTTTTAACCTCTTAGAAAATGAAATCATGTGGATTTATTGACGTGATGCATCTCAAATATCAATCATCCATTATTATTGACTTTTGGGACGGAACAGAATCGGCTGGAAATACGGAGAAAGTCGTGTGATAACTATTGATAGCTTTGAGGCTTCTAAATCTTACAAAAAATCTACATCCCATATGATTCTCTCGAGAGAAGAAAGAGAGGCATTGTTGTTAAATTGGGGCGCTTCCTTTCATGACATAATTGAATCTGTTCGAAGTAATCTCAAAATTAAAAATCAGCGTCGCCAGACAGTCACTAACTTAGGGAAGATTGAAAGGATTGAAGAGGCCTTTGAAAGTGCCACAAGAAAGCTAAAAAGTGCTTTGTTACTCCGACGTAGTACGGGAAACCAAGTGAAACGACTACAAGAGCAGGCGAGTTTGGCACAAAGCGCCTTGACGTCATTGAAGATGGCAGAGGATAGAGCACTGAGCGAAATACGGGGCACTAGCCATATTGAAATGGTTGAAGAGCCGAAGAGTCAAGAAGCGTTCAATAGCTATCCCCTAACTAACTATGGACCGTCTTCTTCTCAGGGTGTCGAATCTGACGACCAATCCTCGAGAAGAATTTCTTTGGGAAATAGTACATCACCATCTGAAAGTGAAATAGAAAGATTTTATCGAGAACTGGAGCTTGAAATGTTCGGTGACGAAGAATTACCTTCGATGGTTGGACAAACACTAGAAGTTCAACTCGAAAATGGCGATAGAAATCTTAAAATAGAGGAGTCTTCTGTGACCAGTGGCATAACTGATAGGTATAGTAAAGAGGAATTAGACGATGAACTGCTTGAGAAAGAACAAAATCGATCGATGATAAGTGAATACCTACTAATGGAGGCTGTAGATAATGAGCCTCGTAAATTTGATACCTCGCCGCATGGCCATGGAGAGCATGATGACAATAATTTTTTCTCTCCTACACAACTCAGAAATCCACTGCACACGGGCGAAATAGTTCCTCGAAATGACTTTGAAAGATATTCAACAAGTCAATTGGACCCATCGCCCATACCGCATGCAATTAGAGCGACAAGAGGCATGGAGTTCCAAGAGCCACATTATATGCGACAACAAACGATACCCTTGCACGCTGGAATGACTATGTTTGAAGACTGCGCCCTTCTTGGAGGACAAAATGGTGCATCGTCTTATCGCGAGGGAAACCGGTATTTGTCACGGAAAAAAGATCTCAATGCTGGCCCAAAAGTTCGATTTATACCTCCGCCAAATCATTTCAGTCCATCACAATGGATGGATGGTTCGGATGCGCATGGTACTCCTTCTAGAGAGCACGAAACGATAACGATATGCGAAGATGACTTCGGTGAGAGAAGACACTTCTTTGAACAATACAATCATGCTTACAGCAATGGCGCATTTTATTCGAATATTCATTGAAAGTTTTCGGAGAGTCGTGGCCTTAGATTGTTACCAGAAGCGTCCTGGAAATATAATTGCACAAGTACCCTCGCAAAGTTTTTGATGACTTTTTATTCGCAATGGTATCAAATTACTAAAATCTTCCTTACGAAGACTTGGTTTGTCTTTTTGGGGAGCTAAGACAGTGATAAGGTCTCGGCAGATAGAAATCGAGCTTAAATTAGTAAAAATTGTTTCATTTTTCAAACCACCATCGTCCGTTCGTTGCACTGTAAAATTAGCAGAGTTTCGCTCGTGGATTAGGGTTAGGGTGATGGTTTCGTCTGCTCCCGCCCAGAAACGAGAGAGACCAGCGATCGTGAAGACTCCTCCTGCATCCATGGATGTTCATTATTCCTAACAAACAAAAGACCATCAAGCTAGCAGAGAGCTAGCACACATGTTTGGTGATTTTGCGTTCAGTGTGAATTCTTATTGATTTCATGATTAAATATCAAAGTAAAATAACAACACAACTGTTTCGCGACAAATAGGGCTGGGCTGCATTCCGAAAACGCGAGGAACCTTGTACACACAACTGTGCAGTAGCTTCATTAAAATAGCTTTTCGATATCTTGCGTCGGTTTAGTTGTGGCGTGGGTGTGGTGAGTTACAATGTCAATATGAAAATTTCATCAGAAAATTGTCACTCCTCGATTTTTCCTTGACACTCAACACGAGTGTCTTTGTTGTACTATTACGATCCGTCGTCACTGATGCTATTTTTTGTCCCACTCCTTGATCTGTATACAGCAAAAATAAAAATGGCTCCAATATTTGCTACGATTGGAATCACGCCACAAATCGTGGACGATGAAAGACTCATTGCATTAAGAAGTAGTATCGGGTCAGTTACTTTAGATGGAACGTTTGATGAGTCTAGTCAGACCTCAAAGACACCTCGCATGCCAATCGACATTGAACGCCTTGTCGGACTACTAGAACCTTGGCAATCGTGGGCATTTGAGGAACAAGTACGTAAACCATCTCTTATTTTTTTCTTCATCCTTTTTAAAAAAGTTAGTGACCCTAATGTTTTGAGTCAATCCTTTCTCTTTTACAGGTTGATCTTCAAGAATGGATTGAACCCATGAATAGAATCGATGCTTCTTTATCATACTATATCCAGCAATATCCAAACCTCTTACTCATTAGTCCGGTCGACCGTAAAAACTCTCAAACTTCCTTGAAAGCCTCAAAAGAAATTGTTTCTATGCCAGCTAGGTCAATTGAGGAGGTGAAAAATGTTCCCGATACAGTCCGAAAGAATATTATCATCATATTGAAATTTTTGTCTGGATTGCTCGCAAATTCTTCGAATAAAGCCATTTTTAATTCTGTTGAAGAACTAGTCGATCTTCTGGCGGCTGCTGATGATGACATTGCATCTGTAGCCTTGGAAACGCTATGCTCTCTGGCCATGCCCCCTTCCTTGCACAAACAGCAAGTCCCGGAAATTCAGCAACACACGACTGCATTGCACGCATCGAAAACTGCATCACATCAACGACTCACGGCGTTAGCAAAGGGTTGGGGCACCCGTGGATCTGGTTTAGGACTATATACGTGTGCCGTATCCGACGACTCCGTCTTTGGTCAAGGAGCATTACCCCAAGAGGCAGGAGAACTCAATTTTAATTTCTTCAGAGTCAATAACTCTACTCAGAGCGAAAGTGAGGCAAACGTTGATGAATCGTCTTTGATTCAAATAGCCTTACCTACTAGTAGCTTTGTAGAAGATTCTGAGACGTCCTCTGATGCTACAATGAGGAGTAGCGATGATAGTGATGATTCCACTGGAAGTAAACAAAAACGTAGACGAGTTGCCCTTACAACCAAGGTAGAGAAGACAATTCGATCTACGGCGGACTTGTTCTTTCAATGCGTCCGACAAGCCGGAGGAGTCGAAGCAATACCAAGAGATCAGCTGTTTCCACTTCTAGCGGATATTCGCCTTACAAGATCGTTTTATTGTCAGGAGACAAGAGTTTCTGCGATTGAACGACGACTGAAAGCACTCATCACGATACTCCATGCGCATCCCTCTCAAGAGGTCATTGCTGGATACTTTCAAGCACAACCTGAAATCTGCGTTGAATTAGTTGATCTGCTTCGTCCAACAGTTTCATCCGGAGTGGTATCAGCAGCTTCGTCTTCAAACTCCCATGGAACACAAAATCAAGATAACATTGCGGCCCTTGCCAATTCTCCAATCGTTCCTTACCAAGTCCGCGAACTCGCTCTTCACTCGTTGACGGCGCTAGCTGCACGCAGAGAAGGGAGCAACGGCGCGTTGGCAGGATTTGCGCGTCACTCCAATATTCTAAGCGAGCTTGGTGTTGGTAAAGGTCAATATTTGGGCCTTCTTCCTACTCTAATAAGATACTCTCTCGCCTCGCTTGGATCCCTTGTTTCCAACGGCACGCAACATGAAAACGATTCGGAGACTAGCCACGGAATCTTACCTATGAAAAGCCCGGAAGAAAATGTATCCATGGATATCGGTTTGGCATTCATTGAAGCGACTGCAGTACCTGCCATTCCAAGATTAGAGCAAGTGGAGAGGGCATTAGTTTTTATTGACTCTGTGCTGACGCTGACTTCTGCTATTGTGTCTACACCCTCTGGGACGTCTTCTTTAACTGAATGTGGCTTAGTTCCCGCATTACTGAATACTGTTTCGATAGATACCGAAAAAGTGCTAGCAGAGATCACACCACAGTCATCATCTACATTAGAAGTATTAAGGATACAGTCCCTATTGCGCTTTGTAACGGCCCAAGCAGTTCAAATTCTTGAAGGTGCTATTGTCACCCACAATAACGCACTTTCCGCCTTTCACAATCTAAAGGGAGTGGAAACTCTCACGGCACGTCTTTGGAAGGAGGTTTTAAGTGCCCGTGATGTCAGAGTAAAAAATTCATCAGACAACGGGTCTGCGCCAATGGATACAGACAGTAAAATGGAGATCGATTCTTTGCCAATCACCGAGCATGGATCACGAGCATCCCAAAGAGTTTTATTATTTGGCATCGTAACATGTTTGACGGTGGTATTTCACCAAGAATCTACTTCATCGTCTGTTGCGACTCCTTCTGGCACAGCGGAAATACAGAAACCTGAATTGACAGAGGCATTGATTGAGATTTTAAACAACGTTGATGTGTATGGTGGCCACCTAGCATCGCTCATTTCCACGCTATTGTCGGATGTAATGAATAGTGACCCTCACGTCGTACGCTACGTCCACGAAAGCGGTCTCGCACGTTCGTTCTTGAAGATGCTCGACATTGGACCTACTGATGAGCCAGCCCCACCACCTGTGCCCGAGTTAGTAATGTCTATTCCAACAGTTTTAGCTGCACTAGCTTTGACAGAATTAGGTGCCAAGAAATTAAAAGAAAACGACCCTTTCCCTGGACTACTAAAGCTGTTCCACCATCCTAAATACGCGATGCCGAATAGTCGATGCTTATTGAATGAAATGACATCAATAGTTGGAACTGGCCTTGACGAAATTATGCGACACGTTCCGACTTTGAGCGTACCTATATGCAAGGCAATATCCAATGCTATGTTGCAAGTTGTGGCTTTTGGAGAAGAAGTAGTGGCGAAGGAACTGAAATTACATTCTACGGAAAGCCAAGGTGCTCCGTCGGCCACAGATCATGAACGATCATGCCTTATTCAGTATTGTCTAAATTTTGGGCAAATTCTTGAGCAGATCCTTCATAACGAAGAGCATTGTGGACCTTTCGTAGAATCTGGAGGGTTTGATGCCATATTGAAGATGTATCCATATTTAATGCCTACATCTGATAGATTTCTTGCTCATATCACTTGTCTCAGTTGCCCATCTCTAAGCACTATAACTCATTCTACGACAGAGGAAGCATTAACTTTAGCATTCAAATGCATCGCACTGAGGTATGATCCAGCTAAGCTCATTCAAAAAACGCTAGAGGTGACGAAGGCGAACATGGAAGTTTTAAAAGCCACACAAAGTGAAATGAGATCAGCGTTTCCCTCAGAAAATTACAATACTGAAGATGACTTCGATGCCACTTTTATCCTTGATGGTTTACCACGTCTCGCAATTTGTGACATTACAGATTCAAAATTCGATTCAAAGAAAGCCTTGTTGGCAAAATATTTAAGAGCGGCCACTACTGTACAATGGTTGGCAGGACTTCTTGCTGCAATTGTCCAGGCATCATACCAACGTTCTGCTGAAAGTGGACCAGGGTCGAATCGAACCGAAATTGAATGGAAAAAGAAATTTCCCTCCACTGATTTTCAAGAAGTATTTAGTTCTTTGTCAAGTTTTTTTCAGTCTGCTACGCTTGAATCGTGTCGCGTCCGTGCTGAAGAGGGGTTTGAGGACCGAGAGCTGATGAGACAACGAGGAAACTGCTCCGATAATATGCGTTACAAGTTGCGGATCGTTTGTCCTGAAGGAGCTGTCGTTCGTGATGGAATCGAAATTGACAGTTGTGAGAGCGTCGGTAGTATGGAAATGGGTGAAATTGTCGAGTCGTTTGATCGCTGTGTAAACTCGTCTGGTGTTTTGCGATATCGAACACGGAGAGGTTGGCTTTCAGAACAGACTCGAGGTCATGGCAGAGAACCTATTGCAGAAGTTGTAGCTGTATGGAAGTCTGATGTCAACGAACACAATATCAAAATTGATCGGGAGGTCAAAGGGCGAATTGAGGATGGAATACCAGATATTCGTAGCAGTGGGGCCAATGTGTTGGCTAGAATGCAAACAGTATATGCCGAACTGTATTCTTCACTTCTTCGATTGGCATCTCAGAGCTTCGTCCCTTCTCTTTCAAGTCGGGACCGCAGCACTTCACTTAAGCAAGGTAGTATTGATTGGCATATATCCACTATGATGAAAATGCTGAGCTCCGGGATAAATAAAGGTTTTGCAAGGCAGGAGATTTCGATTGCAATTCGATCACCTCCTGAAGCAATTTACAAAATCAACAAGTTGGGTATTGCGCTATATCTCGGGTCTCTGCTTAGCCATCTGCAAACATGCCTTTTCGAGGAGAAACGGGATAAGCAGGTCGTAAATTTACCATTGCTAGTCTCATTGACAAATGAGCATGTTTCTACGTTCGATGCGACGCACAACAAATCAATTGAAAATGATGTTTGCTTTTTCGATGCAATTGAACTCATTTTTGAGCTTTCTCTCTCCGACTTTCAGTCACGAGGCGCTACGCGGAACATGAATGATGATTCTGATGAGAAAATGCCCCGACAACTACTGGGTCGAACAACTGCTTCATTCCTCCCCCCAGCAACGACCTTACTTCGTCGTTTGATATCAAGTCCATCTACTGTGCCATCGCAAACGGGGATCCTTTTTGAGAAGTTGAAAATAAGTGACGTCTTAGGTCTTGTCGGTGGAGGAGAATTTTCTGAAAAATGTACTGGGGAAAATAAAGAAAGGAACTTTTCTCTGCAACAATTCTCGCGAAACCTGCTGTGTAAAACTTCTGATATCATAGCAAAACCGTGGAGTGACTCTAGACTTATTAGTGCACCACCGCATGTTGTACATCCACTTTCGACTTTAGTGTCGGAAACTATGATTGCTCTTGAGGAATCAACAAAAGAAGCTCAGCAAATCTCCCCTTCTGCAAATTTAAGAGAGAGCTCTTCGCTCAATATCCCATTTAGAAACATTCTGGCGGGCTTTAGAGCGGCGACGAACGGAGCCAACTCGAGTGATGATTTTGAACCCAGCGAGGAAGCGATTTCTCGATTGGTGGAAATGGGTTTTAGCCGAGACCATGCTTGGGATGCAATAGATAGAACAAGATCGAATAGACTAGAAATTGCTATGGAATATGCTCTTTCACATGAACCTGCAAGTGCTGAAAGTATTGAACGGAGAAGGACTGAACGAGAACGAAGACGAAATCAGCACCGTCAACAAGAAGAAACAGTTCAACAGGAATCTGAAGCCGCAACTGGCGGTCAGCCTGAATCTCAGAATAACCAGTCCGATGCGAATGCGAGTGGAATGGACATTGATCAAACCACCTCAACCAGCGAATCGCAAGACGAAATTGAGCGCTCATGTGAGGAGTCAAAAGTAACGGTTTCAAAGCGTATGGAATCATGGAAGCGAGAGAGTTTGATGGTTGCTTGCAACATTTTATCAGAAAGAGAATCCGCTCTTGATATCTCTAAGCGTGGTGATGGTGATAGTGAGGCGTTGACAACTGTTATTTCTTCGTTTCTGCTCGACTTATGTCAACGACATCCTGGCGATAAAGATGAAATTGTTGGAGAAGTTTTTGACCGTTTGAAGAAAAACATGAAAGAGACAGAGGTAGGAGAAAGCACTTTCTGGAGCGTGGTTCCTGGGAAAGAATCTAGCACTGCTTCGCTTTGTCATTGTGGTGTGTTATTCATTCGTGCTATACCTAAAGTGCGAACAATTGTACTGAAAAAGGGTCTTGTGAATTCGATAATATCAATCGTTGAAAAAACCTTAAGCAATCCTGACATTACCAAGAAATCGGAATCAAATGAATGGCCGATTTGGCTACCTTCTGCTCTTTTGCTACTTGATGTCATGGCTCAACCTATTGTTGCGTTCCCTACAACAAAAAAGTCTGTCGATGCCGAAAACTTAGACGATGGAGATTTTGCTGACGAGTTCTACCAGGTGAGAAAAGACCACAAAAATCAGACAAATGGTCTATCCTTGTTAGTTCATCAGTTATTTTCTGCGTCTTGCCAAGAAGGTGAAAATAGTGATAACAGTTCAAAACAAGAAACAGATGACGGGTCGACTAGCAAAATTAAAGAATCTATATCAACAAGCAAAAGTGGAAAATCTGTGTCAACTCAGGTAAAAAGTGAGATGATCTTCGAATCTGTACCTGCATACTTCCCGCTGATCCCTTCGCAGCATATAGAAACCTGTGCAAACATTTGTCTTGCTCTACTAGGAGATGGATCCAAGTCACTCCCTCCAGGGATCGCCCATGCAACCCTTCTGTTGCTGATGAGATTACTGCGAAATCCTAAAATATCTTCGTACTGTTTAAAAGCAGGAGTGGGTCAAAATCTTTTACGCCTTGAACGCACGTGTCGTTTCAACGGGCACTCAGGTCTGATTGCACTTATATTTCGACGTCTCTTGGAAGATGAAGCTACACTCCAATCTACGATGGAAACCGAAATCAGGAACATTATGGTGAAACTAGATAGTAAAAAAGAAAATACTGTTTCAAGTAGCAAGGAGAGGATAAAAATTCCTCGGAAATCATTTGTGAAGGCGGTGACACCTATTTTGTGCCGCGATCCAGCTTGTTTTGTGAAAGCTATGGCTGTGTCAGTGGTCTTCGAAGAATCAAGCGCTGATTCAGATGGGCTAGTAGTAATGGCGACATCTACGCAGCGGTCAAAAAATTTAGGGAAAATTTCAGAATTATTGAATTTGAAACAAGCCCATATGCCCAGTGGTAGAGGATCGTCAAGCAGAAAATCAAGTTCCTTCAAAAGTAGGAGATTGTCAAGCACGTCTTCTGGTTCAAGAAGTAAGACGCCAAACCGTTCAAGTAAGCGTAACCAGACACCTAAACGGACAAGAAAGGAGAAAGTGGAATCGAAGGACAATCACAACGAAGATGCTTCCAGACATTCTTCTAACCAGACATCTTCAGTTCAACAAATCACCGGGCTTCTTATTAATCACGTTATACAAACAGCAATGCCGACAGTATATGAAAATGACGAGACAAGAGAATCACAAAATAAAAACTACGATTTCGGATATGATACGTCATTTCTGTGGACAGCTAATGTTCTGGAAATTTTGGCTGACTTAGTTCTTGCGATGCCCGCGTGCGCAACTGCAATTCATAAGTTCAAGCCATCTCGGAAGAATCGAGGATCGCCTTTTGCTTCTTTGAATAACGCTCTTCAAGGTTGTCCGAGTCCACCTCGAACCTTCGTTAGTTTCCTACTCCATAGCTTGTTATCACAAGATCGCTGGAACCAGGAAACAACAACACAAGAAGATGAATCGATTTCAGGTTCAGGAAACGATAATGAAAAGCTCGTCAAGAAAACTAGAATTCTGCGAACGAAAGTTGTTAGGTCAACGGCGCGGCTACTTGTTTCATTAGTAGCACGACCAGGAGAAGGGCGAAGACGAGTTATTGTGGAACTAGTTTTTGCCTTGAGTGGAGGGCAACTTGGTTTGTCATCTGCCTCGTCATTTCGACCCACCAAATCAGCCTTACGTCCACGCCCTAGTGAGGTACACGCTCTAAAGAGTTGGGGTGAACTTTGTATGGGTTTTGCTGCCCCTAAAAGCAATGGGAATAATTACGATTCAAACACATCTTTAAGCTTTGAGGTCATCAAGATAATGCTTGAAAATGGCATGGCTCATGCCCTGCTGATAGCCATTCATAGGGTACCATTACATCACCCGATGGCGTCGAACGCGCTCGGTACTCTTGTCCTACCATTTGAAATAATGACTCGCGCCTCTGTCGCCGATTCCGTCAAGGCAATTATAGAGAAAGAAACTAAAGCTCGGGAGGGCAAAGACGTGGCAAAGTCGATCAGGCAGAATTCTCCAAAGGAGAGAAATCGTGAAGAGGCTCATCGTCATGACTCTTTTGTGGCCGACAATGATAACATGCTCGAAGACGCATTTGCAGCTGAAGCCCCACGTGAACGAAGATCTACAGATGATTCTTACGACGATGACATTATTATCGACGGTGATCATGATGATATGGTCGAAGTTGATGAGGACGATGCCGCTATGGATGTTGACAACGAGGTCGACGAAGAAGCAAGCGACGACGAGATGTCTAGTTCCAGCGAATCATCAGACTCAAGTGATGTAGATGATTCGGACGAGGATGAGAACTCTGATGATGAAGATGATAATTCAGACGATGAAAGCATTGATGATGACGAGGATTCGATTATGGATGATATTGAAGAATCTGATGACGCCCACAACAGAGGAGAATTCGAAGATGATCCGTTCAATCTTGATTCTAGAGGAAACCCCATGGCAGAGGAAAATGTTGAATTTGATATCGTGAATGAGGGCGGAAGAGACCGTTCAGATAATCAAATAGAAGAGGGTTGGACTCGCGTTGAATCTAATGGCCTCAATGGGATGGTTCTTGGCGGCCGAAGAGGATTGGGACATCATCTGAGCGGATCCACCACAAGTAGATCAAATAGAGGGTTTATTGATGCAGCGGAAGCTATGATTGGAACCCTCCTTCGTACTGGAGAAATTCGTAGTGAAGCTCTGGCAGAAATTGAAGGTACACTTGGAATTCAAATTGTGCCAGCAGGGGGTAGAAATGGTGGTGCGGGACGTCGTCCGATAAGTGGCGGCCCTTTTGGAAGTTTGATTTCGAGGCAGCGTAGGGCGGAAAACAACCGATCAAACGCAGGCTCGAGGGAATTAGTTGGTACGATCCCTCATATCAACCAAAGAAGCCAGCCTGATCTAGGATATTCAACGATGGGCAGAGGAAGTCGATGGAACGAAATCAATCCTCTTGAGTATGTTTATGGTGGACCATGCATCACGGCGGGGAGCAGACATTATGACTTAATTTCTCCTATTGATGAACCAGATTTGGATGAATTAGTTTTTTCTGTTTCAGGAATAGGCGATACACAACTATTTCCCGGAGGACCTGCAGCTACTACTCATGCAAGGACTCAGTATTGCGCGCACCCTCTTCTATGCGATGTAGATCTACCACCGATCAATGCTCTAGTGTCAGATCTACAGCCGCATGATGTTAGGTCAGTAAGACCCAGCGAACCATCCAATCGACGATTGGGAGAGTGGACTAGCACAAATTTCAATTCAGGTGGTTTCTTTGTCTCAAATTCAAATGGGACCGTTGTCCGCTCAAACCGCATGCTAAGTAACACGCCCAACCGAGCAATGCGTGGCAATTTAAGTCCTTTTGGTTGGACTGATCACGATGGACCACCTTTTGATGCAACAGTTGAACAGTTTAGCTCTGCTTTTGAGAACGCTCTTGGAGAAACTATGATAGCTACTTCTTCAAATGATCAAATAGCTTCTCCTTCAAATAATCAACCAGAATTAGAAACTAACAGTCAAGAAAGAAGCGATGATAATCAAGATGTAGGACAACCTCCAGCGGTGCCTGCAGATGAGGGCCCTGAAAACGAACAAAACTCAACCAGTCAAGAAGAGATGGGTGTTGCAATGGAGGAAGAAACATCGAATGAGGTGCTTCGAACAAATGAAAACGAAACTGAAAACGAGACTGAAGAAGGGCAAGATGGAGATGGTGAACCATCGTCATTAGACGTAGGTTCAAGTCTAGCACCTTCATCAGAGCCTTCTCCCCAGGATCAAACTTCAAATTCAAACAGTAATGAGGCTTCTGCAAGTCCTAATGTCAACGAAGAAAACCATGGTGAAAATGAAAATACAAGCAATTCTCAGGATGCGCAAGAAGAGCATGCCAATGAACAAGAGACTGTTGTTAATGATAACGGAGCGCCTAATGAAAACGGGCTCGTTTGCCCATCGGGCATGGACCCTGAAGTTTTTAATGTCCTTCCACTAGAGATGCAACAAGAAGTTGTAAATCAAGCGAGAGAAACTTCAGAGTTGGCAAGTCAACTTGATGCTGGTTCTTCATTGGACCCAGAAGCTCTAGCGGCGCTACCCGAGGACATGAGACGAGAAGTAATTCAACAAGAGCAGCAAGAGCGACGTATGAGAGAGAGGGCACCTGCTGATCCTTCTAATGCTGAAGAAATGGACAACGCGAGTTTTGTCGCTTCACTGGCCCCTGAATTACGCGATGAAATTCTTCTCACTGCAGATGATGCCTTTATACAAAGCCTCCCTCCAAACATTGTTGCCGAAGCTCAGGTTCTGAGGGAGCGGGCGCGAGTTCGTGCTAGTCATAGAGTTTTTGCAGAACAAAATATACAAGGACACCAACGCGAGGGTACTAATGGAAGTAACACAGCATCGAGGGGCAATCAACAGCCACAAAGTGCAAGTATTAGAGACAATACTTCGTCGCGACGGAAGCAGCGTACTGGAAAAATCCGTGTCGAGTTGGATAGAAAGGAAATTGTATTCATGCCTAACAAGGGTTCAATTCAAATGGTCACACTTGTCGCTAAATCTGACCTGAAAGCTCTAATTCGCTTCATGTATCTCCTTTCTCCGATTCGACCCCATCGAATACTTCAGAAGGTTTTCCAAAATATTGCTATGCATGGTAATCTTCGGTTGATCTTATCATCAACTTTTCTAAACTTACTGAATGATCAAAAAGATGCAGCTTTACATGCATTGGATACAACCAATGCGCTCTATCTTGGTCCAGAGGATTGGCGAAAGAAGGTTGACGGACTTTTTGAAGGTTCTCTTCAAGATTTTCCTCCGGATTTGTTAATAGGAGCAGCACCTGAGGTGTTGGACACGGATAATCTGAATCCAAACATTCTCATGATACGAAGGAGGCAAACAAGCGACACAGCAGCTTCAATTGCCGCAAATTTGCCTATTTCTTCTCGAGGCTCGCGGCATGAGCAATATCTACCACCTGTAGTTTGTACACGAATTCTAGACACACTTCTGCAGATGTGCAAGAACTCTCAACGTTTCTGCCTTGATATGCTTGTGAAAAGCATTATAAGTGACTCAAAATCCGAAATGAAATCTCCTACGGGTTTTGAAAGTCTCCTTGATTTACTGCAGAGGTCGAGATACTCGAAGAGCTCAGCCAACCTTGAGCAACTGTTGAACCTATTAGAGTTTGTTGTATCTCCATTGTCTCATATTCCTAAGCTTGGTGAAGAGGACTTGCAAGTATCTCAAAAGGAAATCGATGAAGCAGCGTCCCAAGGGAAGGAACTAGTAGACGTGCCTCGAGTAATAGTCTCGCAAGAAAGGCTACAACTTCTTTGCTCTGTCCTGCGGATGGAAATATGTAAGGATACCGCCTTTGCGAAGGTTAACACTATCGCACGAAGACTGTGTCGTGTTGATGCCAATAGAGGATATGTTTTGGCCGAGCTTGCTTCTGTTGCTCGGGCGCTGGGTTGCGATGCAACTCGTGATCTCACGGCTTTGAATATTCAAATAAGCGCTACCATTGACAAGAATCGAGAGAATGCTCAAAAGACCTCATCTCTTCGTGGAGCAACTTCAACGTCAGTGGCAGTGTCAACAAGCACAAGTGAATTGAAATTACTTAGAGTACTACAAACCCTTCAATCATTGTGCACAGAGACGTCTGAGGATGGCTCA
>Ga0115013_10000585_pt1 | contig 21967 bp, 16 predicted proteins | sample SouAtlMetagenome_2_FD_88686 | JGI IMG/M metagenome (GOLD analysis project Ga0115013, IMG submission 88686) | Marine eukaryotic phytoplankton communities from Atlantic Ocean - South Atlantic ANT15 Metagenome | ecosystem: Environmental > Aquatic > Marine > Oceanic | place: South Atlantic Ocean...
GCCGGGGCTGGCCGCGGGCGCCGACGTGGGGCGCAGGAGCCCCGCCCCCGCGAGCGGGTGCGATGCGGCCGACGGCGGTGAGGGCGGGTGCTCGGGATCCGGCAACATTGGCTGCTGCGATAGCATCTGCGGGCTCAGCGTCGGCAACCCCTCGTGGGGCGCTTCCACCGGGGAGGACGCTGGACCGTTGCTGCTTTCAAAAAAAGTGCGAAGGCTAAACTTGGAGCCCTCCGCGACCAGCGCCTGGGCTGGCCGCAGCGACATCAACCCATGCTCTAGTAACACGCACGGTGCTTCCAGGTTATGTATCAGTCACTTGCAGGGCAGCTCCATCTCGATCACGATATACCGACCGAGCTCCTCGCCCTTGTCGTTGACCGCCAGGCCCGTGATCGGCGTGTCTAGCCCGTAGATCTCTCCCCACACGTTCCGGTTGTCTTTGATCACGGTGGCAAAGTCGGCAAGCGCGTTCGGGTTTCCGATCAGGCTCGCAAAGGACACGATGGCTTGGTGCTGCACGGTCGCGCACTCCGCCTTCCCGGGCTCGTGGAAGAAGGCGTCGATGTTGCGCAGCGTCTCCATGTTCTTGTGGAAGGTGTCGCTGCTCGCGGTGATGGGCGCGCCGCGCATCGGCAGTGTGTTGGACAGGCACTCGGCGTGCGCCTCGTCGATGAGCGCGCCCTCCTCCGCGCCGGCGGTCCACAGCGGCACGAGCGCAAAGTTGCCCGTCGCCAGGTCCTTGGGGCTCGCGCCCGCCTCCGTCACGTGGCCGGCCGGCGAGACCTTGACGTGCCGCACGTGGCAGCACGCGGCGCCCATGCTGCGCAGCGGGCCGCTCGTGAACAGCTCGTGCTTGGGCGAGAAGGACGACTCGACCACGCTGTTGTAGAAGGCGTGCTCGCCCGTCTCGCACACGTCGAGCGTCTTGAACACGCGCAGGATGTTGGGCGACACGTCCTCCAGCGAGGCCTTGGCAGCCGTGAAGGCGCCCATGCGCTCCTCGCGCCGCTGGTCGTCGTGCTCGTACAGCTGCGACAGCGCGAACGTCGTGCCTTCGATGGCCAGCGGCTGTGGCCCCGTGGCGACGGTCGCCGAGTACATCTGGCGCGCCACGTCGTGCGTCGCGAGCATCGGCCGCTCGTCCTCGGGAATCTCGTCGAGCAGCGCCTGCGGGTACAGCGCCTCCCAACGCGCATTGGTCACCGCGCGCTCAAAGTGTGGGTCGACGACGTGCTGGCCCTCGATCTTGGCCCTGGCGCCGCGCTGCATCGCCACCGCAAACGTGGGCTTGGGCAGCAGGGTGGTGATCGCGTGGCCGGCAATGGTCGTCTTGCTCGCGTCGGCCGCGTCGGCGTGCCCCGCGTTTGCCGCGATGACCGCCATGCCCGAGACGTAGTGCGCACCGAGCGAGTTGGCCACCGCGCGCAGGTTGGGGTACGACTCCATGTCGGCGCCGGACGCCTTGAGGCCCTTGGCCTGCTCGATGAACTGGTTGGCCAGGTTGGCCTGGCCGTCGCAGTCGTCCGCGAGCCGGCCAAAGTCCACGTTGCCCTGGCACGGCCACGACTCGGACTGGAACATCTTGAGGCCCTCGGGCGTGTCGGCGGGCGTGCCGTCGACGCGGTACGGCATCGCGTACGCCGCCACCGCCGAGAGGCCCGTGGCGATGCCCTTGGCGTACCGCGTCGTTGCGCGGAGCGACGGCACGCGCAGCGCCTCGAGCATGTGGCAGTGCTGGCCCGGCAGCTCCTGCGCGAATGCGGCGTTCAGCACCGCCTCGGCCACCTCGGGCTTGAGCGCCGGCGGCGTGTCGTTGACCGCGGCTGCGAGCGCGTAGCCGCTCGCGTCGAAGCCCGCGTTGCGCTCCGCCATGACGCTCTTGTGCAGGTTGGGCTCGGGCGCAAACTTGGCGTTCTCGGTCATCTTCCACGCCGAGTCGTAGATGGACTTGATCAGCGGCTGCACCTGCGCGACGCGCGCGGCCTTCTTGGACGGCGTGAAGAAGAGCGCCGACACCTCCATCTCGGAGCCGTCGGCGGCCACGCGGACAACCTGCGGCATGCACACCCCCAGCGTGGCGTTGATCGACTCCCAGTTCGGGTACCGGATCGGGATCTGCGTGAAGGCCACGTTGGGCCGCGGCGCCTTGCCCGTGGCGCCCTCCGCAACCTCGCCGGCGTCCACCGTGCTGAAGAGGCTGAGCAGCGGCACGCTCGCCGTGCCCGCGAGCGTCGACACGAGCGTGCCGTTGATCGCCGCACCCGTGCGCGCCGAGACCACGTTGAGCCGCGTGCGGTCGCTAAGGAGCACGTGCGGGCCGACCGAATCGTTGACGCGGCGGTCGGTGGGAACCTCCGCAAAGTACTGCTCGCGCGACGTGCGGAGCAGCTTGTCCGACAGCGGCAGGTCGACGGTCTGGTTGGTCTCGGTGAGCAGGAACGTCTCGTGGGTGTCGGCGTGCGAGATTGCCAGGCTCGTGTTGCCGCGCGCCGCCGCACCGCCCAGCGTGCCACCCTTGGCCAGGAACTGCGCCGCCAAGTCCACCTCCGACTTTTGCACCGACACGCGTAGCAGGTAGTGCGCGCCCTGTCCACCCATTGTGTTTACGCACCAACTCCTTGTCTATAAGCAGCCGCCGGCCAACCATATCTGCAACTTTTTCGGGCTCGTACGTGCGCGGAAATGCCGATTTCCGCTGGCCCTCCTGACATCCGTTCGGACCTTCTGTACGAAACTGCAACGGCGCCTGCGGGGCAGCCGCAGGTCTACAAGCACCGCAACTTGCCCAACAAGCCGCCGCTGTTCGACGGGCTGGCCACCGCCGCGGCCGCCCGCGCGGCGCAACCGAGCTATGAAGAGGCTTGGGCCAAGGCCACGGTCGCGGGCGCAGAGCTTCTGATCGCGGAAGCAACGGAGCGCGAGTCTCGCAAGCGAGAGGCAGAGAAGAAGGCCGAGAAGGAACGCAAGATGCGCGAGGCCCAGAAGCAAAAGTCGGAGAGCGCGCGGCAGCGCCGCGATGCGTCCAAGGCCAAGCAGGATGAGATTGCGCAGAAACAGAAGCAGGCAATGATCGCAGCCGACCGGCGTGCGCAGCAGGCGAAAAAGAAGCGCGAGGAGGAGGAGTGGCGCAAGGTCTTTGAGAAGTGCAAGGCCGACAAGGAGAAGGCGGAAAGGCAAAGGGCGTTGCAACAGTTCAACGAGGAGCATGCAGCCCTCACCCGGGAGATAAACGAAGCGGTGGACCGGGGCAAGCCATTCGACTTCAAGAGGATGATCGATTGGATCGCAAAAGTGGAGGCAAGCGGGATCGACATGGGCTTGACTCCGGAGCAGTGGGCAAGGCACAAGTACAACGTGGAGGAGGCGTATGCGGCGCAGCGCCTCAAAGATGAGGAAGAAACCATAGATCCCAACCCCACCCAAGGACGAGGAGGCGGCAAGGGCCGCGGACGCGGACGCGGTCGTGGCGGCCGCGGCGGCCCCTCCTCCGGGGCGCGCGGCGGCGGCACGTGCCCCGACAAGCAGCCCGAACCGCCGGCGCCCGAGCCGGAGCCGTCGGAAGAGGCGTCGGCGGTCCGTCGCGCGCAGGAGGAGCGCTACAAGGCACTGAAGGCAGCCGCAACGACCGCCGCGTCCGCTGCGACAAGCAGCGTCAGCAGCGTCAGCAGCCCTCCGGCGGCGCCCCCCAAATCCAGCGCCGAGGGCAACAACGACGACGAGTGCGTCATCTGCTGGAACGCGACAGCGACGCACGTTGTCGTGCCGTGCGGGCACCTCTGCATGTGCCCCGGCTGCGTGCCCAAGGAGCTTGAGAGCTGCCCCGTCTGCCGCGGCCCGATGGCCCACGTGATGAAAGTGTACCGGCCCTGAAACGCTAGTGTGTGTGTGCGTGTGCACGTGGTGATCGCGCGCTCGTACGTGTGCACTTGCGCAAATGCGCCCGGGAGAGTTCCGGTTTACCGCTGGTGGGAAGAGTCGCAAAGGGCATTGGAACACGATACCTGCAACGCCGGGTCGCCCTGGCGACTTTTTCTGCAAAGGGGGCGGCAAGCAGTACCTGACCATCATGGACGAGACGATGCGCATGACCCGCGAGGAGACGAAAGGGAGCACCACCATGCCCGGTTTCAAGGAGGCCTACTACGGCGCCGAACGGCGATTCCGCGAGTGGTTGATCGACCAGCCACCACAAGTCTGCTTCGACTTCATCCGCGACTTTGGCGACTACGACGGCCGCTTCATGGCCATGCTAATGCGCTACGAGGCGCGACGGGGTTCCCCCGAGTATCGCCCCGTCGCGTTCCGTTCGGAGGAGTGATTATTATTATTATTAATTGGATTCTTAAGACGTCTTTTTGCACCGGCCAGGCCTCTTCCCCACGGGAGGCCAGGGTGCTCAACAAAAAGTGAAATTATTTAGACATCATTAATAACACCCAATTTATTATCCATTAATAATTTCACTTTTTGTTGAGCACTCCGCGACTCGGCCCGAGAAGGGGCAAGGCCGTGAGAAAATGCGTCTTAAGAAATCTATTAATAATAGCGCAAACGCATTTGCAACTCTTGCCGTTGGGTTGCGCACGGAGTCGCGCCAGTACACGTGCTCGTACGTGCGCGCATGAAAAAGCGCGTGATGGTAGATTCGGACGATGAGGCGCACGACGACGAGTCGCTCGGGGGGGACGGGGAACGGGCCGGCAAGCGGTCCAAGAAGGAGGCCAAGACCGCGCTTGAGCACGAGTACGTGTGCCCCATCACGCAGGAACTGTTTGTAGATCCCGTCACCGCGGAGGATGGGCGGGTCTACGAGCGCAAGGCCATCATTCGCGCGTTCAACGAGTCGCACGAGACCACGGTCATGACAGTGCGGTCCCCGATGACCAACGCGCCGATGGGCAAGCAACTCTACCCGGCGCACCAGGTAAAAGGGGCGCTCGAGGCCCTCATAGATGCGGGGGTTCTCAAGGGCGAGCGGGTCGAGGCGTGGAAGGAGGTGATGCTCCAGAAGGACAAGGACCGCAAGAAGGTGAACGACCTGAGGCGACGCAGCAACGAGGGCGACGCGACTGCGACGATGCAGCTGGGCGTCGCTTACGACAAGGGATTGTACGGCTTGGCCAAATGCCCGACCACCGCGTTCAGCATGCACAAGAAGGCCACGTACAGCGGGTGCGCGTCCGCCGCCACGCGCGCCGGCATCCTGCTCATCAAGGGCCGAGGGGTCCCTATGGACGAGGACCTCGCGATGCGGTTCCTGTTCTGCGCGGCCGTCTTGGGGTCCGAGCACGCGTGCGAGCACATGGGTTACAGCTACGCTGAGGGCGTCAACGGGTGCGAAAAGGACGACGCCGAGGCGCTGATCTGGTACAGCAAGATGCGGACCTGCGAGCACAAGGACTCGGTAGAGTACAGCCGCCAGCGTGCCCAACGGTTCTTCGCGAACCGCGAGGTGACGAACGCACAGGGTCGTAATGTTGAGCTATTTTAAAAAAAAGACACCGTTACCAAACGCCGCACACAAACGGGACCGGGGTTCCGCAGCGGCGCGGGGTGGGCGGTGCGCACCACCCCTTTCGGCGCCGCCGCTTCATGAGCCGTCTCGTCCACGCGCGCGTCACGGATGAGACGCTACCGCCTCGCACGCCGGCGACCTTCCGTCTGCCACCACTCCAGGTCCTCGGCGTCTAGCAGGTAGCGACGGTAGTTGGCTGGGTCGGCGAGTGCCTGCGCGCGTCGCGCCTCGCGCTCCGTGTCCCTGACGACCCGTGGCTGCGGTGCGCCTCACCCAAACGTGTAGACCGGCGCGCCGTGCCGCCGCCCCGCCTCCAGCACAAACGCGAGTCGACTACTGCCCATGGCGCGCGCGCACGCTGTCCCCCCCTAATCATGGGCGTCGCGGCGGGACTTATGAGGCAATCTGCGAGCACACCGTGGATATCAAGGCGGCGACGCTCATGATGTCGATGCCCTCGTCCTCTGTGGTGCACCGCAGGTCCTCGATCAGGCGGAGGTCCGATCCAAGCACCTCGCCCAAGGCGTGGTGAAGGCACTCGATGTGGCGGTCCTTGCGCAGGATGGCAAGCGCTACGCGCGCGCGCACGCGTGGGCTCGATTCCCACAGCTCGCGCTGTCCCTGCTCCTTGAGCGTGAGCTTGAGCGCGCCCTTGATCTCGTCCAGCTGCCGCTGGCGCTCCGGGTCGGTCTCGTCTTCCGAGAGCGCCGTCGCCAGAGCAAAGCGGCGAGCGCTCGTGAGCCCGTCGTCGCGGAGGAGCGCATCGAGCTCTTCGGGTAGGATGGCGAGCGTCTGCGCGTGCGCATTCGCCTCGGCCCTGACGACGCGCGAGTGCGAGAGCTCGAGCAGCGCGTCGCTCTCGACGGTGGCGCACGTGAAGCTGATCTTGAGCGCCTCCGCGTCGGACACGGGCACGGAGATGTGCCTCGCCACGCGCTCGCGCACGGCGACCAGTGCCGAGGCGGCTCGACTCGTCATATCGCTAACCCTGACCCGTTCGGAGCGTGCGTGAGCAACGCGAATTAGCGTGCGGTGGCGCGCCAAGTCCTAATGCGCCAGCTGCTCCTCACGCTCGCGTTGGCGCGCACGCAGCACGCGCTCCCCCCGCGCCTGGGCATGCTCAACCGCATGCTCATGCAGGCGGGCCTGCCCGACCCGATTGAGCACTTTGAGGGCCGCTTCTACGGCGTGAGCGCCAAGGTGGCGCTCAACATGCGCACGCGCGTCGCCGAGGTGTCGCTCAACGGCGTGCCGCTGGGCGGGCGCATCTCCGGCACGGGGTGGCTCACGGACGCCGAGTCCGAGGAAGGCACCGTCGTGCTGGCGCCGGAGTTTGAGCGCCGCCTGCGCAGGCGCATGGTCTCGATCTACCGCGCGCGCCTGGACCGCGCGAAACACACCGTCACCGTAGGCGTAAAGATACCCGTGCTGGGCGCGATGGATCTGGTGTTGATGTGATTGGTGAATTCTTTTAGGAACGGAATACACACACGCATCACACACAAGACTCAAAACAGTGCGTCGCAGAGGAACACGAGGGTGGCGGACGAGTCGCGCAGAATCGCCTCTTGGGTCGCGGGGTTCATGCCCGCCCACAACCCTTGGTCGATCACCAGCGGGCAGTCCAGTTTGTAGCGCAGCAGCTTTTGGCCGAGCACGTCCGACGTGTCGCCCTCTTTGGCGAGGCCCCGAATCTGATTGCTGCCGCCGTAGCCCGGGAGCGGATGCTCGCCAAAGTAGATGTTCTCGTCCTCCTCTTCCTCGACCTCGCTGTCTTCGAAGTCGTAGGTGAAGCAGCTTTTTCTCAGCAGGTAGAGAGCGCCGCCCGCACCCCCTTCCACGCGCGGGCCAGTCTTTTTGAACGTGGCCTCCTTGCCAATGCACGTGGCCGGATCGAGAAGCGTAATCCGCTCGACCGTTTGCTCGTTCGAGTAGGACCACCGCATCTTGTGCAGGTAGGTGCGTTTGAACGGGTTCGGCTGCTTGGGCTCGGGCTTGGGCTCGGGCGCCACGGCCGATTCGGGCAGGTTGGGCGGCTTGTTGCTGAGCGCCTTGCGCGCATTGGACATGCGCTCCTTCTTGATGGCCTTGTCGACGTCCCACCACTTGGCTCCAAACTTGTCGCGGCACCAGTTGCGCACGTCCTTCACGGCGGGGGCCATGTGTATGTGCGCACGTACGAGCGCGAAAAAGTTAGATCCCACACACGGCCCGATCCACACGCGGGCACAACGATTACAACACTTACGCGTCCACACACAGATACACCCACGCCGCGAATGTGACGGAAGAAGAGGCCCAGCGCGCACCCGACGCACGATGTGGCCCCGCGACACAATACCCCTCCACAGCCCAGCCCCACCCACCCCCCTCCCCAATCCGCCCTCTTTCTCCACCACGCCTCCACAGAAGACGTGATGATGATGATGATGATGGTGATGCGCACGCCCCTACCGATGCGAGGGCGGCGCGTAGATCTTGGTGTTGCCGTACAGGAACTCGTTGGCCGTCTTGGCCTTGGGCTTGAACTTGGGGTTGAAGAAGGGCTCGGAGTTGCTGGTGAACTTGGCGTTCACGTTGTTGCCCGGCCCGGTGGCGCGCATGATCGGGTCGAGCTCCTTGGCCTTGGGGCGGTTGACCGCCGACTTGTTGCGCAGGGCGAAGAGTGCCTGGAGGTACTCGAGGCCGCCGAGGACGGTGATGGCCACGACGGCCAGGAGGAAGAGACCGCCGCCCACGAGCAGCGTCCAGAAGCGCGAGACGCACAGGTTGTTGTCGAATTCGTGCGAGGAGCGGGGGAAGGTGGCGCAGTCCTCACTGGCCGAGTTTTCGGAGAAGAGGGAGCGGCTGGCGGCGTAGATCATGATGGGGAGGCAGAAGAGGATGACGAGGATGACCCATCCGGCAAAGAGGCCCGCCGCAAAGCAGCCCACGCCGTTGACGAGGTGGCGCTGCATGACCACGGCGAAGACGAGACCCATCGCGACGACGATGGCCAGGGTCGCGATCGTTTGATCGTAGACCTGCTCCGAGAGCGCCACCTCGTCGAAGAGCAGGTTGCCGTCGTGATCGACCTCCTGCGCGACAACGCCCTCGGCCCACGCCCAGCCGAAGCGGGCGCCGCTGATGCTCTGGCCGACGATGGCGATGAGGATGCCGATGGCCATGACGGGGAACCAGAGCTGCTGCAGGCGGCGGTACTGCGTCTCGTTGCTCACAAACTTTGCGCCCGCCGCGAGCTGGCTCGCCGTCGTGCGACCGCCCGTGTCGTTGTTGACCGACTTGTTGAGGTTGCGGGTGAACGAGGACGTGGTGATGGGCAGCAGGATGAGCACGAAGAGCATGACCAGGAGCGCGGCCAGGTCGTACCAGGTCGCGTCCCAATCGGCCTTCCATCCGCCCTTGGTCCCCTTCCACCAGATCTGTGGCACGCCGTGCTCGGGGGCGACACCCTTCCCAACGTGCGTTGGGTCGGTGGCGTCGGTGGTCTTCTCGCACAGGGGGCGCGGAAAGTTCGAGTAGAAGAATCCCCACGGCGCGGCGATGAAGATGGCGTAGAAGATGTACGAGACGATCACGGCGAGGTACCCGATGGCCAAGCGCCTCCGGCGCGAGGAGCGCGTCGTCGAGGCGATCACCAGACTGTCGCGGATGTTGTTCAGGTTGGTGGAGGCGAACGCGTACTGCTCCGACAGCACGAGCGGCATCAGCGCCTCCGTGAGGAAGAAGACGACCGAGTCGCCGAGCAGGAAGCAGATGGCGAGGAACATCGGCACGTACGCCCAGACGCTGAATCCGAAGCGCTGGCCCAGGAAGATGCGCGCACGCATGTTGTACGACGAGGTGCTGTTGAACCCGTCGACGTGCCAGAAGGCGTACGGGTAAAAGGTCGGCCCCGCCTTGATGCCCGGCAGCGGGATGCCGTAGGTGCCCTGCCACGCGTTCGAGCCCACCGACGCGTACTGGAACTGCGCGACGCAGTGCGCGTACATGTACTTCTTCATGGGATCCGTGAGCGCCGTATCCTCGGCGTCGTTGCCGCCCGGGATGTAGTCCACTCCCAGGGTCTGCGCATCGCCCGGGCAGTCGACCGTGAACTCCTGCAACGGCCACGTGGACTTGGTGTTGCCGTCGTCGTCGAGGCGGCCCTCGCGGATGTGCTTGATGTAGGCCTCCCACTCGTTGTCGACGTAGTGGCCGGCAATCTGCACGCCGGCCATGCCGGGCAGCGCCTGCGTCGCGGTAGACTGGTCAAACATCTCGTGGTCGTTGGAGATGTCCTGAAAGGTGAGCCCGTAGATGTCGTCGCACGACGCCGGCACGTCCACCATGTCCACCAACCGGAGCGCCTCGTAGGCCATGCTGTAGTTGAGGCCCACGTTGATGAAGTTGGCCTGCGCGTTGCCAACGCCCGGCGCGTAGAAGGCGTCGACCTTGCCCAGCACATGCCCGATCTGCGCAGCCATGACCGTGCGCAGGTACTCGCCCGGGGAGTGCACGGCGCTGGCGGCGATCGTCGTGCCCGTTCCCGAGCCGTCGTCCACCTCCCCGTTCACGTACGTCCAATACACGCCGTGCACGGTGGCGCGGAGCGTGTTGATGAGCTTCAGCCGGTTGCCCTGCTTGTCGTTCGTCTTGCAGTTGAGATCGCCATTGTTGTAGTCGAGCTCCTTGAGCTGGGAGCCCGTGAGCGTCTCCACGCACGTTCCAAGCGTCGTAAAGTCCTTGGTTTTGGACGCCGTGAAGAAATCCTCTGCGCGGTACTCCACCAGCGAAGTCACAAGGAACGCCAGCGCAATGGCGCTGAGAATGGAGGTCGACAGCGCGGCCACCAGCGTGACGATGCGGTAGTTGACTTTGCCCATCGCGCACTGCGCGAACGCCCGCGCGCCCTCCCGCGCGTGTGGCTTCCCTCCTCATTCAGAAGCCTCTCAAAGATTGCTTATGATTCGGCCGCGAATGTGCGTGGGCAAGCGAGCGCAAATGATAACGTGCTTGTGAAAAAATATCCACGCCCTTACGCCCTCTCCACCCCCTCCCACACGCGCATACGCGCCTCACACGCCACACACGTCACACACGCACACACACGCGCGCACACACCGGGCGCCTCACCGCGGCATCAGCGGCATGTACACCGCGTCGGTTTTGCGCTGAGGCACCACGGGCGTGGTTGCTGGGCCAACCTCCATGCCCTGCAGGTCAAACTTCAGTTTCGAGGCCGGTGCGCTCGTGATGAAGTCGTACATGCCCATGCGCTCCTCCTCCGCCCGCGCCCTCTCGGCCTCCGCAATGAGCGCGTTCGCCTTGCTCTTCGCGTCAGCGACGGCCGTGGCAGTTCTCCCGCGCGGGCCGACGGTCTTGGGCATTGCCTTGAACATGGCCAATAGTCGAATGACAAGAACGACCGTCCAGATGGCCGAGAAGGCGTAGATCATGATGTAGATGATGAGCCTGGGTGTGTCCTCCGTGCCCTTGCCGTTTGTGAACGCCACGTCGATCTCGTCGGCCAGGTACGCCGCCGAGTGGAACACCGGCATCCACAGCAGCACCAACGAAGCGGCCATCCACGCGTACTGAAAGACGTTGGGAAGCTTGTCGACCGCCCACTTTTGTCGGTACCACGCGATCGAGGCCGACGTCCAGAACGCCGCCCAGACCGACATGAGCACGTCCTTCGAGAAGGTCACGAGCATCGCGTGGTCGTTGGCGCTGGCCTTGATGGCCTGGAACCAGTCGTCGCCCGAGACGATGCTCTGCGCGATGAACAGGATCTGGATGACCAGCGCAAGGCCGATCATGACGAGCGCAACGTAGTCCAGGCGCTTCGTCGTTCCCACTCCCGCCGTCGACGCCTTCTTGACGAGGGTGGGGTCCACCATGGCCTTTCCGATGGCCAGCTGGAAGAGGACAAACACAAAGGTGAAGACCAGCAAGATGCCGATGATGTGCTCGCCAAACCTCCCGAACCGGCGCTTGCCCCACGAGGTGACGTAGGCGCCCGACGGCACGTGCACGCCCAGGCCGGCCCAGTCGTTGCACTCGGTCGTGATGTAGTAGTGCGACTGGGTTGCGGGATCGATGAAGAAAATCCAGTAGATGACCAGCAGGTTGACAAACTGCGCGAGGTAGAGCGGCCACCCAAACTGCGGCCTCACCAACACGATGGGCTCGTACTCGGCCGTGCGCCCTCCCCACGCCTGCTTCACGTTGCTCCTGATCCCAAAGAACTTGAGCAGCCACACCCCCGCTGGGGCGGCGGAGCGGATGAGCATGTACCCGGCGACATTGGCCACCAGGATGGCCCAGATGGACGTGCTCGAGAGGCGATAGGCGATGTACACCTCGAGCTTGGCCTTGGGGTCGGTCAGGATGTCCCCGGCCTTCTTGACCGGGTTGACGTACATCGCGTTATAGATCCATTGGCCGATGAAGTGCAGCCCACGGTCGACGCGGTTGTCCACCACGAAGGGTGCGATCACGTCCGGGATGCCAAAGAGCCGGCCCTGCTCGAACAGCCCGTACTGCAGCGTCGCGGCGCACACTTGCGAGGCGAGCTCGTCGTTGACACCGTCGGACCCGTCCTCCGGCGCGTTGCGAAAGATGGGCGGCGCCGGTGAGGGCGGTGGGTGCGCGCCGCCGTCTCCGCTGGTGCCGCACTGCTCGTCCCTCTCAAGCTTTTCGTTCTGCGTGGCATACTGCGCGACGGCGCCCTTAGTGTCGTATGTTGTGACGATGCCCGGATCGGTGCCACCCACCGGGGCGTACTTGCGCATGGAGTCGCCGCAAAAGTTCGTGGCGGTGTCGCGCCTGCCAAGCTCGTCACCCGTGACCCCGTCGGCAGCTGTGAGGACCTTGTTCTCGAAGCACGCACCCTGGTTGTGGTACCGGTCGTAGTAGCCGGCGAGCGAGAGGGCCAGCAAGCGGTAGAGCTGCTTGGAAAACGTCGTGGTCGCCGGTAGTTGGTCGATGCTGGTGTCGTACATGGCGTGCTGGTCCAGGGCTGCGTGGTACAGCTCCTTGCGGATGTGGCAGCTGTGCTTGCACATGTTGTCGAAGGGGTCCACGAAGTCGGCGCCAGACTGGCACCCATCCCGTTCTTGATAGTACCGCGCAAACGCCGGCATCGCGGCTATGTACGCCCTTGCCACGCGCGTCTTCAGGTCCCCGTATGCGTCGCGCTGCTGCTTGGTGTAGAAGGGCTTCAGCTCGGGCATCGTGGCAGTGGCTGCCTGCTTCTTTTCGAGGCACGCGCGCGCCTCAAAGTTGTTGTTCTTCGCTGTAATCTTGGCCGGATCAACAAAGTCGTCTTCCGTGGGCGTGACGGAGTCGTCGTCCATGAGGTATCCCAGTGCCAGCAGCTCCTCTGCGTACTCGATGCCGTAATCAACGTCCAGGTTCGTGGCAAGGCATTGGTTCAGATCGGCGTCGTACGCCGGAAGCTCCCTCCCGGGCACAATGCGCGAGCACAACGCGCGGTCCACCGACTGCATCCACTTCTTGTAATTGGGCTCGAGAGACGCGCCGTCCCACCCAGCGGCCGGCAAGTTGCCGATGGCCTGCAGCAGGTACATGGCGTCGGGCGTCGGCATGCCGCACGGGCGGTACTGCGCCACCGTGCCGTCGGTCTGGTCCACGTGCTTCGTGAACTCGTTGCGCCGAAAGTCGCCCACGTGCTCGTTCATGACCAGGAGCGTGAGGATCAAGGCGGTGAGCGATACGGCAATGTAGAGGACGTTTGAGATCAGCAGCCAGAAGTTGGTGTTCTGCTTCTGCAGCCAACCGCTCCAGCGCGCCTTGAATGCCCTCACCTTGGCGATGTTGCCGCGTCCAGCCTCGCGAGCTCTTGCCTTGGCCGCGGCAAAGGCCGACGACGCCCTGCCCCCGTAAGCGGCCTGGGCCCGCCCGTAAGCGCCACGACCCAGGACCATTGCACGATCAAATGCCGAGGCGTCGGTGTGAACAAGGGGCCGACGATCGGCATCGAGATTGAGTTTGAACTCCATGCGCGCGCCGGACGCGCGCGCCCCACCGCGCCCCCACCGCGCCGCCGCGCTCTGCCTCTCTACTCTCACACCTGCAACGGAAAGGTTATGGTCCGGGACGGGAGGAGCGCCGCCGGGGGACTGTGGGGATCGGACCAGGCAACCGTGCGCAAAATGAATTGCAACTTGTAAACCTGCTTCGGATCGCGTGCTCGTACGAAGATGTGCCTCCCGCTGGAGCGCCTGTGGAAAAATGTCGACATGACGTTTCACTCCTACCCGCAGCTGGAGAAGAAGCCGGAGGCGACGGACAAGGACGGGACGGACGGGGAGCTCAGCAGCTCCGACGCGGACCACGACGACACGAAGCCTGAGCGGTACGACCACTTGCGCGACAAGCGCCTCGACCAGGAGCTGCAGATCAAGCGCCCTCCGAACCGACCCAGCGGGTGCAAGAGCAAGAAGAAGAAGCCCAAGACGGCCGGTGCTGGAGAGGCGCCGGCGCCGGCGCCGGAGCCACCGGCCGATCCGGGACCGACCGCCGAAAAGTCGGAGAAGCCGGAGAAGCCGGAGAAGCAGAAGAAGGTGCGCAAACCGGCCGCCAAGCGCATGATTGCTGAGTACGACGACGTGACGAAGCCGATCGCGATGGTGGACGGGCTCTCGATCCTCGGAAGGGGCGACGTGTTCACCAAGCGCAAGTGGTGGCTCCCCGAGGACGACGCGCAGATCACCGAAGGCAGCCACGGCATCACCGGGCTCATGGCTGCGCAGATGCGACGGTCGCTCGAGTACTCGAAGCGCGAAAACCGGCCGCGGATTATTTGCAGCAGCGTGGACCAATACAGCGTCGAGTCACGCTAGTGGAGGCAGCGGTGCGGCCGTGTGCGTATTAGTGTGCGTGCTGAGTTGAACACGCAAAATGTTTCGCGAGTTTTTCTGCTCCACCTGTCGCACCTCCGCCATCGCATGGGGCGGGTTGGTGGTGGTCGTGGGGTACGCCTTCTTCTTGGCGTCGGTCAAGGCGAGGCTCAACGACTTCTACTCGCGATTCTACGACCTCCTGCAAAAGGGTGGCGACGTCGACCCGCCGAGCGGCGAGTACGAGGACACCTACGCCGACTACCGCGACCAGGTCACGTCGGAGCTCTACTCGTTCGCGATGATCGTGCTGCCCCTCGTGAGCGCCACGCCCGCGTGCAAGTGGGCGCGCTCGGCGTGGGCTTTTTTGTGGCGCACGGCGCTCATGCAATCGTACCTCGAGGCGTGGGACACGCAGCGCGAGCCCATCGAGGGCGCGTCGCAGCGGCTGCACGAGGACACGCAGCGCTTCGCTTCCGGCCTCGAGGGCTGCCTCATCACGCTGCTCGACGCCGTCTTCACGCTTGGCGTGTTCACGCCCATCCTCCTCGACCTCAGCAAGGAGATCGCGCCTCCCCTGGCCATGGGCACCTTTCGCGACTCGTGGCTCTTCGGCATGGCCTTCACGTGCTCGGTCGTCGGCCTCATCGGTGCGGTCATCCTCGGCCAGAAGCTCGTGAGCCTCGAGATCGCCAACCAAAAGGTCGAGGCGCTGCTGCGCAAGGACCTGGTGCTCCTCGAGACCACGCCCGCCGTCATCGTCGGCACGCGGCCCTCGAGCGACGACCGCTACGCCGCGTTTCTGCCGCAGACCTACTTTCGCAACACGCTCGAGAGCCTGCACAAGAACTACTTCGCCCTGTTCAAGCACTTTGGCGTCCTCAACTTTTGGCTCTCCTTCTTCGACCAGGTGATGGTCTTGGCGCCCTACGCCATCGCCGCGCCCCTCGTCTTCGCCGCCAACCCCGACAACCGCATCACCTTGGGCACGCTCATCAAGATGAGCAACAGCTTCGAAAAGGTCTTCGCGAGCCTCAGCGTCGTCGCCGAGAACTGGGGCGCCATCAACGACTTCCGAAGCACCTACCGGCGCCTCCGCGAGTTTGAGCGCAAGCTCTACCCGTCCGTCACCACCTTTGGGTGGCGACGGCCGCGCGTTGGGTCGGGCGTCGTCAGCCGCAGCAACAGCGGCGTCAGCACCACGCAGCTCACCGAGGTGCACCCGCGCGGGGACACCGTGCACGAGGTGCTGGGCGAGCCCGTGCCTCCCGATGAGCGATCCCAAAACTACGACCGCGGCACCGGCGCGGCGCCCAGCACGTCGGACAACGAGCGTCCTCCCCCCGAGTACGAGATGCGAGTTTGAAGCGCCGCGCGTGCGTGCGCCCCAAACGTGGCTGGGTATGTGTGTGGGTCAGCGATGTGTGCGTGTGTACGTTCTTGAGCACGGTCGCGGCGCAAAGGGGGCCGCTTTGTGAGCGCGCTTCACTTAGAAATCATAAGCAAAAAAAATGCGCCGCCTTGGTAAGGTGGGTACAGACGTCCCGCTAGTTTGTGCACGGACCCGCTTGCCCTTTCAAGAACCACGCCCCGGTCGCGCCAAGCATGACCGACTTCAACACGCACCCGCAGTGAGCGCGCCGCCGAGTCGAATCCCCATTTTCCCTTTCCATTCCCGAGCTCCGGAGCTGACCCCAGCATTTCTCTGCTCGTCGCAGGCCGCGCACGTTCGCGCCCAGCAAGGAGGATGTCCTTCAGAACCTGCAGTACTTCTTCGGCGCCCCCGTCTCGCCCGAGAAGCTCAAGGACTACTCGGAGCACCACGCCATGACCTACCACTTCCCGGACGCCTACGCGGGCCAGAACACGTGCGTTTGGCGCTGAGCATTCGAACCCACATGTTAGTTTTGCACTTGTAGCCAGAGACTCGGTGGGCAATGATGACGCCCAGCCCGGAAGAGCTTGCAAAGATGACGAGATCGCAGCGTTGGCGTGCGAAGAACCCGGAGAAGTACAGGGCATCAAAGCAAAAGTCGGACAAGAAGGCGTACGAGAAGAAGAAGCCAGAGATACGTGCACAGCAGGCCGTATACAGGCAGAAGAATCTGGTAAAGGTGCGCGCGCAAACGCAGCGCATCAACAAGGCCCGCCTCAAGACCGACCCAGTGTTCAAGCTTAAGTGCTTGATGAGGACACGCATCGGTAACCACCTGCGAGGCAAGTGTAAGAAGGGTGGCGTCACGTTCAAGCTTATCGGTTGCAGCCCGGAGCGCCTGGCCGCACATCTTGGAGACAATCCCGGAGCCATTGATCACATCTTCCCATTGGCGTGCTACGATGCGGCCGCCGAACAGCACAAGATGACCAACTGGCGCAACTTGCAGCCCCTGACGCACATGGAGAACAGTGACAAGCGCGACCAGTTGCCCACCAAAGCCATGGCCGCCAATGTGCCGCGCGAGCTCTGGCCCAATGGTGTGACTGAGGACATGCTGCCGGACATCTACAAGGGCTGGAAGACGAGCCTCAACATGAACTAGTCGGAGCCGGCCGAGTCTCAACTGCATCCCATGCATTCCATGTCCATGTCCATGTCCACGCCTCATGTGCCTGACCCCTAACGCTTCAGGAAGATCCGCGACACGCTCAACAACCTGATCCTCAAGTCTCCCCAGAACTGGCGTGAGTGGCCGCCGCTCAAACCCGCTACGCCCGCGGACGCGCGCGCTCACCCTTCGACCCTCGCCCCATCGCAGAGACGAGCGTCGGTCTGCCCTTCTTTCAGATTGAAGGAACGGTGGTCGAGTGGGACGAGGTCAAGTTTGACGTCCGCCTCATGCAGAGGGTGCCGTACGAGGGCGTGTCGCGCATGCAGACCTCGCTGCGCCGCAAGCACCGCGACCGCGTCGTCCGCCGCGGCCTGGCTCTGATCATCGAGTCGGACTTCTACGCCACCGACGCGGGCCGCCGCCACTTCGCGGATCAGCTTACCTCAATCCGCTACTGGTCGGTCCCATGCCCTTTAGCCACGCCCCCTGGCTAGCCACGCACGTGCCCACGCTCACGCCCGCTCCTCCCGTGTGCCTCGCAGCGTGCAAGAGACCTGCAACTTCGACGTCCTCTACGCCTACCTCACGTCGGCCAACTACGACTTCAGTTACGATAGGTCGAAAAATCTCCGACCCAAGCGCAACATCAAGACCGCCATGCAGCACGAGATCATGCTCTATGGCATCGCTCAGAAGGAGCAGATGGGCTTCGACAAGGCCGTCGAGGAGTGCAAGCATCGCATGAGCCGCTACGGCGTCACGCCGAACATGCTTGTCCTGCCGCCGCAGATGCTGCTGTACATGGCGCTCGCGCCGGAGCAGAAGCTCACGTACAAGGAGGGCGGCCCCGCGGCCGAGGCGCGCTTCGAGGCGGGCGTGGCCGGGTTTGAGGCGCGCTCGTTCCGCGGCTGTGGGGTGATGACGAGCGAGCCCTTCGAGGTCAGCGACGACAACGAGAGCCTGCAGATGCTCACGCGCAACTCGCAGATCGGCGAGTTCTACGTCATGAGCCCTCCGCAGATCCCGCCCCAGGGCAAGTCCGGCATGTACACGTGCGACATCATGATCTTCGACGAGGAGCGCGACTCCCACGTGCGCGTCAGCTGGAACGAGGCGCTCAAGGCGTCGCTGTGCAGCGGCGGCGAGGACAACGGCACGCCGTCGGACTTCCTCAAGGAGCACGGCGCCAACAAGTCCCTTGTGACCGGCGCCAAGACCAAGAAGACCTTCAACGAGTGGGCCAAGGCGGCCGCCGGGTGGGCCACGTACAACGCCGCCGAGGATAACGACTACGCCACGACCGCCGCTACCCACGGCATCGACGTCCGCATCATCGTCGCGCGCCCCTTTATCGAGCATACCATGCATAACGTCATCATGGCCGTCTCGGGGCGCGACACAGGCGCTACCCTATTTGGCCCGGCGGACATGCAGCTCTCGGCCAACACGCAGGTCAAGACCATCGAGGGTGCGTGCCGCGCCCGCATGCACGCGCACGCGCACGCGTACACGCACTCCGCCTTGCACCACCCGCTGAGCGCGCCAATCGCGGTGCGCAGGCCACTACACGGGTCACTTCAAGGCCGTGGTCACCAAGCCGCAGAACGTTCTGATAATGCGCGATGTGGCTTGCGCGGGTTACGTTGCGGGCGGCAACGACCGCTGGTTCACCAAGGACGAGGAGGGCAACTTCAGCTCGGGCCAGGGCGCGCAGGCCATCCAGGACCGCCTCTCCTTCGCGCACGACGACACCGACCGCTACGCCTCGATGCTCGCCTTCCCGTGCTACGAGGGCCAGTTCCAGAGCGGCCAGCTCGACACCGTCATGAGCGTGACCACGCGCCTGCTCCCCTGGGAGGTCAACAACGCCGGCATCCACGCCTCCTTCCCGGGCGGCCAGGACGCGTACGTCGCCTACAGCGGCGCGCTGCAGCTTGGACAGGTGCACTACGGCGAGGACATGAAGGCGGCCGGTTCGCAACGCCGCCTCAAACCCTCTGCCCTCTTGCCACGTCTGCTGACCGCCCGCTCGCCTGTGTGTGCCTTTGCAGAGAACCAGGATTTCATTTCCCAGGGTTCGACTAACGTGTGCCCAAGCAACTCAACCCACTTGCCTTGCCCGCTCCCTGCTGACGCGTGCCCTGCCCTCGCCTGTGACCAGAACGCAACCTGCTTTCTCGGTCCCAGCCGCCGCTACGACCCGTTCACTCGCAGCTTCATGTCTCTCGTCCCGGGCCAGGGCCAGTACGCTGTGCCGCGCTCGAACCCGACGCCTCCGCTCGCCTCTCACCACTTCCCGCCCCTCTCGCTTGCGCAGCTTCGGTCCGGACGCGATTCCAGGAGATGCGCGCTGGCGTCGCGGAGAGAGCGTGTCGCTCAAGGTACGCATCGGCGTGCTCTGCCCTGCCTTGCAGTCACACCATGCACCCATCACCACCACACTCACGCCTGCTTTGTCCCCATTCCACAGACGGCCCGCGACAGCATGGTCTCGCTCGAGTGCGCTGCCCTGCCTCTCAAACCCGCGCCTTGCCTTGCCACGCGACCCTCGGCTGACCCGTCATCCCTTCCTTGTGCAGGCTGGCGCAGCACGCGCAGATGGTCTACGCGGCGCCCTAAGCAGCGAGAGGCTCCTCGCCGCCATCAACACCAACACCACCAACTTCAAGACCAACAACATCGTCGTCGTCACCGGCCCACTCCGTCCGCCTCCTCCTCCGCGGTGGTCGTTTGGGCGCGAGAGGCGCACCTCCTCGTGTGTGCGTGTGTGGGTATGCTTGTGTTTCTTTGCGTGTGTGGGGCATAGGGTGACTTGGTCAAGGTCTAAGAAATCCTTCTGGCGGAGGTAATACATTCAGTAGTGCATGCTAAACACCACGCGCGGGGTCTTGCGCACGAGCCCGGCCGCCCGGATGGCGCGCGTCACACTCCCGCCCTGAAACTTGGCGTCGTGCAGTGCCACCGTACCGGCGTGCGCGTGCGGCTTGATTGCGCTCACAACCGTCGCCGCGTCGCGTTCGCGCATGACGCAGTCCACAAAGACGAGCCCCTTGTCCAGGCTGCCCATGCGCAGCTCCGAGCGGCCCCACACCCTGCGGTAGACCGCAAAGAGCGCATTGCACAGCTTTTGCACGCGCAGCTCCTGTGAGCGCGGCGTGGGCGCCACGAGCTGCGGCAGCACGAAGATGAGCTCAAAGTTGACCGTGCCGCTCAGGATGGAGATGATTGGGAAGCCCAGCCACGACGGGTCGGGCGAGAAGGCGTTGGCGTTGCTCAGCTTGATGATGCCGCGCCACGACCGCTTGGCCTTCTCGTACCAGCCGCACACCAGGGAGCACGTGTCGAGCTGCATCGACATGCACGCGGCGGAGCAGTCGTGCGGATCGACGTGCGGGATCATGCGGCCGCAGCAGCCGCACTCGCGCCGCGTATCGGGTGTGTCCTCCTCGAGATCAAAGGGCACGTACGTGACACCGATGGCCAGGTTGCGCCGAGCCGCGCCAAAGAAGAGCACGCGCAGCACCGCGTCGGGAGCGAGCCACTCGCGCAGTCCCTGCGAGGCCGTGATCGCGTCGGGCGTGACGTCCGTGCGCCGCTTCTGCAGCCAAAAGTCCTTGGGCATGCGCTCGGGCTCGAACTCGACCGCCGCGATCGCGTGCTGGCCCGGGCGCGCGTCAAACTCGTGCTTGGCCGTGGCGTAGTCGAGCCACCGCGGCCCGGCGCGCGCCGCCTGGAGCGTCGTCAGATCGACCACAAGCACGCGCGCGGCCGCGTACGAGCTCGGCTTGCCCGCGGCGCCCGAGTTGCCGTGGCAGCTCCGCGCGAGCCACGAGCCGATGGAGATGCGCTGCATCGTGGGTGTCGACCAGAAGGTGTGCCCGTGCGCCTTGCGGATATTCGCCTCGACGGTGCGCAGCTCGGTGCCGGCCAAAAACGTGAACTCGCCGGTGCGTCCCTTGAGCTTGTGCGTGTACACGGCGTCGCGCGCGCGTGCGCGACCGATGAACCACCCCCACCCCGACCCAACCACCGCCGGCCGCCGACCCGTGGCCATCCACGTTTCGCAGAGCTGGTCGGCAAACTCCTCGGGCGTCCGCGGCGCGTGGAAGCAGCCAAAGGGTGAGTTGCCCGAGAGGATGCGCGCGCGGGCACCCGCGGTGGCAAGCCGCAGGCGCAGCAGCAGCGCGACCACCGCGCCGACCAGCAGGCCAAACCAGCGCCACGGGTTGTCCTCTTCGAGCAAGAAGGCTACGAGGAGACCCACAAAGGCACCCGTGAGCAGGGGCGCCAGAAGAAGCCAGAACGATGCAGCCATACCGAAAGACGAAAGGGTTTGTACTCGCTCTAACAATTCCAACCATATCTGGCCATATACCCCAAGAGCAACCCTACCGAGTGGAAGGGCGCGCGACCGCCGCGCCATGAGCATCCGCTTCCCCTACTTTTGGTCGGCGCAGCTCGACGCGACGCAGGACCAGATCGACAACCCCAAGGACACGTCGCGCCTCGAGGGCTGGATCGGCCTGCTCTTCTTCAACACCTTCGTGTGGATCACGGTCGTGGGCTTGGACATCCACTTGTTCATCAGCGAGTTCCAAGAACAGCACTCGCAGGCGCACGTGCTCCAGACGGCCGCGCTCGTGTGCGTGTGCGTGCCGGCGGGCATCATCCTGCTCTTCTCGCTGCTGCACATGTGCAGCGACGACCACCCCTTCTCGTCGGGCGACGGCAAGGAGGCGCGCACGCTGCCGCCCTTTGCGACCTCGCTCATCGCGGGCGGGCTGCGCGCCACCACGGGCTTCACGTACCTGCTCCTGCTCACGATCGTCATCCACTCGCCCGGCATGAACTCGGGCTCGGAGATGCTCAAGATCTTGGTGGCGCAGATCTGCCTCAAGACCTTTGGCACCGCGATGGCCATGGCCAACCAGCGCTACCCGCACTATTCCAACAGCATCCAAGGGGCGCCTTAGGGGAGCGGAACGAACCACGAATCACAGTTTACAACAGAAAAAAACACCCATCACAGAGCGTACTGTGTGCGCGCGCGTGTGCGC
>Ga0115013_10000586_pt1 | contig 21922 bp, 16 predicted proteins | sample SouAtlMetagenome_2_FD_88686 | JGI IMG/M metagenome (GOLD analysis project Ga0115013, IMG submission 88686) | Marine eukaryotic phytoplankton communities from Atlantic Ocean - South Atlantic ANT15 Metagenome | ecosystem: Environmental > Aquatic > Marine > Oceanic | place: South Atlantic Ocean...
CCCTATAGGTTCTCCATCACGAGAGTCTAGATAGTTGGTCATCGATGATTGCCCGAAAGGAAAAGTCTGCGATCGCTGCAACTGACGATGAGATCGTGATTGAGTACCGTGCCTTTCTGGCGTTTCCGCGTTTGCATGAGAACTTTCGTATAGATCTCTGAGCAAAGCAGTTGTAACCTGCTCCATAAGCCCTGCAGGTGCGCCATCTCGAAATAGCTGAAGGCAAATGATCAATTGATGATGAGAATATAGTATGTGTATTGGTATCTATCAACAAATTAACAAACTTACCCAAGTGTGACAAAGCGTTACCATCTGATTGCAGAAGAAATATTGTAGTGAAATAGTTCCAACATGTTGTTAGGGTGAAAATGCGCAAACGAAGATGTATAGTTTCAATGGGCTACGTTCTATGCTCACTTACCCAGGATTCACTACTTTTGTAAGTCCAAACATCTCTCGAGCTTGCTTGAGATAATAGTGACGGCACAAAGTATATTTTATCGGTCGAAGAAAATCTATCGATATCCAAAGGCAGAAAGACATCAGTTTTTTCCAAAAGGTGCAAAAGAAAGTCAAACACTTTTTGAGTGGTGGTTGAATTATCCGAACGCTGTGAAGACTGATCTACGGCTTCCATCATAAAATTTGCTGATTGCCACAACATTTGCGTATCTTGACACGACAAAATAGGGCAGCTAGAATTACTCCCCCCCAAAAAGGTTTGTGTCACATGACTTTCATGAAACTGCTGATCACTGTAGAAGGTTTGGTATTGGAAAAACTGTCTTGTTTCTGCTAATTCTCGCTGTAAATCATTACGAAGAATGCACGAAAGCGCGCCGACTAACCACTTTCTACAAAGTATCACGTAATCTTCAAGGACGGGATCAGAACCGCCAAAGTAGAGCACTTCTCCGATTGTGGCCAAGAAATATAGATCTTTCTTAACAGCTGCTTCGGTATATTCAGGTCGCTGGGGTAATTTTGCGATTAGGTGATTCACTGAAATCATTTTACTTGTCTTCTTTAAATCGCGGCACACTTTCATGATTTCGAAAGTCCTCGGAGAAACAGATTTTCCGACATGGTGGAAAACGTTATTGCTGGCATCCGCAATCTCTAAAATCATTCGCTCCAAGTCATCTAAACCCATATTATTGTGCAATGAAACACAGTGAACAGTCTCTGGGCCACACAATATTTTTGGTCGAACGAAATTCGATGGTAATTTTTCCACATGATTCGATATTAGTGTCTGCATGACATTGCATCGTCTTCTTACTTCTTCCGGTGACATGTTGGGGGGTACCAACGCAATCGGCAGTATTGCAGAATGAGCCACTCTTTGTGCTATACAATTTACCCAAGATAGTACTCGTTCTTTTATATCTGCATGGAGAGCTCTATCTGCTTTCCTATTTGCTTCTTCTCTAAGGAATGCGTTGTGGTGTTCATCCCATTCATCATCGGAACACTCGTCGTCGGAATCAAGCTCACTTGTCTTGTTAAAATGACGCAAAGTTTCGGGATTATTCACACCGAGATCATACACCAATAAATATAGAGATTGATCCGAAAAGAAAAGTGATTGTGTACCTGGGCGAGCACCAAAATTCGGTAGGTACGGATCAACGCTTTTGGAAGAAAGTACTTCCCACATTGTTAACCGTACATCGGCATTTGAGGGTATCCAGGTATGAACATCAACTGTTAGTCTTGTTCGTTGTCGATGCTTTTTCGTCGATTTGCGTAGAGAGCGGCCCAACCCACTTTTATCAACGGTATTGTCACCAACCAGAACCAGTTTCAGAATGTCGTTATGTATGATTTCATCACCTGAATCAGCTGTCGAAAGTGGGACAGATTCTCCCCCTGATTTGCCTTTTTTTAATGGATTCTGGTTTGGCGGTGGTAGTTTCAGCTGTGCATCATCATCTTGTGTCAAGTCTTTCGCAATTTCTTCCGCACGTTCCAACATTGTATCGATGCATGCCCCCTCTTGCTTGTCCATTTTCCCGTACTCTTTCAATCCTTTTAAATTTTTTTCATCGTACTTATCGTATTCATAGAGATCTTCTATGATGTATTCAATACCTGCCTCAGCCTCAGTAGAAATAGTATCTGTATGGCCAACAAAGCTTGCTTGAGCTGCTATAGATGAAGACCTCTGGAATTCCTCTTGACCAGAAGGAACTGACGGGAATCTATGTAATTCGCTTTGGCTAGTGATGGTAGCCGACGCATGAAGTGGTGACTCTGACATCAATGGTGGTGATAAGCGTGAAGCTGAAGCAAATTCCTGTGAAGCTTCCCTTAACGGAGGCATTATACCTCGCCCGTCACGTTGAGGTCCTAAGGCAGCAGGTTTACAATCTGATTCTTGCAAAATCGGTTGTATTTCTCTACCTACAGGCGAATGTGGTACCTCTCTCAAAAGATCCCTTTGATGGGATTGACTTGAATTCATGGTAGGTTTTGAGTGGCTAGAACGCCGCGGAGGTGATGACGCACCAGAGGAAGGTGGCTGTTTGTGTTTCTTTTTTCTCGAGAGCAATGATCCCGGCCCGGGAGAATCAGAAGGAAGCTTAGTTCGATTCGAAGAAGACGAGTCCGTTCCTGTGCCTCGAAGCCAGCGAGGTAAACGATTCATTCTCTTTTTTTGAGATTGGTTCCTTATACTACTGCTCGGACTGCTGCTGTTCACGGGGCCTGACAGCGTAGACCTGTGAGATCCTGCTTGCAGTGAGAATTCTTCTGAAACAATTATATTCGTTGATATAGTTGAATTATCACCGTCATGACTATTATTGTTACTGATCGCTGTTGGAGCCACAATAAGACTTCCTCCATCATCGGTTTCGTTTCCATCTACTGAAGCAGTGCCACGATAAAGGCGTGTGTTTGACGATTCATTTGTTGATAACTGTGCGCCACCGTGACTGATACTGTATTCACCAGAGTCTTGATTCCTGGATTCATCGGAATTCGTATAGTTCGGATTATCCCGTTGACGACGATTCTGTTCTTCGTATTCTCTTTGGTTGCGGCGTTTTGATTCGCCTCTTGCGAGTTTTTTCCTATCACCCTTCTTTTTCTGCCCATCCGCCATGTTATTCCCTCCAGAGAAAATTTTCCTTATTTTTTTTAGTTTCCGAACGCCTCTTTGCATGCGAGAGCTCTTGTTGCTGTGACGATCATACTTTTGCATGAAGTCAATATCATCGCGTGATATATTTCCTATTGAACCACTATCAGAATCGTTTGTTTCCAAAACTTCCTGTGGATAGATCCTCACCAACTCACCATTTATCATCGTCCACTCTTGATCATCATCTTCCAAATCTGCAACATGGGCACTAGCATTAGTATTCGATAAACCCGTTTGGGATTGTGCTATTGGAATTGTCGGCATCGCATCATTGTCGATACGAATATCGTTATTGCTGTTATTGTTGGTGATACAATTTGTAGCAGTGACAGTGACCGGTACCTCAAGGGAAACGCGAGAAGACAACAATGCTTCTAAATTTTGCGATCGATGCACAGAGCATTGCGCCATGTGATCGCGAATTTCCTCTCGAACACTTCGTGCAACATTCCTAACAAAGGTTGCCACAGGATACTGATAAGAATTAGAACTTCTTGCCCGGATTGCATCGACTGTTGCTGAAGCGTTGGAGTTAGATGAACCCTCTCGTTGTATCAGTAGTACTGCGGGGGCAACTGGAGGAATTGGAGATGAGATGTTGGAAATAGCTTGCACTTGGGTCATATTTGGTGTGTCTGACCATTCACGAAGCATCGTGTTACTGTTGTTGGGAGACGAAGAAATCGATGACAAAATAGAAGCAGATGCTTCTGGGGTTGTACTTCCTGTAGCGCCTTCCTGAATAAGCGCCCGAGATGCGACGGGTGTTGTTGGACCATTACCGACAGCGTTATCATCGTTGACGGCAAGAATATCACCGTTTCCATTGTCGTCTTGTGAAGCTACCGGTGCTTCCATTTCCATATTGAGAGTGTTTAATAGAATACTTTGTAACTTCTTTAACTCTTACGCAAGGAGTATCATCCGAGAATCTTCAGTCTCGCTGATTGTTGAAAAAATAATGTCATGGCACAAGAACACCCTTTTGCTGTTGCGCTACCAGTAGTAGTTAGTTGATGTTACCGCGATGAGTCAAACACGACTTAACACCGAGATACAAAATTTATTTGCGCTTTATCTGCGTTCAATTTTTTCGAGCTCAGAATCGAAACTCTTCGCCATCCATGTCTAATTCGTTTCGAAGTATCTTGTCGTCGTGGAGACATAGTATGGTCCCTCCTAACCATTGTTCCTTTTGAAGCGTATATACATATAAATGAGTGTTACTTTGTGTTATTCAATAAACTATACCGTGCTAGGACTTTTTTCGATGCTCTCTGTCACGGGCGCTCTTTCTCCAATTACATGTACGGGAGATCTCGAACCAGAGTGTCGTCCGGAAGATCTCGAATCGGAGCCAACCAATCGTATTTATCCGGTATGCGTCTACTCGTGACCATCTTGCAAATGTCTTTGTGTTCGGGCCAATGTTTTACCTGACAGTTCCGGCTGCAGTACACCTTCGTGCGGCATTTACAATAGGACAACCGGTGCTTGGGAAATTCCTGAAGACATCCGTGGCAAATGCCGGTCTTCTCGGAGGCGCGCAATCTTGCCTTCGAAGCGTCCATGCAGTTGCAAGGAATCTCCCGGGCCAGAATGTTGACGTATCCCCGTTCGTGCTCCGAATCGCGAACCCATTTAATAAGTTTGAGATCCATTTCGGAATCCGCACGAGTCTCCTTCCCCACGCAGTACCGAAGTTTAAGACCCAGACGCACCGTTTCGATAGAAAGTATTCTTTCTGATACAGCGTTTACAAAATCGTGTGGATTGATTTTATGTTCTGGAAACCCCTTGCATAGATAGAGATGTGTGCAGAAGGCAAAGACGAATCGAACAAACTTTGGATCCGCCAGAGTCGCCGCGTGTCTCAAGTGAAATTTCAGATTGGCTTCCTTGAATTCTTCCCAGGTTCCCACACCGAAATGCTCGTAGTAATTCTTCGCCACACGAACTGCGATATACTCATGTAGGACACGATGAAAGAAACTTTTGGGATCCGTTACGGGTTGGTCAGGAGGGCAGCCGTGGCAGCAACGTTGGGTCCCATTGGGAGAATCCGAACCCACGGCGGTTGTTTCGGTGCCAGCTACATTAGCATTGATGTTGTCCTCCAAACCGAGCGAAGAAAGATTCGCCATGACCGTTGCCAAGTTTACAGCATTGTTGTTCGCTTGCTGCTTCGGCCTGTTTTGGCCCTTCTTTTGGTTGTTTCTGCGGCTTTTCTTCCCCATGCTGAAGCGAGTTTTTCGTTATGCAGTCGTACAAACAATTGGATCGTTCATGGAAGCGGAGAGATCGTGGATAACTATACGTTCGTATACTCACTCGAACTCTATTTCGTTTCACCCTTAATGAATTTTATAGACAAATGACGGCTGAGACGGTGCATGTTGTTTCACTTGATATTGTACATTCGGCTGGCCCCGCATTCGTGATCGAACCTGTCTGAACTGGATCCGCGCGAAAACAGACGAAAAAGTGATTTTAAAATTTTTCTGCCCGGGCCCCAACCTTGCGCCACAGAGCACACCAGGGCCGCCAGGGGCTGGCTAATTCGGCATCGATCTTGGGCTCCCAGAAATGGAGCTGGATTTTGCGGTCTTTGTTCGGGGTGGAGCCACCACCAAGGGTGGGGGCGCCACTGGGGAGCATCGCTGGTGGGCCAACAGCGGGGGGAGGGGGGCGGTGCGACCGACCCAGGCGCTGCTGCCGACCCAGGCAATGTGCCAGGCACTGTACCAGGCCCTGGCATTGGCGATGTCGTTTGCGGCTCTGCATCCTAGAATGGCGCCCTTATTGTCACCACTTTGGCTGAGCGCTGCCCAGCAAGAGCCCCACCAGCTGGTGCCCCAGCCTGCCTCCTCCTCTGCCAGGCTGGCTGCCAGAGGAGCCTGGCTGGAGGATCACCTGCCACTGGCTTCGAGGTGCTTGGGCAGGTGTGGGCGAGCTCGTGGAGGCGGAGGAGAGAGAGAGAGGCTGTCCTCGGTGGTACTGAGGGCTGGATCTAAGGCTTCATTCCGAGCAACTCCTCGGAAGGTCTTTTTCACAAACACATCAGGCCACAACATCTGTGGACACCAACAGCATGGAGAGAAAATAGCTGATAGTAATAGTTCACGTACACGTGCATTTCTAAATCATTGCGATGGTACTCGGTTGGTAAGTTCAATAGATTATTCCCAACACAAAAAGTCCTCATACTGCATTGAAACATCGGACAATACACGAATCCACATGACAATCCAAATCTGCTCGACTTCAAACGAATCTGCCACAGCATCCATGGTAATAAGTTGGTAACATAAATGGGGGATTTGAAGCGAGCGCTAATTTAAGACATTAATTTTTTCCCGCCCGTTCTGCTAAGACCTTCTTGACTGCCTTTTGTTCTTCCAACAAGAAAGCTCTCATGATGCGTTGCTTCACGCAATTAGCACAAGCCGCACCTCCGTAGGCACGGGATACAGTTCGTTCTCTCTTCTTTAGCGAAGCGTATTTGCTGGACTTCACATGTTTAATTCCAGGCAAGGACGTTTTACAGTCCATGCACTTTGGCCCTTTGGTTCTCTTGTATACACGCTGTTGCTTAAGCTTGCCACCAGGAGTTCTCACCGGGCGAGACTTATGCTGCCTAGTGTTGTACGAATGGCGTCCGGCTCTTGTCCAACGTGAATCACCCATTTTAATTACTTTTTCTGATGTACTGTTTTTGGAAGAGAGATGTAAAATACGAGAAACTAGTCAGAAACTTTCGTTATCGGATGCCGTTGGTTTGTTGGAAAATACTGGCTATCGTCTTTCGAGTATATTTATTCCAACACTAGTACATTCTATTGATCCGTCTAAGTTACCAATATCTGTCCTCTTGTATAGACATCGACGGTGTTCTTACCTGATTTGCGACAAATAATATTGTTAGGTGGCGCTGTTGCAACAACAAAAGATAACACTCTGTATCAATACAATCGTGATTCCTGAGCCATCTGAAAATGCCGAAAAATACTGCGCGTGTTTTGACGCTTTTGTAGTAAGAGAATAGGAGGTAAGTGTAGTACGTTCCTCGTGGGTCTCTACGAGATAAAGTCTGTACGACACCCGTTACAATTTTTGCGGCCATACCGTAAAAGCTTGCACGAAGTAATTCTACAAACAGTCGATTAACATATCGGTTACATCTTGTCTGTATTAATATAATAAAAATGGCACGTTCAGGGTACGCAAAGGGAGCTAACAGTGGCCATGTCACTACGGAAAGGCCAAAGAAGGTGAAACCTTCTCACCGAAAAGGGGTAAGTATATTTTCTCCAGTTGCTTGGAAAGTGTGTATGCAGATTGAAGTGCATATCGAATCGATCGCTCACCATTGATCATTCTTTGAAACAAAAACAACATTCAGTCCTCAAGCAAAAGAACGCTTTTATGCAGAGAAATTGCCCGTGAGGTTGCAGGAATGAGTCCTTACGAACGCCGAATTTTGGATATGATCAAGACAGGAGGATCTGCTGCGGACAAGCGCATCTACAAATTTGCCAAGAGACGCCTTGGTTCTCATAAGCGTGCCTTGGTCAAGAGAGAAGATATCAAGGACATGAACGCAAAGATGCGAGCCCGTCAAGCTGGCGCTTAAAGAAACTTATTACTTAAACACCCCAAAATCTTTTTCTGTCGTACCTCCAATAATCGTCTTATCGAAGTATACGCAGTTGATTTTAACAGCATTACTCCTCTATCAACACATAACGCTCTTTAAGATGTTTGGGAAAGTTGCAATGGGTTGGAATGAACGTAATGGAGCCGTAATGATCCCTTCATGGTTTGGAGATTACGATAACTTCCTCTTCTTGCAAATCTGCCCAAATTTATCCTCATTGTTTTGATCTGTCTGGTTTCCCCTCCATTTTGAGATCGCGTTATTCCATCTTCAAAAGGTGGTTTAATTTCAGGTTTCATTACGTTAAGCATTGTTCTTCCCCACATGCTTTTTAGTTTTTTCGTAGAGACGGTTATTTTTGAATTCCTTTCTCTTCGATTTTGACGGAACAGTGTTGTCTTCGAAGGAATTCAATTAGCACAATAGTAGGCAAGAGTGATTGACTTCGAAATTAGTTCATTAGTGTTACATGTGAGAGACTACAAAGTCTCTTAGGCTGGTGGACTAACATATCGTTTTAATTATATGGATAATATTGTAGTATTTTTTTTGACATACATGTGTCGACTTGGCTGCCAGCACTTCATCATGGCCAAAGAAATGACACTTTTACTTCTTGAAGAGTTGTATTGCTACAATACTAGTCAACACAACAGCAGTGTAAATCTGCAACCCAATACTCCATGCCGAGTATCCGCTACCCATACTGCTTGTATGATTGGCTCTCGTAGAGTGACGGTGGGGTGAGTGAAATTGTTCGTATAGTCTCATCAAGTTACGTTCCAACATGGCGACGGTAACCTTTCCAACAAGAGGAACGTAAACAACACCGGGGATCTTGAGCAACGCCTCTTCGTCAACATTTTTGAAAGATGAAACGTTGACTACAGTCGTATTGGGGTTGACCCATTCCGTTGGGAGCTTATAGTTTTTAGTCGGCACGCCAGTGACGACAATCGAGGACTAGCAGCAACGCAATGAGAAGTTGATGCGATTTTGTTTTACAAAAGGAGTTGTTAGTCATACGCCATGCTAATACTAAAACAATAGTACCAAAAGCCATTCTGTACGTGTATCTATTCATCTATTCACTTACTTTTCTGACGCAGGATTCTGGCGTCTCATCGTCACCGCAGGGATGTAAACGACCATCCCTAAACATGTAAATACTGTTGATATCAACCGAGTATACGTCAGCACCATCATTTGCTAGCATCGCTGCTAGGGGTCTGCCCACAATTTCGCTTCGATTGATTACTGTTATAGTTTTGCCTTCTAACTTTCGACCGATGGGTTTTGTCATGTCGTAAGTTCCCGGACAGGCCTCAATGATCTTCACAACACTTAATGATGTACATGGTAGAAGGCACTTTTGATTGTTCGCTGGGTAATCCAAGTATCGCACATTTCGATATAGGTTGGTTCGGTATGTATGGCACAGTCCCTCGACGTCACATTTATGGCTGATACTATCACGCAAGTAGTCATCCTGAGAGGCCCCGGAAAAGGACTCCTCTTGTCCAAAGATTGGATAGTAAACAATTATACCATGAACGCGAGGATCATCATTTGCGTCAATCAAAGCCGCCTCCACTTGGATTGGATCATCGAGAGTCCTTAATTCATAGCGTAATCCATCGGCACGACAAGCTTTCCCAGTCCACTCGGCGTATTTTCGTGCTGCAGGATCTTTGTTTGCCAACAATCCCACAAGAAGAGGAGGATCTAACGAATCGACAGATTTACAGATTGTTGGTGAGACAATTTAGGCAAAGATAGTTTATTTGCGAAATCGTAAGTTTTGAGCGGCGGCGATTATGCATCGAAATCTTGCCAAGACGACTTACCAAGCCCTTCCCGCTTCATCGCTTCGATTTTCCCTTTAATTTCGTCACGAAAAGGTTTCGCTATAACACCAGCATTGACCTTGACACCTTTTGCAGGATCTGCCTCTATCAGAAGCTTTTTATTTTCCTCTGTCATCGTTTGGTGCGTCCACTTGTCTATTCTGAATGATAAGTTTTGGGATCAAGCGTGTCGATAACTAGACGCTGATGTGATATTTTTTGCCACAACACGATTAGATCGATGTATTTTCCATCAGCTCGTCGATATGTGTCACAAGAAGTGGTCCCTGTTGTTAGAGTGCTGGACGAAGGACAGGTCAGTCGTCCCAGGACTAAAGACGATGACCAAAAGCCACGTATTAGCAAGCTTGAATCAATCATCAATTTGTCACGATTAAAGAGAATTTTGAAGTGAAAGACAGTCGCAACAATTCCTCTTTTCGTTCTATTTTCCGTTTCATCGAGAAACGAAGGGTGTTTAAAAACGGACAAAACAGAACTCTCCATGCTATCTCTATACACATGTGACTACTTGCGCTAAACGACAGTTTTGAACCATCTCCTTCATGAAATAGCAGTCGTCATAGAAATATCACCAAGCCCTGCATCATCACATCTTAGGCGATGCAACCAAATAGTATGTTTGCGAATTTGAAGAAGCGGGTAATGCGTCGGAAGTCCCATACCAGGGATACCAATTGTATTGATATTAGTTATAATACTACAAGTGCTTCAAGCATTAGTAGAAGCACTGAACTTGGAGGGCTTCCGGTTCACGATTCTGATTCGTTGCACAAGCAACACAAACACCTTTTAACGAATCATCACCAGCAGGTTACCACTGAATCGAACATAGTTTCGTTTCAACCGTCATCTGCACATGTCTCAAATCAAAACAATGGAAGAGATGCCTTTGAACAAATCAAACAAAAGAGCACAAGTAACGAAAAAATCAAACCGCAGTCACGGTATATTCAAGAACAGCAAGTTAAACTAATAGATTTGGCAAAGAAATATTATCGGGAAGGGGAGATCGGACAAGCGATCAAATGCTGGGAACGATTGCTCTACGTAGTAAAAACAGACAGGGAATGGAGCAATCTATCCAGTGTATCGGTGACCGAAATTCTGTGCATGCTTGTTGATCTCCATCATCAAGAAAGTAAGAGGCTAGAAGACCTGATAAAGAAAACAAAAAGTATATCAGATGTACCACTCTCCACTACCAATGCTATGCCTTTAATTGTCAGCGACAGTCGGCACGGTCTAGATCTCGAAGGGGCGGATACTGAATCATCAACAACAATTGGAGGGACGAACCAGCAACTTCCGTGCGACTATTGTTTTGCCGCAGCTGCCCATCACAAAAGCGAAGCCCAGCGATATGTTCTTCGCATTAATAGTGCAATGGTTCTACCAACTGGGCTACGTGCCGATCCTTCTCTGATGGAATTTTTTTATGAGAATGAAGCTTGGGAGCTAGCTCTCATCATCGCTCTTCAACTCTCAAAGAATTCGACGCATGACAAGAAAGCCGCTGAGGAAAGAAATAAAAATGAGGAGAGACAGCCCTTGGAAGAGTCATCAGTAACAGTCGTCAATCCACAGAAAATCGCTATGCTCCACTACCGCATTGCTTCATTGAAAACAGAGAGTGGGAATGCAGCTCAGGCACTCCAGCATTTACAATCAGCTGTTGCTAATTTTCAAAAAGTTCCTCTTGATGAAAGAGATGTACCTATGTTCCTTCATGCCTTAGACCTACTCGCAGCTGAGTTCAAAAATCAGGGACAATTGGTCTTAGCATTGAATGCTTACAAAAAGAAACAGAATTATGCACCTCCAGGACAATGCGTTCATATCTCGTTTCAAATAGCAGAAATCTACAAATTAGATGGGCAATTTTGGAAGGCGCTAGAAGAACTTGAGTCAGCCTATGATCAACTTTGCAAAAACGGTACTGAAAACTGCAACTCAGTATATGAAATTCGATTCAAATTGCTGCAAAATAAAGGCGAGGTGTACTATCACCTAGGTCAAATAGACGATAGTATAAGAGAGTATCAACTGGCCCTCCAGGGAGCACGAAGTCCTTCGGAAAAAGCAAAACTTTTATTCGTAATGGGGCGCTTATCCATCCGCACGGGTCGTGTGCAAGAGGCTGTTGACTTCTTCCAACAAGAACTCAAAATTACCGAGAAAGAACTAGGTGCCCAACATATATCCACGAGTTTTATATATCACGAGCTTGCCGAGCTATACGATAAATGTTTAGGCTTACACAACGAAGGAATGCAAAATTATGAAAAGGCCTTGCAGATTGAACTGGCCCTCATGGATACACTCAATTCCGAAATTTGCCTTTGCGATAAGTGTACCAATACATCCCATTCATGCCAAATGTGCGACACGCATGCTAAACTTTATTCACAAATGCAGGGGCAGATTCGTGAAACCAAAAAAAGTATGGGTCGAATACGTTTTAAACTCGGAGATTTTGACGGGGCAATCCGAGCATGCTTTAGCGACGAAAAATTATGATATTTGTGTAGGAAAAGGGGATATGAATAGAACACAGATACAAATAGATACCGAGGCTAAATATAATATAATATCATTAATAGTCAACCAGTTGTATTTCACTCCTCACTTGTTGATCGAGAAAATAAAAAATGCCATCAGAGTATGCTTTATGTAGAAGAAAGGGATAGGAATAGAATATAGAAACGAATAGATAACGTGGCTAAACATAATATTATATCATTATTTAGTCAAACACTTCTTGTATTTCAAGCTATCCTCACCTGTTGATCGAGAAAGTGCAATAAAAAACCTGAACAATAAAAGAGATGTCTGTCCGTTGCAAGCGCGCCAAAATGAATTCGTGGTTAACCACGAATTTCCAATGATTTTCATCATCCGAAATCCTCATGCAATCCTTCGTTGGCGCCAATTTTCAATGCGAGGTCCAGAAAATTTTTCAACCCGGAACCATCACTTTTTCGTCACGTGTGCTAGCACATTTGTGGCTATTTCTCGCCTACGACAGAAAACTTCCGGAAATCACCATGGCGGCTGCTAACGAAACTGTTATGGATTGTCTGGATCCTCAGGTATGAATCGTCTTGACACATCTCTACGAATTACCGAGGCACAGTTCTCCGTTGAATGCAATGAATTCCATTACTCTTGTATATGAATAAACGGTGCCTCCATGAAGTATCTCGTCCTCACAATTTTGATTTTGCTTCCCTCCATCTCTGAAATTCTATGGCGTGACAAACATATTTTGTTTACAACTATCTAAATGCACACACGCATCGCTACAATGGCTTATATGACATACTAAACTTGCATTGGTTTATCTCAGGGAGAAGCGTCTTATCTATATTTAGCTGATGGATCTGACCCTATCGAAGCCCGTTCATTCGGAGCACCCGTCTCGGTCTCAGGGGAAGTTGTCTTTAACACCGGAATGGTTGGCTATCCCGAAGCGTTGACTGACCCTAGTTACAGAGGTCAAATTTTGGTTCTAACGTATCCACTGGTCGGTAACTATGGTGTTCCAGACGAGTCTATTGAAGATGAGTATGGGTTACCTAAGTTCTTTGAAAGCAAAGAAATCCATATTGCCGGTTTGGTTGTTTCAAGCTATTCGTGGACACATTCTCATTGGGCTGCCCAGAAATCTTTGGCTGCGTGGTTGAAAGAAAACAATATCCCCGGAGTTTGTGGCGTCGATACCAGAGAGCTGACCAAAAATTTGAGAGAACATGGTTCAATTTTGGGAAGACTGGAGGTGGTAAGTACAGGTATTTGCAATTTTAGTTCATTCCTGCGAGTACATTCACATCCAAAAGCTATAACTTTTTATTACGCTAAAGACTGACATGCCTTGTATTACCCTTGTGATTAGCAAACGAAGGAAAACGAGGCCACTTTCGGTGGACCAATCTCTTCTACAGTTTTTGAAGACCCAAATAAGCGTAACCTCGTAGCCGAGGTCTCAACAAAAGAAGTTGTCGTATACGGCAAAGGAAAGTCTCCAAAGATTATTGCGTATGACTGCGGTATGAAATTCAACATCATCCGTTATCTTGTCGATACGCACAACGTGCAATTGACCGTAGTTCCTTTCGATTATGATCTCGAAGCTAATCCTGAGAACATTGAGTGGGAAGGCCTCTTTCTTTCCAATGGACCTGGCGATCCGACGATGTGTTCCCAAACAATCAAGTCCATCAAGTATGCCTTAGCGTTAGAGTCACCAAAACCAATTTTTGGTATTTGTCTTGGAAGCCAATTGCTTGCATTGGCTGCAGGTGCCAAGACGTATAAATTGAAGTATGGTAATCGTGGTATGAATCAACCTTGTGTAGACTTGAGAACTGGCAGATGTTACATCACTCCTCAGAATCATGGTTTTGCTGTTGATGCTAAGTCACTTCCTCCATTATGGAAACCACTGTTCCTCAATGCGAATGATTTGACAAATGAGGGCATTGTTCATACTACGAAGCCCTTTTTCAGCGTCCAGTTCCATCCAGAGGCAAGTGGTGGGCCGTGTGATACTGCGTTTCTATTCGAAAAGTTTGTTGGGGAGACACGTGGTGAGTCACAGCCCCTGATCTTACAAAATAGTTTGAGCTACGAGCGCAAGACATACAAAAAAGTTTTGCTCGTAGGCAGTGGCGGTCTGTCTATCGGTCAAGCAGGCGAGTTTGATTACTCCGGGAGTCAATGCATCAAAGCACTAAAGGAAGAGAACATTGAAGTTATTTTGATTAATCCAAATATTGCTACTGTGCAGACTTCTCAAGAAAAAGAGGAAGCCAATCGTATGGCAGATAGAGTTTACTTTCTCCCTATCCGTGCGAGTGTTGTCATGGATATCATTAACAAGGAAAAGCCTGATGGAATTATTGTAAGCATGGGAGGGCAGACGGCATTAAATGTGGGAGTAGAGCTATGGCGAAGTGGTGAACTTCAAAAGGCTGGAGTTGAAATTTTGGGGACTCAAATTCCAGTGATTGAAGCAACTGAAGATAGAGAAATCTTCAGCGAGAAGCTAAAGGAAATCGGCGAAACTATCGCACTATCCTATAGCGCAACAGATGTTGCATCAGCAAAAGAAGCAGCAAATAAGATCGGCTATCCAGTTCTCATACGCGCTGCTTATGCACTAGGTGGCTTGGGATCAGGTTTTGCTGCCAACGACGAAGAGCTCGAAGTTATGGCTGCAAAGGCATTTACGACCTCTGACCAGATCCTTATCGATCAAGACTTGCGAGGTTGGAAAGAACTTGAATATGAAGTAGTTCGAGATGGCAGCAACAATTGTATCACAGTTTGTAACATGGAAAATTTCGACCCTCTCGGAATTCATACTGGCGATTCAATCGTGGTTGCCCCATCGCAAACCTTGACGAATCGAGAATACTTTATGCTCAGGAAAACGGCATTGAAGGTTGTTCGCCATTTAGGCATCGTCGGAGAGTGTAATATTCAGTACGCTTTGCATCCAGAGAGTGAACGCTACTGTATCATCGAGGTAAACGCCCGACTTTCTCGTTCTTCTGCTCTTGCGTCTAAGGCTACGGGATATCCTCTGGCATATGTTGCAACGAAGCTCTCTCTCGGAAAGAATCTTGTAAATATTCAAAATTCTATCACAAAAACAACCACCGCATGCTTCGAACCTAGTCTTGATTATTGCGTCGTTAAAATGCCACGATGGGATCTCAAGAAATTCAATCGTGTAAGCAACAAATTAGGTTCTTCAATGCTCAGTGTTGGTGAAGTGATGGCTATTGGCCGTACATTTGAGGAAGTCATCCAGAAAGCCTGTAGAATGGTGAATCCTAATCTAGCAGGGCTTGATGGAGAGGATTCTCACATTGTGGACCATGATGCAGATTTGGAAGAGAAACTTCGCATTCCAACAGACGAACGCCTTTTCGCTGTTCAATTAGCACTTGAACGGGGATGGTCTGTCGATAAAATCTTCGGCTTAACTAAAATTGATCCTTGGTTTTTGTCTAAACTTCATAATATTGCAAGGATGAGGAATGCATGCAAACATGCTGGCAGTCTCGACGAGCTTGTGAAAGAGAATCCTAGGCAACGACTCCGACAACTTAAAATGGCTGGTTTCAGTGATCGACAGATTGCCAAATATGTAGGCCTTCCGGAAAGTCGAGAAGGAGAATACGAAGTAAGAGATATGAGAAAGAAATTCGGTGTCATTCCTGTAGTTAAGCAGATCGATACTCTTGCTGCCGAATTTCCTGCACAGACAAATTACCTCTACATGACATACTCTGGAGATACTGATGATGTGGATATGATTGAAAGCGAAGGTGATATCAAGCCACTATACGGATCAAGTATTCTTGCTCGGTCTGGCTCTACTCAACTGGACTCTCCAACATTCCATCGTCGTGTTCGAACCTTGTCTACCGGACAAACTGTCAAAAATCTAACGACAGCCAAAGAGCGCGGGGTTATCGTTCTTGGATGCGGAGCTTATTGTATTGGGTCTAGTGTTGAGTTTGATTGGTGTGCTGTCTCCTGTATCCGGCAGCTACGCCGTGATGGATTTAAGAGCATTATCATCAATTACAACCCCGAGACGGTGAGCACCGATTACGACGAGTCAGAACGCCTATATTTCGAGGAACTCAGTCTGGAACGAGTGATGGATATCTACGAGCGAGAGAACCCTGTTGGAGTAGTCGTTTCTGTGGGAGGACAAATTCCTAACAATCTTGCCGGTCCTCTTCGAGACAGTGGTGCCAATATCCTTGGTACTGATGCTACAGATATTGAAAGAGCCGAGGATAGATTCCAGTTCTCTAAAATGTTAGATAACATGAATATCGGGCAGCCAGAATGGTCGGTGCTTCAATCAAAAGAGGAAGCGATACAATTTTCCAACAAGGTCGGTTTCCCTGTTCTCGTTCGACCTAGTTTTGTTCTATCCGGTGCGGCTATGCGTGTTGCCTCTACGGAAACCCAACTTCAAAACTTTCTAGAACTAGCAGAGGATGTCTCTGGCGATAAGCCTGTGGTTGTGACAAAGTTTGTCGAAGGAGCGAAGGAAATTGAATTTGATGCTGTAGCCAATCGAGGAGAAATCCTGAATTATGCTATTGGAGAACATTTGGAAAATGCCGGTGTTCACAGTGGCGATGCCACCGTCATTCTTCCTGCCCAAAAACTATATGTCAAGACTATCAAACACGTCAAGCGTTATGCATCCTCCATTGCGAAGGCCTTAAGAATTACTGGTCCATTTAATATTCAATTTATGGCTAAGGGAAACCAGGTGCAAGTTATCGAATGCAACTTGCGGGCAAGTCGAACCTTCCCGTTCGTCAGCAAGACTTTCAATCATAATTTCATCGCACTTGCAACGAAAGCTATGACAAGCGTAGATGTCGAGCCGTACAAGTTTTCCTTGTTAGACATTGACTATGTTTGCGTGAAAGCGCCGATGTTCTCGTTTACTCGTCTACGTGGTGCTGACCCTTCGCTTGGTGTGGAGATGGCATCGACTGGCGAGGTTGCTTGTTTCGGGGAAGATCAAAACGAAGCATTTATGCAAGCCCTTCTATCTACGACTTTTAAGTTACCAACCAATAAACACTCGATTATGCTATCGATTGCGACAGCAGAGAAACGATTCGAGTTTGCTGAGTCTGTCATTAGTCTAGTCAATTTGAATAAATACACACTTTATGGGACGCCAGGAACGGTACAATACTACAAGGAAAAGCATGGCATTGATCTGAAGGTTGTCACAAAACCAACTGATGAATCTGACGATGGTCCAGGAACAGCTCTTTATGAAATCAAGCAAGGAAATATCGACTTGGTTATTAACGTGAGCGACGGAACAGGACGGAAGGATGAACTCACAGCGGGATATTTGATTCGCCGGGCATCTGTGGACTTCGGCACAAGTTTGATTACGAATGTGAAGTGTGCCATTGAATTGGTAACATGTCTAGAGCGTGGATTGGACAAGAAGGATGCCTTTATTCCAAGACACATTGGTGAATACTATGAGATCCCATCGGTTGGATGGACTTTGAAAATGTAACTTCAGCCAACTAAATCATAACTTTATTTTTAACAAACATTTTTAGCATCAACATTGCTCTACGTATAGACTTATTGAATAGAATTAGAGATTGGACCGTGTTGGTTCAGAAGGTAGTGTGCAAATAAATTGGTTTATATTGGACTAACTTCTATGAACTACCACGATCACAACAAAATATATGCATATACATTTCATGATGCTCAAGAAACGGCACAAATAGGTAATTGTAATGGCATTTGAATGAATTTGCTTATAGGTATCCTAATGTAAACTTCGAAAATTCAGCAACGTGGCATCAAAGTTCGTATCAAACATAACATTGCCCCACTGATTTTTTCATTCCCAAAACGTAGATATAATCTATTTTCCAGCTTGGCCCAAGGAGGTAATTTCCTTCTTTGCTCCCTGAATTCCATTCTCCCAAACAGAAGCATTATATTTAAATTCACCTTGTGCTGCGAGCTTAGACTTCATTGGTTCTTTCAATGCCGATCGAACAGAACCAGCCGCTCGGTTAACGTACTGTAAAATCAATTAAAAAAACCAATGTTAGTAAAAGTACAAAATAATTAAATGGCGAGGGAATGATCACTTTCAACGCAGATCTCGGATGATCAAATCCATTACATAGGAAATCTTGGTCCATTCAAGTGGAATTTTCCGGTGGGCACACCTCTACATTCGGGAAAAGCGCTAATAGGAGAATTCGTACCTGGAGATAGGACATGCCGGCAATACGCCAAAAGGTGTTCGATTGTGGTGACATGGTAGAAGCGTTGTATCCGTGAGGAGTAATGGATATTGTTTGGGATAATCTTTTACTTGCTATGCGACGTCCACCGTTAACTACAACAGCTTTCGTGTTGTAAAAGCGTCGCAGAAACGTATTTGCACTAATAATGCCAGTCTACAGTACCGTACATGGTGCTGCGCGCACAAGCACGCGCATAACAACTCTGCCGAGCGACGTACAGACATCAAGAAAAAATGGGAAGTGTTTGTTGGAGAAAAAGCAGCTTTTCTAGAGGCAGTGAAGTCAGACATCCACTTTCTACCTTTCTTATTATTGAAAACAAGCATTTCAAACGTCTGGATAAGCATCATAAATTGAAGGAATAGGAACCAGTTAAATTGAAAGGCAAGGGCAGTTAATCATAGCTTTGTTTTAATCCCTGAGAATCGTATTGATATGTGCAACGGTATGGGAGAAACTATAAACTATTTGACTGTACTATTTATTTTACGCTGGTTAATGTCAAGTTAGCCATGGTTCTTTTTCTTGAAAATATAAAGCCGTAGATGAAATGTTATATTGAAACAGGTGTATATGTATATGTGAAGAAGCTTGTGCGAGGTTGTTTGGCGATGCTTTCTCAATTATCGAGCGGTTCGTCTTGAAACTCAGCTCCTTCCAGACGAGATGTTCTCCAGTGTGGAAAGTGATGTGATGTGTCCTCTACCGTAAAAGTTTCGTCTTCTGACGATGCCTTGAAAGCTTGCATATCGTCATCATCTTCATCACCCAGAGAAGGTCTCCTACTCTTGAGCATCGCTAGTCCGGCAGCAAGTACAACAACACCAGCTGCAGCGGCTGCAACACCTGCCTGTACAAAGGAACTTTCACCACCTTCGCCACTTGTAGTCTCGCCTTCTGCTGTGGTGTCTACTTGGGTAAATCCAATCGTGTCTGTTCCACGGAAAGGATTGGACTTTGGTAGATCATATAGCATGTCCAAGTATTCATTTTGAGAAATTGCATCTGCGATCAAATTATCTAATTCCCTTGCAACGGGAATGAAGATAGAGTCTGGGTTAAAGAGGCCATTCGATTGAAATTCAGCAATTACAGGTTCTCCCTCAACATAAACATCTCCAACCATGATGGTGACGAACTCGTCTAGATCGGTTAGTGAGGTCTTGTCAAAAAACTCCATCATGAAATCTTCCAGGTAATTTTGAGTCATTCGGGTGAGTTGCTCTAAATCCCTCGCACTTGGGATCTCTTCCGATGGTGAATATGTGATAGCAAAAACGTTCGATTTACTTGAAATAGAATCCGCTGGATGTGGATGTGGTCCTGAATTTACATGGAAAGAAGTTGTGAGGATCTATTTGGAAATAGAATTAGAGAAAGAAAATTTAGAGAAGTCAAAAACTTACCTTTCTTTGAAGACTTGTAACTCTTAGAACTTTTCCCGAACTTGAAGTCTTTAGCCTTTTTGGCTCCTTTTCCAGGAGCAAAATCGAAACTCTTTCCAAACTTTTCACTCTTTAGACCTTTTCCGAAGGCCTTCAAAGATTTTTCAGATTTTGCACCCTTCCCTTTCCCGTAAGACTTTAGAGATTTCAAGGACTTGTCGGACTTCAAGCCTTTTCCTTTCCCCAAAGACTTTTCGGACAATGATTTAACGGATTTCATACCTTTTCCAACCTCGGATTTCATACCTTTTCCAACCTCGATTATGGTCGGTGCATCAGTTGCTCTATCACCAACAGCAGCTCGTCGACGTTGAGGTGACCCGTTTCGTTCACATTGAACGCGACTACATAAAAGAAGTGCCGAAAGGGCAAGTAGTTTTGTTGAAAATGTCTTCATGCTGTTACAATAACTTGGTATCTTTGAAAGAAAAATAAATTCGTGGCTATTTGTTTGACGTTTTGGTGTTGCCAGGATATTTTGTGACAGTCGTTGTGGCTGCTTTCAGCAACGATAATACTGTAAAAAACTGTCGGAATAATTTGAACTGAGAACAAAAAATGTGAAACTTACGTAGAGTCTTTCGGCGGGACAGACGAACCGTTGGGTCAGATTCCTTTAATCTGAATTCGACATAAATTGGTGAAGGGCAATTGATCGGAACTTATGAGAGTCTTTCGGCACGACAGAAAATCTAAGAACCGTTGAACGATATTTTGATTATTTCGACTAGAGGGATAATTTGATTATTTCGACTAAACTCTTTTCTATTCAAAATTGCATGTTGAGTGCAAATCTCACATTCATTTCCACTGAAAACGCAGTTTTTGGATACAAAAATGATATATGCTGCAAGAAATGAGCCCACTTGCATTAAGCGCAATACAAATAAAAGTAAATGAATATTTCAATTCGATAGACTCAAAGATGTTGTTGAATTTTGCTTTCCCACAAATAATAGATAAGATAACGTTTATATGTATGACTATTCTCCATGCTTATTTCCCCTGCACAGCTAATTTTTAAATGACGTCGTCGTCTGCTGACAAGAGTAGGTTTTCTATCTCAGCCACAGTTCTTGGTCTCCCCATAAAAGTGTATATCCCATGTGATATCTCAGAATTACTCTGTGTGCATTCATCCATACTTCTTCTCATCGAAGATTCTATTTTTGGAAACTCATTTATTTCTAGACCAGACGATGAACGCATCAAGCTACTACCATCATAAGTTGTACTGTCGTTGGTTTCACTAATAAAAGTCTCGCCAGCAACAGTCGTATCACCAGATATTGACTTATCAAAAGCCTTATCAAATTGGTTGTCATCAATCTTGTCACCATTTTTATGTCGGAGATAACTAGCGCCTACCAAAGTAAGCATCATCACGGCACCAGCACCAGCTACTCCAATCAAGCTGTTAACGCGAGATCTAGTACTCTTTGTACCTGGCGTTTCTTTAGGGTCGGTGAATTCAGTATTGGTTGTGGTCGAAAATGGATTTAATTTGTTCAACTCGGTTTTAAGTCGGTCGATATAAGGTTTAGGATTTTCCAATGACTTTTCAAGAACCGAAAATAAAGTTGCCGAAGTCGGAACGCTGACTGAATCTTCGTCAAAATATGCAGTTGAGTTGTATTGAATATGAACGGGTTCACCGGGTCTGTAATAAAAAATTCAAATTAAATTTTGACGTCAGTAAGAAAGATTTTCGACAAAGAAATAGGATAACGTTCAATGTACAAAATTTTCGATGTATACGGGTGGACTCAGAGCAATTTGCAAATACACGTACGTAAAGTGAGCGGTGACAAATGAAGTCTTGAAGTCTATAAGGTTTGCTTGAGTGGAAACCTTGTAAGCTTCAATCATATAATCCTTGAAATAAGTATCAGTAATTTTTTGAAGCGAAATAAAATCAACTTTGATTGGTGCTCTATCGGTTTGCAAAAGTGTGTAGTCAA
>Ga0115013_10000587_pt1 | contig 21832 bp, 16 predicted proteins | sample SouAtlMetagenome_2_FD_88686 | JGI IMG/M metagenome (GOLD analysis project Ga0115013, IMG submission 88686) | Marine eukaryotic phytoplankton communities from Atlantic Ocean - South Atlantic ANT15 Metagenome | ecosystem: Environmental > Aquatic > Marine > Oceanic | place: South Atlantic Ocean...
GCACTATCGTTACCAACAAGCTCGTCGCCGACCTCCCTTTCAGCGAACTCGAAGTCACCAGCGCCGTCGTCACCCTGCAGCCCAACGACTACAACAATCCCATTATTAGCCTGCGCGGAACCTCCAAAGTTTCACAATACACCGTGCAGACCTTCCTCTCCGGACCGGTGCAAAAACCCAACCTCACCCTGAGTTCCAATCCCCCGCTGCAGGAAAGCGAAATCATGCTCCTCATCGCCACAGGTTCCCCATTGGCCGCCCTCGAAGACCGCGAGGTTGCCTCGCAAAAGGCCCTGCAATACCTCCTTGAAGGACTCCGCCGCCGCTACGGTAAAAAGGACAAGACCGTCCTGCAACGCCTTCTCAAAAACTCCGACCAAATCAAACTCACCCTCGGCGATGCCAACCAGTTCACCGGTCGCAAATTCTCGTCGGCGACCCTAGAAATCGACGACCAATGGGACTTCACTACGCAAATCGACGAACAAGGACAAACCCGGGCCCTTGTCGTCTTCTCCATCCGCTTCCGATAAATGCGCCGTCTCCCCACCAGCCTCTTCTTCGCAGTCTCCGCCGTTACCCAGGCGGCAGACATTGATATCAAAGGACTGCGATCTTACTCCGAAAAATTCCTCCTCGAAACAATCGCGGGACGATTGGAATACATCCAAAAACGCGATGCCACTCCGCAACGTGCCGATGATGCCGCCTTCCTCGTAGAAAGCTATCTCCACACCCACGGCCTGCCGGAAGCTCTCGTCGAATGGTCACTCCCCGGCGATGACAACATCCTCCTCACCGTCAACGAAGGCCCGCCCAAGTTCCTCGGCACCGTCTCGGTCGCAGGCTCGGATGACATCAAGAAAATCGCCGAACAATTCCAGGCCGCTTTCCCTGGCGATGAAAAAAAACGCGCTTTTGTTGCCGACTCGGTTTCCTCAGGAACCTCCCGCGTCATTGACTTGCTCACCTCCCAAGGTCACTGGGCTGCCAAGGCAGTCGCCACCCCGCTCCCCAAAGATGCCAGCGGAAAAATCCCAATGCGCATCACGGTCAACAAAGGCCCCAGGTATCTTCTTGCTCTCCCAAAACTGGAGTCGTCCATTTCTCCGGGAAGCAATCTCACCGGGAAGCTTCAGGGCGTCAAAGGAACCACCGCAAATTCAGAGACCATCATCAAGATTCGTAAGTCCGTTAGCGAACACTACCGCAAGCGTGGATACGCCAACCTGGAACTCGAAATGGCCAGAGAAATCAAAGGCACCAACCTTCAACTCTTCTTCAAAGTCACCCTAGGAACCCGCTTCAAAGTTCGCTCATTCGACATCAAGGGTCTCGCCAAAACGCTCCCAAAACGCGTTCGCTCTCGCTTCAAGAACATCCCTGGCAGCACCTTCGACGAAAACCAAATCAGCAAAGACATCAAGAAGCTCATCACCACCGGAGCCTTCGCCGGGTCCCGCCTTGAAAAAACCGAAACCCCCAATAAGGAGCTCGATCTCACTCTTCACCTCAAGGAAGCCAAAGCCTGCGGAGTTTCCTTCTCAGCTGGTTTTGGATCCTACGAAGGACTCATCCTCGGAGCACGTTACTACGACCGCAATCTCTGGGGTCGACTCTGGAATCTTAACGCCGGAATCGAAGTCACCTCGCTGGGTGCCCTCGGCGAGGTCTCACTCACCGATCCCTACTTCCTCGACCGCGATCTCCAATTTAACCGACGCCTCTTTACCCTCACCCGCGACCACGATGCTTATTCGAAGTGGGAGTCGGGTTTCGCGATGGAGCTCTCCTGGGATCTTCCCGAGCATTACTACACCGGCACGCTGGGGTTCTCCAACTCGTATTCCAATGTTAGCAGCAGCATTCCTACCGATATTATTGGTCAAAAGGACTACGGAGTCTCCCGCTTGTCATTCAGGCAGCGATACGACCGTCGCGACGATCCCACTCTCACCACCACGGGCCTGCTCGTAGGACTGGATACCTCCGTCGGAATCTCCCTAGGAGATGAGAGCGTCCCCTTCTTCGAAACCACAGCCGAGATGAGCTACTACAAAAAGCTAAGCGAAAACAGTCGCTACGCCCTGGGCATTCGAGGTGGCTTTATCAAACCATCCGGGGACAGTTCCAACCTCCCCATCGACCTTCGTAAATTCCTTGGAGGATCCAATACCGTGCGCTCATTCACCGAACGAGAACTCGGCTCCAAGTACGGAAAAGACCCCATCGGCGGCACCTCTTGGTGGGTCGCCAATGCCGAATACACCCGGAAGATCACCGGCCCGGTTCAAGGAGTTCTCTTCATCGATGCTGGAGCCCTCTCTCCCGACTCAGACGGCCTCTTCGATGCTGACATCGAAGTTGCCGCCGGGCTCGGAATCCGCCTCGATCTCCCCGTCGGCCCCGTCCGTCTCGAATACGGCTACTCCCTCACCCGCAATAACGACGAACCCGCCGGAGCCCTCCACTTCGCCATCGGCGCGACCTTCTAGATTCACCTGAGCTATCGAGCTGTCAAAACCTCCGCCCTCAATCACCCATCCATAGCCCGACTGCCCTACAACGCCCCTCGCAGAAACGATTCGAATCACTCACAAAATTTCAAAAACAGTCTCTGTATCCCCGGCATCTGAGATTTCCCTCATTTCGCCATTGAAAATCCCGCCATCTCCACAAAGGCTCCGCGCACATGAACGTTTCGCTCAATTGGCTCAAAGAACGACTTGATCTCGGATCCCGCTCACTCGACGAAGTCTGCGACCTCCTGACCTTTGCCGGCATTGAAGTAGAGGGCCTCCAAACTGTGGGAGTGCAGAGCGATCAGATCGTCGTAGCCGAGATCAAGGAAGCCGTCCAGCATCCCGATGCCGACAAGCTCAAAGTCACCCAGGTCGATGCTGGTGAAGGCCAATTGCGCCAGATTGTCTGCGGAGCGAAGAACTACCAGGTCGGCGACAAAGTCCCCTGCTGTCTGCCCGGAGCCGACCTCGGAGGATTCGTAATTGGCGAAGCCAAAATGCGCGGCGTGGAATCTAGGGGCATGCTCGCTGCCGGTTCGGAAATCGGGCTGACCGACAAAGAAGACGGACTCCTCATTCTCGAGGGCGACCCTGCCGTTGGCACGCTCGTAAAAGACCTCTTCGATTCCGACACTCTCATCGAAGTCGAAATCACTCCCAATCGTCCTGACCTCCTTTCGCACTCCGGCCTCGCCCGTGAACTTGCGGCCCTCCTTCACACCGAATGTTCGCCGGTTGAAAAAACCCACACCACCGGCACCAAGGAGGACGCCTCCGTCGCCGTGACAGATTCCGCCACTTGTCCGTTTTATTCCGCCCTTTCGATTAAAGGCGTCAAGGTCGGTCCCAGCCCTGAGTGGTTGATCAAAAAGCTCGAGTCCATCGGCTTACGCCCCATCAACAATATTGTCGATATTACCAACTACGTGCTCCACGAGCTCGGCCAGCCACTTCACGCCTTCGATGCCGCCAAGGTCTCGGGCGCGATCAAGGTCCGACAGGCCGCCGAGGGAGAAATGTTCCTCGCTCTCGACGAAGAAACTTACGAGCTCAACGAGCACGATTGTCTCATTTCCGACGAAAACGGAGCCGCCCTTGCCCTCGCCGGCGTAATGGGAGGACTCGATAGCGGAGTTAGCGAAGGCACTACCGACATCCTTCTCGAATCCGCATACTTCACCACTTCGGAAATCCGCCGCACTTCTCGCCGCCTTTTCCTCACGTCGGATTCCTCCTACCGCTTCGAACGCGGAGTTGATCCCAACAATGTTCTCCCTGCTTCGGCCCTCGCCGCATCCTTGATTCTCGAAATTGCCGGGGGCGAAGCTTCCACCGAGACCGTCACCGCCGGAGTCCTCCCCGATGAACTTCCCGCCGTAGAACTCGATATCGATCGCCTCATGCAGCTGATGGACAATAGCATCTCACTTGAAGATGCTGGGGCGATTCTGTTCCGCCTCGGCCTGAGCCAGAGCGACGGAAGCTTCTGGAATATTCCCAGTTGGCGAGCCGACCTCGAACGCTCCGCAGACCTTGTCGAAGAAGTGGCCCGCGTTCACGGACTCGAAAACGTGCCTTCCCGCGTTGGCGGCACCGCCGTTGACGAAAGCCCCATCGACCGTGACTACGACCGCCTTCTCGACCTTAAGAAGAAGCTTGTCGCCCTCGGGTTCTTTGAGACCCAAACAATCAAGCTCATCGCGGAATCACAACTCCGCGATTGCCTGCCCATCCGCCCGCTCATCGATGGCGATCTCGTCAAAGTCGCCCGCCCACTCAGCGAAGACCACGCCATCCTGCGCCCTTCCTTAACTCCCGGACTCATCGCAACCGCCGAAAACAACCTCCGCCAGGGAGCCAAGACTCTCCGATTCTTTGAAGCCGGTCGCCAATTCCGCAATGCCGGTGGCGGCAAGGCGACCGACCTTGAAGCTGACTCTCTCGCCCTCCTCATGAGTGGCGAAGCCCAGCCACCATCCTGGTCACGAGGAGAAAACCGCCAGCTCGACCTCTACGATCTCAAGGCTTCGATTCAGGCTCTCCTTGGAGGCAATGCCATTCAGTTCTCACCCCGCCCGCGCGGAGGATTCCTCATCGCCGGTGACATTCAACTCAACAGCAAGCCCATCGGCACCTATGCCCAAGCTCTCCCATCGCGCGCCCGCGAACTCGATTGCTCGACGCCGCTTTACCTCGCCGAACTCGATCTCAAAAAAGTCCTTGCTCTCGCAAAAGACTTCTTTCAAGTCGAAGCCCTTCCGCAATTCCCCGGCTCAAGCCGCGACATTGCCATGGAACTTCCCGTCACCACCACGAATGCCGAGATCGAAAAAGCCCTCGCCAAACACAACGATCCGCTTCTCGTCTCCGCAACCTGCTTCGACCAGTTCAGCGATTCTTCCGGCGAAAAAATGCCCACCGATAAAAAATCCATCGCCTATTCCTTCACCTACCGCTCCAGCGAAGGCACCTTGAAGCAAAAGCAAATCGATGCCTCCCACGAAAAACTCCGGGCGCATCTTGAAAAAACTCTGCCCGTAACCTTCCGTTAGATAATCATGAAGAAATCTCTCCTCGCACTCTTGTCGATCTCTCTCCTGCACGGCGAGGATAAAGCCACTTTGCTGTTCGAGGACAATTTCGAGCGAAAGGAATCTCAGGAAAAAACCGAGGAGATTGGAAAGGGCTGGGGCTCGAATAGTAAGAAGAGGGCTAAGGGCAACAAGCAGGTCGACCTCAACGACGGCGCGATGCACATCGCGATCCATCCCGAAGCAGATCACGCCGTTTCAGTCACTCACGAGGCTAACTTCAAAAACGGACGCATCGACCTCCGCTTCCAGCTCGAAAATAAAGACGACAGCCTCGGGCTCAACTTCGCCGACCTGGGCTACAAAAAAGTTCACGCCGGACACCTCTGCGTCACTCGCATTGGAACCTCCAGTCTTGTCATTTCCGACCTCAAAACGGGCGTCATGGATTTAAAAGTCCGCCAGCTTCGCCAGTCAAATAAGCTCTCCCCAACCCTCGTCAAAATGCTCATGACCAAGACGAAGAAGTTTGATCTCAAACTGGAGCCGGGCAAATGGCACACACTCAGCGTGCGCATCTTTGCCAACGTCATGTCCGTCACCATCAACGACAAGGAAGTCGGCAAACTCTCCTCCACCGGCATCGGCCATCCCACCAAGACAACCCTCCGTCTTTCCGTTAAGAAAAAGGCCATCGTCGATGATGTGAAAATCTACTCTCTTGACCGGGAAGCACCGGAATAGCAAAAAAAGGATTTATCTTTCAATATCCAAGAGAATGCTCCGCAGAATCACCGCCTGAAGTCTTCTAAAGATAGGAGGTAAACCCATCCACCGTGCTCTGATCCAAACGTTTAACCATCGCTAACGAGAGGGCCACCATGGCGTGGTAATCATGATCGGAGATAATGGCGTTGTGCGAATGGATGTATCGGGCAGGCGTCCCCAGCACCACCGAGGGAATTCCCTCATTAGCGAGATTAAATGAACCTGCATCCGTTCCGCCACTCGTGCGCACGGTCACTTGATGAGGAATCCCTTCCGCTTCTGCCGTCTCAATGGCAAAGCGACCAAGACGTGGGTTCATGATGGCGCTCGGATCATGCAAACGAATTTGCACTCCCCCACCGATCACTCCCTGACTCTCGGAAAGAGGCATACCCGGCGTGTCGTCGGCAGGCGGGCCCTCTAAAACAATGGCAACATCTGGCTTGGTGACATTAGCAAGCGTCTTGGCTCCGCGCAGACCAAGTTCTTCCTGAACCGAACCGGCAACGATCAACTCACAGCATTGAGTCTCGGCTTCCTGACCGACTTGAATCGCTCCCGCCATGCCAACGCGATTGTCGAAGGCCTTGGTCATATACCATCCCTTTTGTCGCATCGGCGTCCACGGGCTCCACGGGCAAATTGGATCACCCAAGCGAACTCCCCACTCCTCGGCCTCGGCTTGCGAGCTCGCAGTGATGTCGACAAACATATTTGGCACCCCGATGACCTTATTCCGCTCAGCCTCGGAAAGGAAATGCGGCGGACGGGAGCAAATCGTCCCTATGATTTTATCTCCGGAAAAAGTTTTCACCTCAACTCGCTGGGATAGCAGAGTATGCCCCCACCAACCTCCAACCGGCACCATTTTGAGAAAGCCATTTGGAAGGATCGTTTGGACACGAAATCCTACCTCGTCCATGTGGCCTTCAACCATGATTTTAGGTCCGGAATCACCCCTGCGACAATAGACCGAGCCCACTTTATCACTTCCGAGCTCGCCATATTCACGGAGTTCATTGACGAAGATTTCCCGCACTTCGTCCTCAAATCCGGGAACGCTGTGGGCTTGCGTGAGAGATTCGAGGAGAGCGAGGCCTTTTTTCTGCATGGGAAAGTCCTAACAACCCACGCTTGAAACTTGAAATAGAAAACCCTAGATAGCCCCTCTTTATGGAAAAGGTCTCCGACGTCAACGTCCTCAACAATACCCCTCTGCCATCGCCGGCCGTCCTGATGAGCCAAGTCGTCCGGAGTCCGGATCAGGCCCAATTAGTCGCCGAATCACGCTCCGCCATCTGCGACTCCCTCTTCGTGCCGGACTCGCGATTCCTTCTGATCGTTGGTCCCTGTTCTATCCACGACACTGATGCCTGCCGTTCCTACGCCGAAAAACTCGCCGGCTTGGCTGAAGAGGTGAAAGACAAGATCCTAGTCGTGATGCGTGTTTACTTCGAAAAACCCCGCACCACAGTAGGGTGGAAGGGCCTTATCATGGACCCCGACCTGGACGGATCGGACAATATCCCCAAGGGGCTTGAAAAAGCCCGCGAGTTCCTCACCGAGATCCTCGGCCTGGGCCTCCCCACCGCTACTGAGCTCCTGGACCCTATCACGCCACAGTATATCGCCGACCTCATTTCCTGGTCCGCCATCGGCGCTCGCACTTCGGAAAGCCAGACCCACCGCCAAATGGCCTCCGGCCTTTCCATGCCCCTCGGCTTCAAAAATACCACCTCGGGCGACGTCATCGCGGCCATCAATGCCATCAAAGCAGCCTCCAACCCGCAAACTTTCCTTGGCGTTTCCCGGGAAGGCGTGGCCTCCGCCGTCTCGACCGCCGGAAACCCCCACTGCCACCTCATCCTCCGCGGCGGCGACAAGGGGCCGAACTTCGATCCCGACTCGATCAAGCAGACCCGTGACACTCTCTTGAAGCACAACCTCGCCCCTGGAATCATGGTCGATGCCTCCCACGCCAACTGCGGAAAGGATTGCACGAAAATGCCCGGCGTTTTCGGGGATATCGTCAATCAACGCGCCAAAGGAGATCGCTCTATCATTGGAGCAATGCTCGAGAGCCACCTCGAAGCCAACGCCCAGAAATTTCCCCAACCCCTTGACCAGTTGAAATACGGTCAATCCATCACCGATCAATGTATCGACTGGGAAACAACTGCTCATATTGTAAGAGAAGCTGCTCTAAAGCTATAAAAAATCTCCCCACTATATGAACACTTCTCCCGACTCTTCCTGGTTCTATTCGCTAAACAACGAGAGAAAAGGTCCCGTCCCCTTCTCTGACCTTCAAGACCTTCTTGCCACCAAGCTTCCCCATTCCACCTTGGTCTGGACCGAAGCAATGGACGGATGGGTTGCCGCTTCCACGATTCCTGAGCTCGTGAAAGCAAAGCATACCTCTTCTCAGGATCCCAATAACCCCTACGCGCCTCCCTCAACTGATCCGCAATCAAGTGAGGCAACCGGCTCACTTAACCTCGGAGATATTCCCACCAAACCGATCCCACTCGATATCGGCTTTTGCATCAAGCAGGCATGGAATTACACCAAAAACAATCTCGGTAATCTGTTCATCTTAGGCTTGGTCTACTTCATCCTCTCGGCCTTCGTTTCCAACGCTCTGACTGGAGTCGGGACTATTGTCGATGAAGGAGGGGTGCTTCGCCTCGTTGCCGACCTCATTGGACAGGTATTCTCTCTGTTTCTGGGGATGGGAGCTCTTCGCTACGGACACCTTTTATCAACAGGAGAAGAACCCAAGGTCAGTGAACTTTTCTCTCAAGGATCAAAGCTTCTCTCCGCAATCGGGGCCAATATTCTCTTCCTTATCGCTTTTCTCCTCGGGCTGATCTTACTCATCATCCCCGGCATCTATGTCAGTATTCGCCTTGGCTTCTTCCAACAAGCCATTGTCGAAAAAGACCTCGGCGCCATTGACTCTCTAAAATACAGCTGGGAGCTCACCAAAGGAAATGCCATGCCTCTATTAGGATTGTACCTTCTCGGTATCCTGATTACCATCGCAGGTGCGCTCGCTCTGTTAGTTGGTCTCGTCTGGGCAATTCCTACCGCCTGGCTTTCCTTGATCATCGCCTTCCGCTACCTGCACGGCGGCCCACAAACTATTAAGGTGATCGATTAATCCCGGGATATTCCGGCAATTTTGGAAAAGTGCGACCAAGTCGCGCGAATTCTTGCTATTCGAGCCCTTCTAGGGCAAAGACCGCACGCGATTACGCACCAACCAAGTAAACTGTACTATGTCCCAGTTCAGAAACCTCGCCATTATCGCCCACGTTGACCATGGTAAAACCACCCTCGTTGATCAGCTCCTGCAGGCTGGTGGCGCCTACCGTGAAAACCAAGCTGTCACCGAGCGGGCTATGGACTCCATGGATCTGGAACGGGAAAAAGGCATTACCATTAAATCCAAGAACACTGCCGTTCACTGGAAAGATCATATCATTAACATCGTTGACACTCCGGGACACGCCGACTTCGGCGGCGAAGTAGAACGCGTCATGAAAATGGTCGACGGTGTCATTCTCGTCGTCGATGCCTTCGGTGGACCACAAGCTCAGACGCGCTTTGTTTTGCGTAAAGCCCTCCAAGAGGGCCTTAAGCCCATCATCGTCGTCAACAAGATCGACCGCCCCAACTCAGACCCACTCGGGGTGCACGACAAGGTCCTTGAGCTTTTCCTCGAACTCGATGCCACCGAGGATCAATTCGATGCACCCACTCTTTACGGGTCTGCCAAAAACGGATTCTTCTCCACCTCACACGACGTGATCGAGGGAGACTGTATTCCTCTCATTGAAGCCATCATCGAGCACATCCCCGCTCCTATCGTGGATGCCGAGGCTCCTTTCAAAATGCTCGTTTCCAACATCGACTGGGATGACTACGTTGGTCGAATCGCCATCGGAAAGATCCTCTCCGGCTCCATCAAGAAAGGCGACACCGTTTTCCGCTTCAAGAAAGACGGCACCAAGATTCGCACCAAAATTGGCAAGGTTTTTGAATACACCAACCTCGGAATCCAGGACACTGAAGACGGCGTCGCTGGAAACATCGTTGGCATCGCTGGCTTCGAAGACGCCGACATTGGCGAAACCCTCGCCGGAGACGAAGAAACCGAACCGCTCCCTCCTGTCAACATCGACCCACCGTCGGTGCAGATGCAGTTCTCCATTAACGACGGCCCCTTCGCCGGAAAGGACGGAAAGCACGTTCAATCCCGCGTCATTCGTGACCGACTTCTTCGCGAGAAGAAGTCCAACGTCTCGATTCACGTAGAAGATTCAGAATTCGCCGGTGTCTTTAATGTCTCCGCTCGTGGCGCGATGCAGATCGCCGTTCTCGTGGAAACAATGCGCCGTGAAGGATTCGAAATTCTCGTTTCCCGCCCGACCGTCATCGTGAAGCGCGACGAAAATGACAAACGCCTTGAGCCCTGGGAAACCCTCTACCTTGAGATGCCCAGCGAGTATGCCAACCCACTTCTTAAGATTCTCAACGAACGCAAAGGCATTCTCGAGAACATGGAGACCAACGACGCCTCCGGCCGCACCCTCATTACCGCCAACATTCCCACTCGCGGAATCATTGGTCTTGAATTCGAACTGGTCAACCTGACCTCCGGTCACGGCATCATGTCCCACCTCTTCGATAAATATAAGCCATGGGCTGGAACCATTTCCACCCGACAAGCCGGCACGCTTGTCTCAATGGACACCGGCCCCGCAACCGCCTACAGCCTCCTCGCACTCGAAGGACGTGGAACCCTCTTCGTCAACCCAACCGAGGAAGTTTATACAGGCATGGTGATTGGCGAAAATTCCCGCGCCGATGACCTCCCCGTCAATCCGGTTAAAGCCAAGAAGCTCGACAATATTCGCTCCGCGACCAAAGAGAACACCCAGAAGCTTGCTCCTGCGCTCAAATTTTCCCTCGAACGCGCCATCGAATATATCGCCCCTGATGAGCTGGTCGAAGTCACTCCAAACTTCCTCCGCCTCCGTAAGCGCATCCTCGATCCCCACGAGCGCAAGCGCGCCGTCAAGGCGGCCAAAGCCGAGGGTTAGACTCTAACACTTCTTCCAATTTCAAAAATCTCATCCTTTCGAGGATGGTTTTTTGTGCAACGCCCAACAGAGGAAAGTATGTGATTAATTCCGCCTCATTATAAGCCTCTGTGGTAACACCGATTCCTCCGACACCGATCGTGTAGCGCTCAGAGATAGATCACAAAAAAGGCCGCTCCGCAGAGCGACCCTCTCGATTAGATTTGCGATAGGTCCTACTTACCCCAAGCCTCCCAGACTTTCTGAATATCATCCTGGCCAGGCAGTTCACCATCAACGATCAGAAAACCATAATTCACGGTCAGAGGCTCACCTTGCTTGACGTCCTTTTCAAAGAAGGCTCCGAAGCGTCCGTAGTCGCGGTAGGCCGAATGAACGGTCCCTTTCGGATTACTCTTCGAATTGAGATGAACCACGCCATACTGCTTTCCAGCGAGAGTATAATTCTCAGCGGCCCAAGGCATGTCTTTAGTCCCCTTCACTTTTTCAACACCTTTCGGGAAGACATACTTGGTGAGCTTCTTATCTACTTCATTGGCGGGACGATACTGAATCCCGGCGTGCTCGGGATCTCCCTTCAACTGAACGTCACCGCGCATCGGCGTGAGCTTGGATTGAAAATCAATGAGAGCCCGTCCTCCATGCGCTCCCGCAGACACGGTAAAGCTGCGCTCTTCTTCGATGAAAGCCTTTCCGTCGCCATCCATCCAATGAGTTACCGAGGTGAACGAAGCGGCATTACCCTTGGCTTCTTGCTTGGAAAATTTCTGATGCACGATGTCGCCGCCCTTCATATGCCAGCGATCGTATTTTTTGCCGTCGAAGCCGATCTTACTCCAGCCGATGAAAATACCGCGGTGGTGCGTAAACAATCCACCCGGCCCTTTCGTAATCGGCTTCTTCCCTTCCTTGTCGAAGACGTGCAAATACGGCTTGTAGGTATTGTGATGGGTTGTCTTGTCGGTGGTGTCATGCTCATACATGTAGCGCACGAGAACCTTCCCGCCCGAAACGACATCAAGGTACTTACCCTTCTCATCCTTGAACTCCAGGGCACCAAATACCGGCATCGCTGCCAGCCCGCTTAGTAAAATTCCATATTTCATGATGCTTCAGTGACGCTGCATTCTGCGACAATATTTCAATTTATCTCATTCAGGCCCCATTCATTGTTGATCAGCTAAATACCACCGCTGATAAATTGCGCATGTTTACACATCTTTTTCCTTGCTATCACGCTCAGTTTGTCTAGGGATCGCGATTCGCAACCGTCACTTTTATGAGAAAGACCCACATTAAGACCCTCTTGACCACCAGCTTGGCCTTTGCGGCTATCCCAGCAACCAGTTCCGCGGTCTCCATCGGCCTCATCGACTTCGAAGCAGGCCCCACCGGCTTCTTCGCCTTTGCACAGAACGGTGGAAGCATCGCCACCATCCACCCCACCACTGGGGCAGGAGCAAGCGTAGGCGTTGCGGCACGCGTGAACAGCGATCCGGGTTCCTACGCAGGTGGCGGCCTGAGTCAATTAGATCTTTCCCTTGCAGGTATTGACGGTGGATCTGTCACCGTGGAAGATTTTGACACCATTGCGGGAAGTTTCGACGTCAATATTCCAGTTGGCCAATCAATCAGCTTCAGACTTGAGCCCGCAAACGGATCCTACGGTGAGCGAGTTGAACTAGGTAACACCATCTCTGGCACCGGAGCCTTCGAAACAATCATTTTCAATGCCGCTTCAGCTTCTAACGGAGCTCAAAAAACCACACTGGTAAACCACTTGAATGGGGACTCAGCAACAGGGCTAAAATTTATTTTTCAAATCAACAACCAATCTGGTTCCGTTGGATCCGACTTCGTTTTTGATAATATCGAATTAACAGCAGGACCCATTCCAGAACCTTCATCGTTCGCCTTGGGCCTCGCCGGCATGATGATGCTTCTCGGTCGACGCAAGCGCTAATCGCCCTCCAATCTTACTTCAAAAACCCCTCCGTGAAATCCACGGCGGGGTTTTTTATTTTAGCATCTGGATACCTAGCCAATTCCCACTATAAATTCGCTCTATGAAATCCATCTCCGCCACGCTGTCTTTTCTCGCCTTTTCTATTCTGCCAGCTCAATGCGAGAAACCCAATGTCATCGTCTTCCTCATCGATGATCTCGGCTGGGCCGACCTCAGCTGCCAGGGCTCTCAGTATTACGAAACCCCCAATCTCGACAAGCTCGCCGCCTCCGGGATCCGCTTCACAAATTCCTACTCCGCCAACCCCGTCTGTTCACCCACTCGTGCCGCCCTCCTTACTGGGAAAGCCCCCCAACGGGTCGGCATCACCCAGTGGATCCCCCAGCCCTCGACTCTTCACCTTCCTGCGAAGGAAACCACCATCGCCGAGGCCTTCCAATCCGCCGGATACCAGACCGGATACATCGGCAAGTGGCACCTCGGCGAAAAAAACAATCAACTTCCTACCGCCAACGGCTTTTCGTGGATGAAGTCCGTCAATCGAGCCGGCCAACCCGCCTCCTACTTCTTCCCCTACACTCGAAAGTCAAAACGCGGAAACTACTGGGACGTTCCAGATCTCAAAGATGGCAAGGAAGGAGATTATCTCACCGACGCCCTCACCGATCACGCCTTGGATTTCATCAAGGAGAAAAAAACAAAACCCTTCTTCCTCTACTTCGGACACTACGCCGTGCACACCCCGATTCAGGCTCCCAAGGAACTCGTCAAAAAATACGAAGAGAAGAAAAAGAAACTCTACGGCAATAGCGGTGCCGAAAAAATCTTCCATCGTTACCAAACCACCTCCCGCCCCCGTCAGGACCACGCCACTTATGCCGCGATGATGGAGAACCTCGATACCAACATCGGGCGCGTCATGGACAAACTCGACGAACTCAAGCTCACCGAAAACACCATCATCCTCTTCACCTCCGACAACGGTGGCCATTGCCACCTCAAGAAATCGCCGGGCGTCACCTGCAACCTCCCTCTCAAGTCGGGCAAAGGATGGACTTTCGAAGGTGGCATCCGCATCCCCACCATCATTTCCTGGAAAGGCAAACTCAAACCCGGCATCTGCGACACCCCCATGATCTCCATGGACGTCATGCCCACCCTCCTCGATCTCACTGATCAAAAACTCCTCCCAAAACAACACCTCGATGGAACATCCCTCAAACCCGCTCTCCTGGGCAATGCTACTCCGGCTCTCAATGAGCGAACGCTCGCCTGGACCTACCCGCACAACCACGGTTCGGGCCACCGCCCGTCCCACGCCATCCGCAAAGGGAACTGGAAGCTCATCCGCTTCGACACAACCAACACCAACGAGCTCTACGATCTCAGCACCGACCTCGGAGAAAAGACCGACCTAGCGAAAAAGCATCCTGATAAGGTAAATGCTCTCCACGCCGAACTCGCCACTTGGATCAAGGAGACCACTCCCTAAATACCCTAAAGGAAAAAATCCGGCCTTTATCTTGATCACCAACAAGATAAAGAGCCGCCAGAGTTCCTGTTTCTCAAGCAGGAAGCACCGCCAAGAGAACATGCAGGGCGGCTCCTTATGAGGAAAATAGAGTCAAGGCTGCAGAGATGCACCAACAGGCACTCCTCTCCAAGCGATTTCAAAGGTGGTTTCATCCTGAGCGATTCCGGTGGCCTGGCAATGAACGGCATGAATACGCCCGTGGCCCTCAATAGCAGTTGCCATGAGACCTCCAGTTTCCTGCCCGGTAGCCAGATTTTCATTGGGCCAACTTTGAGCCGAGAGAGACAGGGAAGCTGGTCCCCACACAACAAGGACAGCTTGACACGCCTTCGCAGATCCTTCTTTCGACGAGGTCGGAGAGGCGTTTCAAAAATGCCTGGAAAATCCCGCAACGAAATCTGATCCACAAAGAAATGCAGAAAATCGAAGACGTCTCAGGTCTCCTGGAGCCCCATGCGCCCTGATCCGAAAAAGCGTGAAAAATCGGTAATATAGCCATTTGTGCAGTCGCGCTTTTTTTTCATCGTGCTATTTTTTGCCCAACCTCATCGTAATCCACGAACTCCCATTCATGACACAAGAAGAACTTTCCGCTGAAATCACTGCCCGCTCCGCCTTCGTCGCCCCGCTGCGACAGGAAATTTCCCGGGTTCTCATTGGCCAAAGCCACCTCGTCGACCGCATGCTGGTCTGCCTCCTCACCGGAAACCACCTTCTTGTGGAGGGCCTCCCCGGATTGGCTAAAACCCTCGCCGTCAATACTTTGGCGCAAGCCATGACCGCGCGGTTCGGGCGGATTCAGTTCACCCCCGACCTCCTCCCCGCCGACGTCATCGGAACGCACATCTACAACCCCAGCACCCAGGAATTCACCGCCAAGGAAGGTCCGGTCTTCACCAACCTCCTCCTCGCCGACGAAATCAACCGCGCTCCGGCCAAAGTGCAATCCGCGCTTCTCGAGGCGATGCAGGAAAAGCAGGTCACTCTTGGCGGAGAAACCCGTCAACTCCCCTCGCCTTTCCTCGTCATGGCAACACAAAACCCGCTTGACCAGGAAGGCACCTATCCGCTTCCCGAAGCCCAAATGGACCGATTCATGATGAAGGTCATCGTCGATTACCCTGCCCGAGACGAGGAAAAGGAAGTCCTCCGTCGCATGTCTTCCACCACCACAAAACCGGAAGCCTCACCCGTGACCGACTTGAATGCGATCATCGCGGCCCGCAACCTCATCAACGAAGTGAACGTCGATCCGAAAATCGAAGACTACATTCTCGATATCGTTTTTGCCACCCGTGCAGAAGGACGCAACCAACTCTCCGAGCGTCAGTCCGGACTCGACCTTTCGGGCTTTGATCCACTCATCACAGCCGGAGCCTCTCCCCGAGCAAGCATTCAGCTCATCCGCGGAGTTCGCACCCTAGCTTTCCTCGACGGTCGCTCCTATGCTCTTCCCGAAGACGTCAAGGCCATCGCTCCCGATATTCTCCGCCACCGCCTGATTCCATCCTACGAAGCCCAGGCCGAAAACATGGACGCCGACGCCCTCATCACTCAACTCCTCGACACCCTCCGCACTCCCTAGTCCGCGATGTTGGCTTCCGAACTCATGGAGAAAGTGCGGCGGATTGAGATCCGCACCCGGCGAATTGTACAAAATCGCACCGCCGGAGCTTGGCACGCCTCGTTCAAAGGACGCGGCATTGAATTTGCAGAGATCCGCGAATTCCAGGAAGGGGATGAAGTTCGCTCCATCGACTGGAATGTTTCCGCCCGTCTCGGCTCGCCATACATCAAACTCTTCACCGAAGAGCGCGAGCAGAACGTCTTCTTTCTCGTCGACCGCTCGGCCTCCGGACAGTTCGGTTCGGGCGAAATGACCAAGGCCGAATACACTGCCGAAGTCGCCGCCGTCCTCGCTTTCTCGGCAACTCTCAACAAAGACCGCGTTGGCCTCCTCCTCTTTTCAGACCAAGAGGAACTCCACCTCGATCCCGCCCGAGGACACCGCCACGTCCTCCGCATCATCCGGGAACTCCTCGCCTTCGAGCCAAAGTCCCAAAAGACCGACCTCGCCGCCGGAATCGAGCACCTTCTCAAAACGACCTTAAAGCGATCCATTGTTTTCATCTTGAGCGACCTCATCACCCCCGAGTTCGACAGACCCCTCCGGGCCCTCTCTCGAAAACACGAAGTCATCCTCCTTCACGTCACCGACCCCATCGAACGAAGCCTCCCGAACATTCCCGCCCTCTCGATTTCCGATCTCGAGACCGGCGAAGTTACCCGACTCCGCCGCAAGGATGCCCAATCACTCGCAACCCGCACTTCAGAGGACTCTTCCGCTCTCGCCAAGAAATGCCTTCGCGCCGGCGTCGACTACGTTCCACTCGACACTGCCGTCGATTATCTTCCCGCCATCGTGGGGCTCTTCGATAAGCGTATCTCCCGCAGATGAAATCATTTCTCAAAATCCTGAAGTATCTCTTCTTCACGATCCTCATCGTGGGCTTGATCTTCGTGGTCATTTTCTTTCGCGTCTGGCAAAACAACGAACGCCCCGGCCTGGTCAGCGCCACTTGGGATGAAAACGAGGTCCTCCTTGGGCACAGCCGTGACCTAAGCGTCACCATCCGCGCACCCTGGCACCGCGATGTGATCACCGCTCGCCCGGTCGGCCACCCCGACTTCCTCCCCCCGGTCAAAGAGAAATACCTCTTCGCCAAAGGCGACCTCGATTTCTCCGGGTATCGCCTCTGGCACTATCGCATCCCACTCGTCGCCACCGACACCACTTCGCTCGAAGGAAAAACCATCACTCTTCCCATCAAGCGCACCGGACGAATCGGCCCAAACTCGGTCACCGTCCCCCTCCCCGAACTGACCATCAAATTACCCGGAAGCATTCCTCCCGACCCCGAAAATCCCCAGGATTTCCTCAACGAAGAACCTCCACTGAGCGAAGAATTCAACGACTCGGTTATTCCCGAAGATCAAACAAACTACTGGCTCATCATCACGGTACTTCTCATCCTCCTCAGCGCGGTGTTCTTACTCGTCAGGCGTCAAAAGATCATTAATGCCACCCCGCCTTGGGAGCTTGCTCTCAGCAAACTCGACAGACTCGCCCACGATGACACCGCTCCGGAAAAATTCTTCTCCCAGCTCACCGACATTCTCAAGCAATACACGGCCGAGCGGTATCTGGTTCCTGCCCGCGCCAAAACTTCGTCCGAATTTATTCGCGACTTAAAAAGACTCTCGGACATTCCCGAAGAACATCTCGACAAATTGCCGCCTCTGGCCCGCTTGGCAGATGGAGTGAAATTCGCTGGCCTGACTCCGGACGACGACGACGCACCCCGCTCGCAGAATCTCGTCCGTTCATTCGTAGTCGATACCACTCCCAAACCTGACACCGAAACCGAAGATGCCTGAATTCGCACACCCCTTCGTTCTCTGGCTCATCCTGCCTTTACTGCTGGGTGTTGCTTGGCGTTGGTTCAGCACTCCAGCCTCTATCGCCGTGTCCTCGACCACGCATTACACCAATGCTCCGGCCCCGAAGCACTTCGCGCCTTGGCATATTCTCCTCTTCTTGGAAACCCTCGCCGCCATGGCTTTCATCATCGTCCTGGCCCGTCCCCAACAAGGGGTGGAATTGATGCCCCAAACCCAGGAAGGAACTGACATTATGCTGGTCCTAGACTACTCGAACAGCATGGATGCCTATGATCCAGATCCCTCCCTCAGCGAGTCTACGGTCAGACGGCTGGTCGCTGAAAGAGCCATTAAAGACCGTCTTGATGTCGCTCGAGAGCAAATCCAGCGTTTCGTCAAACGTCGCTCGGCCGACCGCATCGGACTCGTCATTTTTGGTGTCGATGCCTACCTGTCATGCCCGCCCACCCTCGATCACGATCATCTGATTGCCAAGGTCGACCAACTCACCGGCTCGCTCCTGTATCGTCACGAACGAGGGACCAACATCGCCGGAGGGATTGGTGCTGGGGTCAACGCTCTCGTGAACCATAGTGAGAGCCGACGCACTATGATCCTCATAACTGATGGCGACCACACCGTCGATGACGAGGTCTTCACTCCCGAAGAGGCCGCGGGGGTTGCCCGTGACAAAGAGATCACCATTCACACCGTGGGTATTGGCAGCGACAATCCTTTTCTAGATACCTACCTGAGGAGTTCTGGCGCTAGCATTCAATTCGACACCCGCAACCTTGAAAAAATTGCCGCCATCACCAACGGACGTTTTTTCCGGGCCAAAGACAATCAGGGATTCGAAGATGTCATGGACACCATCGACGCCCTTGAGACAACTCCCCGAGTCCACGAGGCCCTCGTCTTCCAACGTGACCTCTATCCCCTCTTCCTCATCTGCGGCGCCGTCACCCTCGCCACCGCCTTCCTGCTTCGCCACACCTTACTGAGGGAGATTTGCTGATGAAATTCCTTTCCTACCATCACCTCATCTGGGTCCTGCCGATTCTTCTCGGCGCGACCGCCGCACTCTATTGGTCCATCCGACAGCGCCGGCAAGCCATTCAGCTTCTGACAAATCACGCGGCGAAATGCAATCTCCAGACCAACGCCTCTCCCGTGCGCCGTCGCATTCTCAGCGTCTCGCTTTTCTCCGCTCTCGTCCTAACTCTCCTTGCCACGCTGCGGCCCACCGGTGGAACTGAATTTAACGAAAACAAGAAGCCCGCCAAAAATCTTATCGTCCTCCTCGATGTCTCCCGCTCCATGGGGGCCAACGATTCCGACGGCCTTTCCCGAATGGACGCGGCCAAACTGCTCCTCCGCGAATTCATCAACACCCGTCCCACCGACCGCATTGGCTTGATTTCCTTCGCCGGAGCCTCCTATGCAGAATGCCCGACGACTATCGATCGCACCATGCTCCTCCAGCGACTCGACAAGCTGAAACCGGGCTCGCTTCCGGTTGGCGGAACCGACATCAATATTGCACTTCTGGAGGCGCAAAACCTCCTCGGCGATGATCCCCCCACCGGGTCCGCAATTTTAGTTTTCTCCGATGGCGACAATGTCACCGGAGAAAACCCCGCCAAGGTTCTCGAGGAGCTCAAGAAAGCAAGCATCCCCGTCATCGCTGCTGCCTTTGGCAAACCCGGCTCACCGGCTCCCGTCCCAAACTCACCCTTAGAATCCACCGCCGATCATAACACCCTCAATAAGCTCGCCGATGCCACCGATGGTCTCTACCTCGCCGGCATCCCCTCCAAGGTCGACGCTCAAATCGAGGAGCTTTCCACTCGTGTGGACACCATCGAAATCAACGGTGACAACTTTGCCAAAGAAATCTACAATCGCCCGCTGGACCTCTACGCCTACCCACTCACCCTTGCCCTCATCCTTCTCATGATTCACCTCTTCCTTCCCCTGCGCAGCAAAGCCTGGCACCCGCTCACCGCACTAATCGTGCTCTCCTTCATTTTCTCCCCCGCGCTCAAAGGAGGACAACACACTGACTTCGACCGCGCACTCAAGGAAGCCAAGGAAGAAGAACTTCCCCTCGCCGTCATCTTCACCGGCTCCGACTGGTCCCAACTCTCCATCACTTTCGAGAAGGAAATCCTTTCCCACAAAGTCTATCAGGACTGGGCCAAGTCCAAGGTCATCACCGTTCTTATCGACCTCCCCCGCACCGGGATCGACAAGGAAAGCCGCAATGCCCGACGTGCCCTCGCCGCCAAGTTCGATATCACCAGCTACCCCATGGTAATCTTCCTCGACACCGACGAGAACAACCTCGGCAGCCTCTCCCATGATTCCAGGGGGGCCGCCTCGTGGATCAAAAGGGCCAACGCCATCCTCGACGGTGACAGCTCGGTCTCCGACACCGCCGCATCCATCGACTATCTCCCAGAAGCTGTCAAAGAACAACTCGAGAACGAAGACCTCACCGACACCCAACGCAGTATCGGCTACTACAACAAAGGAGTAGAATTCGAGCGCGCCGAGCCCAACCTCGAACTCAAATCCAAAGACCAATTCAAGCTCCTCGTCGACCTTTATTCCCAGGCCGCTGAATTCGCACCTATTGACCGGACCGACCTTCTCTTCAAAGCCCGCCTCAAGCTTGGCCTTCTTCACCATCGCAAAGGAAAGTCCATGGTCCCCAACTCCCAGGAAGAGGCCATGATGAAAGCCATGGAACTCCAAATGGAGCCCGTGAAAATGCTCGAAGAAGCCCTCAAATCCTTCCGCAAAGGCCTCGCCCTCTATAAGCAAGCGGCTCCTCTTGAACCTGCAAATGACGAACTCAGCACGAACTTCGCCGTCCTCTACCGAGACATCACGCGAGTGCAGGGATATCTCGACTACCTGAAGGCTTACCAGACCGCGATCGAAACCACCCTCGCCGCCGTCACGCAAGAAAAACGCTTCCTAAAGAGTCTCGAACGAGAGGTCACCACCAAGGAGGAAGTCAACAAAGCTGCCATAAATGAATCTTCCACCGCTATCGACGACCTTGTCAAAAAGGCCCTCGCGATCAAGGAAAAGCCAACCCTCCTCCCCGAGGAGGGACTGAAAGATTACAAACTGGCACTTGAGGATATTGTCCTCGCCCCCTCCCCTCACCTTGACCGCGATCTCGAAGCCTCGGCACAACACATTCAAGACGCTCTCGACCACCTCATCGACCCGCAGCAAATGCAATCACAACCACAACAAGGTGAGGGTGACGAAGAGGGCGATGGAGAGCCCGGCCAAGAAGGTGAAGGCGGGGAAGAGGAAGAAGAAGGCCAGGGCGATCGACCTGAGGGTGAGGATGAAGGTCAGGGCGACGGAGACGAGGAAGGCGAAAAACCGGAGGAATCCAAAAACGACGCCGACTTGCGACGCTCCGGCAAAGAAAATGGTGACCTCCGCGACCGTCTCCTGGAACGCCTCGGGAATAAGAATCGCAACAAGAGGATTCCCAGAAGCAAAGACCATTGATCTCCTTCCATGATTCGTTTTTTGGCACTTTTTCTGGTAAGCTCCCTGATCTCAGCAGGGCAGGATTTTTGGACTCCCGAACTCCCCTCGGAAATTCAAACCGACCTCCGCCACGAAATTCTCATCGACACCAAAGCCGAAATGGCCTGGGGGAAATTACCCGACCATCCAAAAATAATCTGGCTCGACATCTCCAATCGACGCACCCGCCAGGGAAGAACCTTCAATACTCTGGGCTTTATCGCAAAGACCCCCGGAACGATCGAGTTCCCCCCCATTCCCATTGTCCTCGAGGGAAAGGAATTCTTCATTCGCAAGGGAAAAATCCGGGCCGTCCCAAATGACCTTCCAAAAGACTTTGGCAGCTTCAAGGCCCTCTGGAATAGCCTGGAAAAGCCCCCAGAGAAAGTCCACCTCGGCGA
>Ga0115013_10000589_pt1 | contig 21807 bp, 18 predicted proteins | sample SouAtlMetagenome_2_FD_88686 | JGI IMG/M metagenome (GOLD analysis project Ga0115013, IMG submission 88686) | Marine eukaryotic phytoplankton communities from Atlantic Ocean - South Atlantic ANT15 Metagenome | ecosystem: Environmental > Aquatic > Marine > Oceanic | place: South Atlantic Ocean...
CATCCTTAAGGAAGTCTAGACCACCTTTAAGACCTTCGAATACTACACGACCATAGTTCTTACCAGAAAGACCTAACTTAGGCTTAACTGTAGCACCTAGTAGAGGACGACCATACTTATCCATTCTCTCACGCTCTACAACAACACCTGTTGCAGGACCTTGGTAAGTCTTTAATAGAGCAACTGGGAAACGCATATCTTCAAGTCTTAGAGCTTTAACAGCTTTGAAACCGAAGATGTTACCAATGATAGATGCTGTTAGGTTAGCAAGTGAACCTTCTTCAAATAAATCTAAATCGTAAGCAATGTATACGAAATATGTATCAGGTGAACTTGGTACTGGATCAACACGGTAAGCTTTCGCACGGTATAGATCACATGCTGTTAAAAGGTCAGTCCATACTACAGTCCATGTAGCTGTAGATGACTCACCTGCAAGTGCAGCACCTGCTTCTACTGGGTCAACTCCAGGTTGTGGAGTACAACGGAATAGAGCTAAGATATCTGTTTCTTTAATCGCATAATCTGGATCCCAGTAACCCATTTTTGCGTAAGGGATTACACCAGATTCGTAACGTTCACTTTTGATTCGAGTACGTGATTCAACGGCTTGAGACATGACAACATCCTTATTTTAAGAGTTCTGCGTAGTTAATTACTAGATTTTATATAAGTGAATGAAGATTAAAATTTAATTATCCTATTACTCATATAAAAGGTAAATATAGAATTTTTATTCTTTAATAATAATTTATCATTAGGGTTTCACTGTTAATAGACTGTTTTATTTATGTTAAATATAAGTTTTATTAATGTATTGGGGATACTAGCAGGAATCATACTTTTGTAAAAAATAAAAATGGTAAATTAATAGATTTTTTTATTCTCAGACTTAGTTAATTTTGGTCTCTCCTAGTTTTATTGAGACTTTAGTTTGATAATCCGTTAAGATTTATTTATATGATTTGTTAATAGCTTTAAATTTATGTTAACAATATACTATTACTATATTTAGATTCGAATAATCTAAAAAACTTCAAGTGATTGCCAGGATCCAGATTTGAACTGGAGACACGAGGATTTTCAATCCACTGCTCTACCAACTGAGCTATCCCGGCATTAACTAATAAATAGTGTAAACTAACACGAGTAGTTTTGACAAGTCTTATTTATATAACAATTGAAAAAGTTTAAATTATCAAAATTGAATAGGTCTTATGAAGAACTTTTTTCCCAACCGTATTTTAAAAAAATTAGCAAGTTTGAAATTAGCTATTGGTCTTTTATTCCTAATAGGTTTTGTAATTGCACTGGGGACATTTATTGAACAGGGGCAAAGCATAATATTTTATAAGACAAATTATCCAGAAAGTTCCCCAATTTTTGGTTTTGTAGATTGGCAGTTTATTTTTGCTTTTGGTTTAAATGAGGTTTATACATCTTATTGGTTTATATTAATTCTTTTTATCTTCGGGTTATCTTTGATTAGTTGCACTTTTACTACTCAATTACCTTTACTTAAACAATTCAAGCGATGGCAATTTATTACTTCGGATGAACGTTTTAAGAAGTTAAATACAAGCGATTTACTTAATTTAACAGCAAATAATTTAGCCTATCGATTACATAAAAACCACTACCATATTTTTCGCCAAAATACTAAAAGTTATTCATACTCTGGTTTATTAGGTCGTATTGGTCCTATATTTGTACATTTTAGTATTATCTGTTTAATTTTAGGTTCACTTTGGAGTTCTTTTAGTGGTTATACAGCACAAGAGATAGTACCTCGGGGCGAGATTTTTCATGTTCAGAATTTGTTAAAATCTGGTAATACAAGTTACGTTCCACAATCGTTTTCATGGCGCGTTAATGATTTTTGGATTACCTACACTGATCAGTCGAAAACCAGTCAATTTTATTCTGATCTTTCAGTACTTAACAATGAAGGTGTGGAAGTAAAACGCAAAGTAATATTTGTCAATGAGCCATTTGTATATAAGGATACAACACTTTATCAAACAGATTGGGATATTGCTGGCCTTAAGATTGGGTTTAATGATAATGTTCCAACTCAAATACCATTACAAAAAATTAATAAGAATGGAAGGAAGTTTTGGTTAGGATCTGTCCCAGTTGGAATTATAAACGGGGTACCAATTAATTACAGTATTTTGGTTAATGATTTAACGGGTAATTTGTTGATTTATAATGAAAATGGAGAATTAGTTCAAGGATCAAAAGTGGGTGAAGTAGTTACCGTTAATAATGGTATTAATATTAAATTTTATGATTTTGTAACGACTACAGGACTTCAAATTAAGACAGATTTTGGAATTCCTTTAGTTTATTTTTCATTTTTCTTATTAATGATTAGTATTTATATTAGTTTTATTTCTTATTCGCAAGTTTGGGAATATAGAACAGTAAATAATTTGTTTATAGGCGGTAAATCTAATCGAGCTGTTTTATATTTTCAACAGGAATTAAAGAAGATACTTCAGCCAACAAGAAGAAGATTTTAAAATAAATAACTTAATCAAACTTTGATTTTCAAATGTATGATATATGTATAATATTTAAAGAAAAAATTTGCTAATACGTTATTTTTATTTAAAATTTTTATTTAATTCATAAAAGTTGTATGAAACGTCTATTTGTTTGCTTGTTAACTTTTGTTTTATTTTCAGTTAACCCAATTGTTGCCAATGCTGATGTAAGTGGTTTAACGCCTTGTAAAGATTCTGCGGTATTTAAGAAACGTCAAGATCAGAGTGTTAAAAAACTTACCGCAAGATTAGATAAATATGAGCCAGAAACACCAGCTTATTTGGCAATTGAAGAGCAAATTGATCGAACGCAAGCCCGTTTTGATAAATATGCAAAACAAGGTCTTTTATGTGGAAATGACGGATTGCCACATTTAATAGCGGATGGTCGATTAAATCACGCTGGTGAATTTATTTTACCGGGTATCGCTTTTCTATATATAGCTGGTTGGATTGGTTGGTCTGGGCGCACTTATCTTCAGTTTTCTAAAAAAACGGATAAACCAAACGAAAATGAGATTATCATTAATGTACCTGTAGCTCTTGGTATAATGTCATCAGGGTTTCTTTGGCCATTATCAGCTTGGGATGAATTAGTTTCGGGTGATTTACTTGTACCAGGTAACGAGATAACAGTATCACCTCGTTAATAAAAATAGTTTCTAATTATAAATTTATTATTCTGATTTTTTATGGATCAAAATTTACTTAAATATCTTTCGACAGCTCCAGTGTTATTAACAGCGTGGATGAGTATAACAGCTGCCTTAATAATTGAAATTCAAAGATTTGCACCTGATACGTTATCGTTTTAAATAATAAAAGGTTTGTGTTATAAATAAGATTAAATTAAGTTTATTAAAACGTAATTTCAATTTGATCTTAATTTATATTGCGAACTTTAGAACGACTTGCTTTTAATTCTACGAAAAAGCAAGTCGCAATATGGATAAAAAAATGTTTTTTTTATCAATTTTTTATTGCAGTTTAAACATAATGATTATTAATTTACTCCCTACTACCATTACTTTTTAAGTACGATATAATTTATTTAAATCAATTAGTTTATTAATTCTAAAAATTATTTAGAAGATTTACTTACAGGTATAAAATAAAAAAGATCATTACCAACACCTTCATTAAGATTGGCGACCTGTCGTTAACACTCGTGAAATTAAAACTATAGCTATTCCAAATCCGCCCAAAACCCGAGGCATTTTTTTTTACTATGCTTATTAAGCACGAAGACAAGATACTCACTTTGTATGTTTTTATTACTATTAATTCTTTACATTACAATTGTCTTTTTTTAGAAAAAATGTATGGTTGAGTTTGAGATAATTTTTAATTATGTATTAAACATTAAATGTTCTGGATAATAAAAAAAATTTGTTTTATATTTATTAGATTTTTAATATGCCTAATACCACTTCTTTAAATTATAAAATAGAGGATTTATTTGTTCGTTTTCACTATAAGTTGCGTTCAAATTTAAAAAATAATGGTAATGCTTTGCTTGGAACCGATGTTCTCCGTGATAACAAAAAAAAAAATTGTTTCTTACAGTTGCTTTAAACGTTGAGAACAAATTTTTAAAACTTTTAAACGAAGATATATTTCTTATCGAAAGTAATACAGTTATTTTAGAATTAATCAAATCTTCTGCGGAGGATTTTCTCGTTGCTGCCTACGGTTATAATATAAATATTAATCAGCGTATTTTAAACAGGTCGCTATACGTTCAGTTTTTATTAAAAGATTCAGATATATTAATTAAATTAACTTTACAGTCATTATATGATGAAAATTCAGAAGCTTTTCGTTCAGTCTTTGAACCGATTTATAATAAACCATCTGTAAGGTTTCTCGAAACTCTTCTGGATAATTTAGTTGTTGAAGTTAGTAACTGTGTGATGCAGATTATAATTAATGAATTTTCATTGATTTATAGTATTCGTCAAAATTTGTATAAATCAAATTTTTTATCCTTACGTAATATTGAACGATTTAAAAATAATTTAGCTTGGCAGATACGTTTAAAACTATATGTTAACTATCCAAATAATTTGTATAATAATCAGTACGGTATTTGGATAATACGTTCAAATGGTCTGTATTTTCGACGAATTTATGCTAACCGTTCAAAAAAATTACTTGCTCTACAAAAAGCATCCCTTTTAACAGTGACGTTAATTGAAATTCAAGATTTTCTTTCTAGTAGATTAGCAGAAGTAGTTTATTTATTAGGAGATAGAATTCGTTATACACTGACATCAACTGTTGGTCAATTTATTGGTTTAATTTGGCGCGGAATAATAGAAGGATTAAAAAAATGATACAATAATTAAGAAGTAAGGAACAGTTATAAATTTTATTGATTCTAATATCTATCGTACTGTAATTCTTATATCTTATTTTTGTATTTAAAAAGCAAACAATATCATGAGTACTCTTATCGGTTACACTCTATTACTTACATTAATGTTTAGTCTGGCTGCTGGACTATATTTCGGCTTAAAGACTATAAGATTAATCTAGGCCTAAATTTGTTAGGATAGGATTTCTTTAGATTTGTTTTGTTAAACTCTAGAGAAATTCTATATGAAACTTATATAAAACTATATTTATGAATAACAAACTAGAAATTTGTTAATTTAAAATTATGACTTACAATAACAATACAATAAACGAATTTGTGTTTCGATCATATATTAGTGGTTCTAGAAGATTAAGTAATTTATCTTGGGCTGCAATAGTTAGCTTGGGGGGTCTTGGATTTTTTTTGACGGGTTTATCAAGTTACTTTAAAGTTAATTTGATAGTATTCTCTGATTTTAGTGAAATTGTTTTTATACCTCAAGGAATTATATTACTATTTTATGGAACCATTGGGTTAATTTTAGGAATTTTTCTTTGGTTAACTATTTGGTGGGACATAGGATTTGGATATAATGAATATAATCAAGATTCAAAGCTAATAAAATTGTATCGTCAGGGATTCCCAGGCAAAAATCGAAACCTAAGTTTAAATTTTCCGTTTAGTGATGTAAAATCAATAAAATTAAAAATTGAAGAAGGTTTAAATCCTAAACGTCAATTATTTCTTTGCCTAAAAGATACTCGCGAGATCCCTTTAACGGGTATTGACCAACCTGTTAGTCTTAGTAAAATTGAACAAGAAGCAGTTAAACTAGCTCAATATTTAAACGTATATCTTGAAACTGAGTAATTTGAGGGCGAACGACGGGAATCGAACCCGCGAATGCTGGAACCACAACCCAGTGCCTTAACCACTTGGCTACGCTCGCCTATATTGTTTAACTATTTCACTTAATGGTACCATAAAACTTTCTATTACCTAATAAAAATCCAATAAATTTTTAATTCCTATTGCTTATGATTGGATTGGTATCTGGTTTACTGTAAGATTATATTTATAATGAAAAAAGTCTTAATTATTGACAATGATGATTATATTTGTCAAATCCTTATTAAGCGATTATGTCAAAAAGAGTATAGTGTTATTATTGTAAATAATAGTGACAATGCTTTATCTATAATAAAGTATGAACGACCAAATATCATCGTATTTGATATAATGTTATCAAAAAATGGTTATAGTGTATATAACCAGATACGAAAAAATTTCAGTGCACCGATCATTTTATTAACAGCACTAAGTAATGTTAAAGAGCGTGTTATTGGATTAGAATTAGGTGCAGATGATTATTTAGTTAAACCCTTTGCCCCAAAAGAATTGGAAGCTCGGATTGCCTCGTTACTTCGACGTATTTATCCAGCCAATAGCCAAAAATTTTGCCAAATTGGTGATTTAGTAATTGATGAATATCAGCAAACAGTTGCTAAAAATGGCAATTTTATAAAGTTAACCGACATGGAATTTAAACTTCTACACCTACTGATAACTAAAGCCGGGGAAAATTTGACTCGTGCTTTTATTTTAAATACGATTTGGGGTTATGTACCTGATCGATATTCTGAAATTCGAGTTGTAGATATATATATATCAAGATTACGATCCAAAATTGAAGAAAATCCTGCCAAGCCAAATTTAATATTAACTGTACGTGGAATCGGATATAGATTTCAAAGTCTTAAAGACTAAACGAAGTTTGTTTAAAATTCAATTACCAACAAATACATATTCATAATGCTTAACATAAAAGAAAATGTTTATAAATATTTGTTACCCAACTTATTAGAAATTCAGAGATCAAGTTTTTGTTGGTTTCTCGAAAAAGGATTAGTTCAAGAACTGGAAGATTTTTCTTTAATTCGTGACTATTTAGGTCATCTAGAATTAAGTTTATCTACTAAATTTTATAAAATAAAAAAGCCTCAATATACACTCAGTAAAGCAAAACGTTACGATGTAACATATAGTGTTCAAATTTATACGATTGCAAATTTTAAGAACCACCTAAAAACTAATAAAATTGAGGTTTTTTTGGGTGATATTCCATTAATGACTAACGAGGGTACGTTTTTAATCAACGGTATTGAACGTGTAATTATTAGTCAAATAGTTCGAAGTCCAGGTATCTACTATAAAAGTGAACTTAATCGTCAAGGCTCACGAAATTATATTGCTAGTTTAATTTCTAATCGTGGAACTTGGGTTAAGTTTGAAATTGATCGTGAAAATCTTTTACAGATTAAGATTGATAAAACAAAAGATGTACTAGCTTATACATTCCTTAAAGCTTTAGATTTAGATGATAGTGATATTTTTAGTAATTTAGATTATCCTGAGTATTTTCAAAAGCTATCATTAGATTATGGAACGTTAAGCGTCGATGATGCAATTTTAGAAATACATAACAAATTACGCCCAGATGAACCTGCAACTGTTAAACGTGGGCAACAATTACTTTATTCCAAATTTTTTGATCCAAAACGGTACGATTTAGGTTATGTTGGACGTTATAAATTAAATCAAAAATTAGATCTTGAGGTTGACGAGAGAATTCGTATTTTAACACCAAAAGATATCCTACAAATTATTAATAAACTTATTATATTTCGAATTTCTTCAACAACAGAAGATGATATTGATCATTTAGGAAATAGAAGAGTTCGGTCGGTCGGTGAGTTATTACAAAATCAAATTCGTATTGGGCTTAACCGTCTTGAACGAACAATTCGTGAAAGAATGGCTATTTGTGAACCAACATCTTTAAATATTAATGTATTAATAACTCCGAAGCCACTCATTGCTTCGATTCGTGAATTTTTTGGTTCTAGCCCTTTATCACAATTTATGGATCAAACTAACCCATTGGCTGAATTAACACATAAGCGTCGTATATCAGTCTTAGGACCGGGTGGAATAACACGTGATCGTGCAGGGTTTGCAGTTCGTGACATTCATCCAAGTCAATATGGTCGAATTTGTCCAATTGAAACACCTGAAGGACCAAATGCCGGCTTAATTGGATCTTTATCCACATACGGTCGTGTCAATTCTTACGGTTTTATCGAAACTCCATTTTATCGTGTGGTCGAAGGGAAAGTTCTAAAAAAATCATTCCCGATTTATCTTGATGCAACAAATGAAGATAAATTTCGGTTAGCGGCTGGAGATCTTTCAGTAAATAATGACGGATACATTAAAGATTACAAAATTCCAGTTCGCTACAAACAGGAATTAGTTAATGTAGTTCCAGAAGAAATAGATTACATAGCAGTATCACCAATTCAAGTTGTTTCACTTGCTGCTTCACTTATTCCATTTTTAGAACATGATGATGCCAATCGAGCTTTAATGGGATCGAATATGCAAAGGCAATCTGTTCCACTTTTATATCCCGAAGCACCGCTTATTGGAACTGGTTTAGAAGGTCAAACAGCTCGTGATTCTGGAATGACAGTTTTAAGTGTTAATTATGGGAAAGTTACGGATATAACCCATGACACTATAGCTATACAAGATAAATATGGTACGGTAATTAATTATTTTTTAAATAAATATAAACGTTCCAATCAAGAAACTTGTATTAATCAGAAACCTCTAGTTTGGATAAATGAGAAGGTGTTTCCAGGCCAAGTTATTTCAGACGGCGCTTCTACTGAAGGTGGTGAACTTGCTGTTGGTCAAAATATTTTAGTTGCTTATACACCTTGGGAAGGTTATAACTATGAAGATGCTTTCATTATCAACGAACGTTTAATTTATGATGATTTATATACTTCACTTCACGTTGAGAAATTTGAGATTGAAGTTCGTCAAACTAAACTCGGAATGGAAGAAATTACGAAAGATTTGCCAAACTTTAATGAACATGCGATACGTAATTTAGATGAAAATGGAATAATCAATATTGGTTCTTGGGTTGAATCTGGAGATATTCTTGTTGGTAAATTAACACCAAAAGAAGAATCTGATTATTCACCAGAAAGTAAGTTACTTAGAGCAATTTTTGGAGAAAAATCAAGAGATGTTCGCAATACTTCTCTAAAGACAAATCATGGAACTTCAGGTCGCGTTATCGATATCAAGATCTTTTCGCGCGCCAAAAAAGATGAATTACCTCCTGGTACACATCAATTAATTAAAATTTATATTGCACAAGCACGAAAGATACAAATTGGCGACAAGATGGCGGGTCGACATGGTAACAAGGGTATCATATCAAAAATATTACCGCGACAAGATATGCCTTATCTTCCTGACGGCACACCTATTGATATGATCTTAAATCCTCTTGGTGTACCGTCACGAATGAATGTAGGGCAAATTTATGAATGTTTATTAGGTTTAGCTGCGGAAAACTTTAATACTCGTTTTAAAGTTATTCCTTTTGATGAAATGCATGGAGCGGAAGCTTCACGCGCTTTAATTAATAAACAACTAAAACGAGCTGCTCAATCTAAAAAATGGTTGTTCAAACAGAATTATCCTGGTAAAATGCTTGTGATTGATGGTCGAACAGGTCAAAAGTTTGAAAATCCAATCACAGTCGGAAAAGCATATATTCTTAAATTAATCCATTTAGTCGACGATAAAATTCATGCTAGGTCAACAGGACCATATTCGCTAGTAACCCAACAACCGTTAGGTGGACGAGCTCAACAAGGTGGTCAACGTTTAGGTGAAATGGAAGTTTGGGCACTTGAAGCTTTTGGAGCTGCTTATACGTTACAAGAGCTCTTAACAATTAAATCAGATGATATGCAAGGTCGTAATGAAACTTTAAATTCAATTGTTAAAGGGCAACCAATTCCAAGACCTGGTACACCAGAATCATTCAAAGTTTTAATGCGCGAATTACAAGCTTTATGCCTTGATATTGCAGCTTATTCAGTTATTGAAAAAGACACAGATCCTGGGCCAATTGAAACTGAAATTAATTTAATGAGCGAAACTAAAAATGCGGTTGAAAATCGTTCTTTTTAAATAAAAAATAACAGTTTTTCTAACCAGCGCGTAATTTTAACAAGTTTAAAATATTAGTTATGGAAAGATCCTTTGATTACATAAAAATTAATTTAGCTTCGCCTAACCGAATACGCTCATGGGGTAAACGTATTTTACCTAATGGTCAATTAGTTGGCGAAGTAACTAAACCTGAAACCATAAATTACCGAACACTCAAACCAGAAATGAATGGTCTGTTTTGTGAACGAATTTTTGGTCCTGTAAACGATTGGGAATGTCATTGCGGTAAATATAAACGCGTTCGTCATCGAGGTATAGTTTGTGAACGTTGTGGTGTTGAAATTATTGAGTCAAAAGTGCGACGACACAGAATGGGTTTTATTGAACTAGCGTCACCTGTTACTCATATTTGGTATGTAAAAACTCGACCTAGTAAAATTGCTCTGTTACTTGGATTATCGTTAAAAGAAATTGAACAAATTATTTATTTTAATACTTACGTTATAATTAATCCAGGAAATATCTCAGGGTTACACTACAAACAATTATTGACAGAAAATGATTGGATAGCTTTAGACTATGAAAATGATGAATCTACTCAAGTAGAAATTGGAATTGGTGCTGAAGCGATAAAAACACTTTTAGAACAAGTTGATTTAAAAAAAGAATCTAAAACTATACGTGAATCTCTAGCATTTGTAAAACGCCCAGAACGTGATAAATTAATCAAAAAACTTCGAATTGTAGACCAATTTATTGCATCTGAATGTCAACCATCTTGGATGGTTTTAAATATAATACCTGTCTTACCACCAGATTTAAGACCAATGGTTCAATTAGATGGTGGTCGTTTTGCTACATCTGATCTTAATGACTTATATCGTCGTGTTATAAACCGAAATAACAGGTTATCACGTTTTCAAGAAATAATGGCTCCCGAACTTATCATTCGTAATGAAAAACGAATGTTACAAGAAGCAGTTGATGCATTAATTGATAATGGAAGAAGAGGAAAAGCAGTTGTAGGGTTAAATAATCGACCTTTAAAATCACTCTCCAATATTATTGAAGGTAAACAGGGAAGATTTCGACAAAACTTATTAGGTAAAAGGGTAGACTATTCAGGCCGTTCAGTTATAATTGTCGGCCCAGAATTAAAACTAAATCAATGTGGATTGCCGCGCGAGATGGCAATCGAACTTTTCCAACCTTTTGTTATTCACAGGTTAATTTACGACGGGTTAGTTAATAATATAAGAGCTGCAAAAAACATTATACAAAACAATGAATCGTTAGCCTGGGAAATCCTAGCACAGGTAATGCAAGGACACCCTATTTTATTAAATCGTGCACCAACTTTACACCGTCTTGGCATTCAAGCATTTGAACCAATCTTAGTTGAAGGACGAGCAATCAAATTACATCCACTTGTCTGCCCTGGATTTAATGCAGATTTTGACGGCGATCAAATGGCAGTTCACATCCCACTTTCACTCGAAGCACAAACTGAAGCTCGTTTGTTAATGTTAGCACCAAACAATTTTTTATCACCAGCAACTGGGGATCCAATTTTAACACCAGGCCAAGATATGGTACTAGGTTGTTTTTATCTAACAACAAATAATCCATCTCAGCAATTAAGTTACGATTCATATTTTTCAGATTTTAAAGACGTAATACTTGCTTACCAACAATCAAAAATCAATTTACATAGCTTTGTTTGGGTTCGTTTCAATGGTTTAGTTGAAGCTGAAGATAGGCAAAATTTTAAGGAATTTAAATTTAAAAATTCAATTATTAAAGTTTCAAATAATATTCAAATCAAGAAAAATTTAATTGATGATTCGAGTATCAAATATATTCGTACAACACCTGGACGAATTTTGCTAAATGAAACTTTTTATTAAATTAATAAAACTAATTTAAAACTTTCTATTTAACCATCGGTGAAACAAAATGAACTTAATACATGAAAAAGACAAAACACCTCTTTTCAAGAATAGTATCATCAACAAACGTCAGTTAAAAGATTTAATGTCATTTGCTTTTCATAATTATGGAACAGTTAAATCTACAGTTATTGCTGATCGAGTAAAAAATCTAACTTTTCATTATGCAACGAAATCAGGTATTTCAATTAGCATTGAAGATCTTCGCGTACCAGAAAAAAAATATTCGTTAATTGGATTAACAACAAATGAGGTTGAAAATACAGAACAAAATTATAAAATCGGAAATATAACTAATGTTGAACGATTTCAAAAAGTTATTGATATCTGGAATAATGCAAGTAACTTTTTAAAAGAAGAAATTACAATATACTTTCGTGAAAGTGATCCATTAAATTCACTTTATATAATGGCTTTTTCAGGGGCGCGAGGTAACATTTCGCAAGTACGACAATTAGTTGGAATGCGTGGTTTGATGGCTGACCCTCAAGGTCAAATTATTGATCTTCCTATTCGAAGTAACTTCCGTGAAGGTTTAACAGTTACTGAATATATTATTTCTTCATATGGTGCTAGAAAAGGACTTGTAGATACGGCGTTAAGAACAGCTGATTCGGGTTATTTAACAAGGCGATTAGTAGATGTTGCACAAGATATTATTATTCGTGAAGAAGACTGTCAAACAAGAGATGGGCTATCAAAAGATGAACTTTCAAATAATGCGAATTCTAGCATACCATTTAAGGATCGAATGGTAGGTCGTTTATTAGTAAATTCGTTAACCTTAGATAAGGAAAAAACTACACTACCAATAAACACTGTTATTACGAACGATTTACTCACTAAGTTTAATTCAACTGATTTAGAAAAAGTAAGAATTCGTTCACCTTTAACCTGTAATTCAATAAGATCAATTTGCCGAAACTGTTATGGTTGGCAATTAGCTTATTCCAAATTAGTTGATCTAGGCGAGGCAGTTGGTATAATCGCAGCCCAATCAATTGGGGAACCAGGCACACAATTAACAATGCGAACATTCCATACAGGTGGTGTCTTCTCAGGCGATTTAACAAAACAAATTCGATCACCCTTCTCAGGAACCCTAAAATACAAAGCTACGAAAAATGCAATATTAGCCCGTACATTACATGGTGAGAGAAGTTTTTTAATAAAAGAACCAATAGAATTATATATTGAAAATATAAAGGGTTCATGTAGTAAGATTGATTTGCCTGAGAATGCAACACTACTGGTAAATAACGGATGTAAAGTTTACGCAGATCAAATAATAGCCGAAATAAAAAAAGATGCAAATTTAATCTTAGAAGAAGACAGTAAAACTATTTATACTGATTTTTCAGGTCAAGTTTTCTTTCAAAATATTGAAATTGAACAGAAAATTGATAAACAAGGTAATTTAACCTATAGAAATAAAAATGCAGGTTTAATTTGGGTTTTAGAAGGTGAATGTTATCCTTTACCAACTTCATCTGAAATAATTGTGAAATTAGGTCAAATCTCAAACAAAAATTCAATAATAGCTTATAAACCCATATATAATGCATATCCTGGAATCGTAAAGTTTAATAAGTTGAATGAGATAAATATTTTAGTGTTTTCACTAGTCTTAAAAAACACAGCTACAAATCAGACTTTGCAAAATTCTGAAGAAAATATAGTAACTATAGATGACAAAAATTTTCATTTAGAAGTACAACATAATAAAATTATTTCATCAGGCCAAACTATTGCGACGTTAGATGATGATTCGTACAAAACAATGACTGGTGGAATTGTAACCTATAATCTAGAAAAAAAATTCGGTACAAAAAAACGATCAGGTACAGAGAAACTATTTTCAGGTTCATTATACTGGATACCGGAAGAAGTACATGTAGCAAAAAACACAAATATACTCTATAAAATCAAGCATAAAAACGGAACTTTTGTATCTAAAGGAACAGAAATTCTACCAAAAAAATTTACGAAAATTAGTGGAATACTTGAATTAAATTTTACAACCCAGGAATTAACAATTAAACCAGGCGAGCTATTTAAATTTGATAAAAATAAACTCTCATCTTTAGATAAAGTTAATGGTTTTGTTAAACCAGGAGAAGAAATTATTGATGGAATAATTGCACAAAAACTAACTTATATCGAATTTATCCAGCTAAATAAATTAGATTATATATTAGCGAGATCTGTAGAAATTTATAATGTTCCTCGAGAAAAGGGATTTACTTTACAGCACAGTTTTTTCCCTAATATAAATAAAAATAATATTAAGATCAAAACGATTAAAAAAATATTTTATAAAAATTGGACGCATATCAAATCTGACAAACATGTTGATTTGTTAAAAACATTTATCGTTTTAGATTTAAATAATAAAAATACAAAATTACAACCTCGCCTCGAATTTTTACAAGATAAAAAACACCCAGATACCTGTAAAATACAAATTTCACTTTATGAAACAATTAAAATCGAAGATTTGACATCAAGTTATAACCAACAATCCATTAAATCTTCAATTAAACCATTAGTAAAAACAGATCAATATGTTAATAGCCATAGTAAACTAGCACAATTAGAAATCTTTTTACCAAAAAAAGGTAGATTAATCTCAATTAATAATACTGCCAACTCAAAAGAAATATTAATTTTAAGAGAAAATAGTATTAAACGTAAACGTCACCATACGACTATTGCCAATTTAAATATTAAAATTGGAGATTTAATAAGAACAGGAAGCCAGATAGCAACTGGCATCAACTCAGAATATTCTGGTCAAATTTATAACATCGATGAAAACTATGTTTATATTCGACTTGGGCAACCATATTTGATATCTGAAGGAGCTATTTTAGAAGTTGATTCAAATTCATTAGTTCAACGACTTGATAAACTCGCTACACTTATTTACGAGAAACTAAAAACCGTAGATATCGTACAAGGCTTACCAAAAGTAGAAGAAATCTTAGAAGCTAGAAAAATTAAAAAACCATGTATTCTAGCGCCTCATGCTGGTTATGCGAATTTTCAAAATTCTCAAATTAAAATTACAGGCTTAAAAAACAATGTTACATACATTAACGTTAATTCTCGTACTAAAGTTCGATTTTCTAATGCAGATTACATAAAATTGGTTGAACCCCTAACAGATGGACCAATTAGCCCACACGATAAACTTAAAACACTTTTCGAATACTATTATTACAATGAAAAATTACCTGTTAATGAAGCATGTCGTCTAAGTTTCAAAAGATTACAACTATTTTTAGTACATGAAGTACAGCAAACATACTTAGCTCAAAATGTTCAAATTGCTGACAAGCATGTAGAAATTATTATTAAGCAAATGACATCAAAGGTGCGAATTGATGATAATGGCGAAACTACATTATTACCAGGAGAACTTTTAAATCTATATCAAGCTGAATTAATAACTAAAGCTACAATAGCAAATGGAGATCAACCACCTTCATATACACCAATTTTACTGGGGATAACAAAAGCTTCATTAAATAGTGACAGCTTTATTTCGGCAGCTAGTTTTCAAGAAACCACTCGAGTTCTAACCGAAGCAGCAATCGAAGGAAAAAAAGATTGGCTACGTGGATTAAAAGAAAATGTTATAATAGGCCGACTAATTCCAGCTGGAACTGGGTTTAAATATTATAAAAATTGTCAGGACCAAACTAGTAACAAAAATTATTTAGATAATAATTTGCATACTAAAGTAGTAGGGGTAAAAGATAGTGTACTTAAGTCTCGACTTAACCGATTATCAGAAAAATCTTAACTTCTATTGGATTTTTAGTACTCGATATAGTAAATTAGTAAGAGTTTTATTTATATAAATAATTGTAAACAAAGAATTAATCATATGGCACGTTATACTGGTGCAAAACTTCGAATAACACGTAGATTAGGTGATCTACCAGGACTTACAAGTAAAAAATCAAACTCAACGAAAAGGCCAGGTCAACACGGTGCAAGTCAAAATAAACTTACACAATACGGAATTCGACTTGAGGAGAAACAAAAAATTCGTTTTAATTATGGCTTAAGCGAAAAGCAATTGATGAACTACATCAAACGAGCAAAAAAAATTAAAGGTACGACAGGTACAATACTTTTACAATTACTAGAAATGCGGTTAGATAATATTGTATTTCGTCTTGGTTTAGCACCAACAATTCCGGCAGCACGCCAACTTGTTAATCACGGGCATATTCAAGTAAACCAAACAACTGTATCAATCCCAAGCTACCAATGCCAACCAAGTGATAAACTATCAGTCAAAGACGATACGAAATCAAAAAAATTAGTTACTGCTTATTTAGAATCACCAGCATTATCTAATATTCCACAACATCTTGATTTTGATAAAAAAAGTTTAACAGCAAAAATACTAGGGGTTATTGATCGTGAATGGGTAGCGTTAAAATTAAATGAGTTATTTGTAATCGAATACTACTCACGTAAAATTTAATTTCACGTTTTCTATTTTTAAAACTTACCAACAAGCTATTCAGTCAACAAAATAAAAAATTACATGACAATTGTAACACTTGAAGAATTACTAGATGCCGGTGTACATTTTGGACACCAAGCAAGCAGATGGAACCCTAAGATGTTCCCTTATATATATGCAGAACAAAACGGAATACACGTTATTGATTTATTCCAAACATCACGCTTATTAAGTTATGCGCATAATTATGTATATCGTAGCGCACAAGAAAACAAAACATTTTTATTTATAGGTACAAAAAGGCAAGCCACTAACATAATTGCAGAAGAAGCCAAAAAGTGTGGAGCATCGTATGTTAATCATCGTTGGTTAGGAGGAATGCTAACTAACTGGTCTACTCTACAAAAACGCGTAGAGTATCTAAAAGAATTAGATAAAAAGGAAGAAAATGGTGAACTCGATTTACTTCCAAAGAAAGAAGCTGCTTTGTTACGTAAAGAAAACGATAAATTACGACAAAATTTAGAAGGGTTAAAGGAAATGGGTCAAGTACCTGATATTGCTATTGTGGTTGACCCAAAACGTGAAAATACGGCTATTCTAGAGTGCCGCAAACTTGGTATTCCAATAATTTCAATTCTTGATACAAACTGTGACCCAAATCTTGTAGATATACCAATACCAGCAAATGATGATGCTATCCGATCAATAAAACTAATTTTATCAATATTAAGTGACGGTATAATAGCAGGACGAAATAGCACAAAATAATTATTTGGCTTTGGCTTATATTCGAGCGTAGAGTTAACTTTATAATTAACTTGGTAAAATCATCAATTTGACGCACTAGTTAAATAATATTAACTACAGTGCGTCAGCTATTATACCAGCCTTTTACTCCTGCCAGCGTTACAAATTTGCATTGATTTAATGGGATAGAAAATTATAATTTTCCTAGCTAAATTCATAAAATAAAAAAAAAATTGTAGACCATTTAATATACTCTAGGTATAATGAACTTCAAGCAATAGGAAAAAATTTGCACCACTCAAGTCGAGTTATATATTATTTTATGTTTTTCTCGTTAGCTGCTGTCGAAGTAGGTACCCATTTATATTGGTCATTTGCAGGGTTTACCGTGCATGGTCAAGTATTGTTAATATCTTGGTTAGTTATAGCTACTATATTAGCAATCGCTATTCTGGGTACTTCAAACATTGAACAAGTCCCAAAAGGATTACAAAATTTCGTTGAATCTGTTTTTGAATATGTCGCTGGCATTGCCAAAGATCAGATTGGTGAATATGAATATCGACCATGGGTTCCTTTTGTAGGAACTCTTTTCCTATTCATTTTCGTGGCAAATTGGTATGGTGCACTAGTACCATGGAAATTAATCGAATTGCCAGAAGGAGAATTAGCAGCACCTACCAATGATATTAATACTACCGTAGCTTTATCTTTACTAACTTCAGTAAGTTATTTCTACGCAGGATTAAGCAAAAAAGGATTAGGTTTCTTTGCTAGATACATTTCTCCAACACCAATTTTCTTACCGATCAACATTCTTGAAGATTTTACTAAACCGCTTTCATTAAGTTTCCGATTATTCGGAAACATCTTAGCAGATGAAATTGTGGTTTCAGTTTTATGTCTACTTGTACCGTTGTTCATACCATTACCAGTTATGGTACTAGGTATTTTTGCAAGTTCGGTTCAAGCTTTAGTATTTTCAACATTATCAGCCGCTTATATTGGCGAATCATTAGAATAGTACTTATTATCCATAATTAATTACTATTTTCTAAACAAATAAAAATTATTTCAAAATTAAAACTATTATGAATCCTATTATTTCAGGTGCTTCTGTTATTGCTGCAGGTTTAGCTATTGGTCTAGCTGCTATTGGTCCTGGTATTGGTCAAGGTACTGCAGCTGCACAAGCTGTTGAAGGTCTAGCTCGTCAACCAGAAGCAGAAGGTAAAATTCGTGGTACTCTTCTTCTATCATTAGCATTCATGGAGTCTCTAACAATTTATGGACTAGTAGTTGCACTTTGTTTATTATTCGCAAACCCATTTGCTGGTTAAGATAGTCAAAGCGCTTAGTATTACACTAAGCGCTAATTTAAGTAGATTAAACTTTTATAACATAGCGAACTAATATGAACAGCCTTCTAATACCATTAGCGCAACTATTAGCTATGTCTGAAGGAGCAGGTGGACTATTTGACTTCAATGCAACATTACCATTAATCGCTATACAATTTGTTTTACTCACAACAATTCTAACTTTCGTTTTTTATAAACCAATTACAAAAGTATTAGAAGAACGTGAAACAATGATTAGTACAAATCTAGCGAACGCTTCAGAGCGTCTCTTAAAAGCTGATCAACTGTACCAACAATATGATCAACAATTAAAAGAAGCAAGAATCGAAGCGCAACTAATCATTGATAAATCCGAAAAGGAAGCAAAAGAGATTGTAGCATTAGAAATTGAACAAGCTCGTAAAGACGCTGCAAATTTAATACAAAAAACTACTAAGGAACTTGAAGCACAGAAAGCCATAGCTTTAGAAAAACTTGAAACACAAGTTGAAGAATTTAGCCAATTAATTAAAGAAAAATTATTGGGCAAAGAAGTTGTGCTTTAAGTCTTTTTAACAAAAACTTCAAAATAACAGATGGATTTATTCAATCAAACGTTAAATGGGTTTTCAGAACACCTAGCTATTTCACTAAATCCAGATATTTTTGAAACCAATGTGATTAACATTACTATTCTATTAGGTGGTATTGTAAAACTTGGTAGTGAGGCATTAGGTAATAGTCTAGCAACACGTAAAGAAAATATTTTAGGTGCAATAAAAGAAGCAGAAGAACGTTTGCAACAAGCAGATACTAAACTTGCAGAAAGTGAAAAGCAACTGGAACAAGCACAATTGGTAATTGAATCTATCAAAGCAGATGCAGAAACTACAGCACGTCAAGTTAAAGCAGGTATTTTAACGGACGGTAAAGCTGAGATTGATAGATTAACAGCAACAGCAAAAGCACAAGTTGTTACAATTGAAGCTAAAATCCGTAAGGTGATTTCAGATTATGTAGTTACTCTAGCTCTTCAACGTGTTACATTACAGTTACAGGGCAAATTAAATGTCACTCTGCAACAACAAATTCTTGATAGAAATATTTCTAAATTGGGAGATTAAATTATGTCAATTGTTGTAAGTAAAGTTGCAGAACCATATGCTGAAGCACTTCTAAGTTTAGCACAAGCAAATGATAATCTAAAAGAAACGACTAACGATATGAATATCGTTTCTCAATTTTTAACAAATTCAAGTGATTTGAAAAAATTTTTAGCCAACCCTTTAATCACTAAGGAAGCTAAAAAAAATGTTGTTAAAGATATTCTGGGCGAACAAGTTGATGGCAATACATTAAAATTCTTACTTTTATTAGTTGATCGAAATCGTATTGCATTAGTCGATGAAGTAGCACAGAAATTTTTAGAATTATCTTATAAGCAAGAATCTATTGAAGTTGCTAAAGTAATATCTTCGGTTCAATTATCAGCACAACAACAACAAAATCTTGCGGAAAAACTGAAAAAAATCACAGGTGCAAAACAAATTAAGTTAGCACTTAAAGTTGATCCAAAATTAATTGCAGGATTCAGCATTGAAATTGGATCAAAATTTATAGATACAAGTATTCGCGCTCAATTAAAAAAGATAAGCAACATTCTTGGAGCTTAAACTTATAGAACAAGGAACTTGTAAATTTTATATATTTTGATTTTTTCATTTAGTTTTAAACTAAAAAAATTAGGCAAGCAAAAAAATTAAAAAAATTAGGCTAAAGTATGATCAACATTAGACCTGACGAAATCAGTAATATTATTCGTCAACAAATTGAAAGCTATGATCAGGAAGTTCAAATTGATAACATCGGTACTGTTCTTCAAATTGGAGATGGTATTGCTCGTGTTTACGGTTTAGAACAAGTTATGGCTGGTGAACTTCTAGAGTTTGAAGATAATACTATTGGTATTGCACTAAACCTTGAAAATGACAATGTCGGTGCTGTTTTAATGGGTACTGGAATTGGTATTTTAGAAGGGAGTACAGTTCGATCTACAGGTAAAATTGCTCAGGTTCCTGTAGGTGAAGGATTTTTAGGTCGTGTAGTAGATGCACTAGCAAGACCAATTGATGGTAAAGGCGAAATTTCTTCAACAGAAAACCGCTTAGTAGAATCAATGGCTCCAGGTATCATTACACGTAAATCTGTTTGTGAACCAGTACAAACTGGTATTACAGCGATTGATTCAATGATTCCTATTGGTCGTGGTCAGCGAGAACTAGTTATTGGTGATCGTCAAACAGGTAAAACTTCGGTTGCACTTGATACGATTATTAACCAAAAAACAGAAGACGTTATCTGTGTATATGTAGCTATTGGACAAAAAGCTTCTTCAGTTGCTTCTGTTGTAAACACACTAGAAGAAAAAGGTGCTTCACCTTATACAATCGTTGTTGCTGCAAATGCAGATGACCCAGCAACTTTACAATACATTGCTCCTTATACAGGTGCTGCACTTGCTGAATACTTTATGTATAAAGGTAAGGCAACATTAATCATTTATGATGATTTAACAAAGCAAGCTTCTGCTTATCGTCAAATGTCACTTCTTTTAAGACGTCCACCAGGACGTGAAGCATACCCTGGTGATGTTTTCTATCTACACTCAAGATTACTAGAGCGTGCAGCAAAATTAAGTGATGAGCTTGGCGGTGGAAGTATGACTGCACTACCTATTATTGAAACACAAGCAGGTGATGTAGCAGCTTATATTCCAACAAATGTAATTTCAATTACAGATGGACAAATCTTCTTATCTGGTGATTTATTTAACTCAGGTATTAGACCAGCAATTAATGTTGGTATCTCAGTATCACGAGTTGGTTCTGCAGCCCAAATTAAAGCAATGAAGCAAGTAGCTGGTAAATTAAAACTTGAACTTGCCCAATTTGCTGAGTTAGAAGCTTTCTCACAATTCGCATCAGATCTTGATCAAGCTACGCAAAACCAACTAGCACAAGGTTTACGTCTGCGTGAAATGTTAAAGCAATCACAGAATGCTCCAATTGCGGTAGAAGAACAAGTTGCAATTATCTATGCAGGTATTAATGGTTATTTTGACGATATTGAAGTATCAGCAGTGTTACCATGTATTGCTAAATTAAGAACATACTTAAAAGCTTCGATGCCAGAATTCCTTTCTAACGTTCGAAGCGAGAAAAAGCTTAGTCCGGAATCGGAAGAATTATTAAAGAAAGCAATTGCAGAAGCAAAAGCTATGCTTTAATACTAAATTTTTAATTCACAAAGATTATAATCTTTGTGAATTTTTAGTCCC
>Ga0115013_10000591_pt1 | contig 21767 bp, 16 predicted proteins | sample SouAtlMetagenome_2_FD_88686 | JGI IMG/M metagenome (GOLD analysis project Ga0115013, IMG submission 88686) | Marine eukaryotic phytoplankton communities from Atlantic Ocean - South Atlantic ANT15 Metagenome | ecosystem: Environmental > Aquatic > Marine > Oceanic | place: South Atlantic Ocean...
GGGCGGCCAGCGGTCGCGGCGGCGCGCGCGCGGCGGGGCGATGGCGCGCATCTTCGCGGTCGACGACGTGCCGAAGGTGCTCAAGGACAGCCTGGCCAAGGCGCTGCGTCCCGAGGACGAGGCGGTGATGCTCCCCTCCGCCGACCTGGACACCACCTCGGGCAAGTACGAGAACATCGTCTTCCGCTTCGACGGCACGGAGAAGGACGTGCCGCACACGGTCTTCTCGCCCGCGTGGGGCACGGGCGTCTCGGCGATCAAGGTGCACGGCGTCTGGGTCGACCGCATCCTGGCGGACCCGCAGCACCGCCAGAAGTGCCTGGCGAAGCTGCGCGAGCTGATAGACTCGCAGACGGCCGACCCGGACACCGTGGTGGGGCCGCACCTCGACGGCGACGAGAACGACCGCGACCTGAAGGAGTGGACGGCGGGCTTCGACGGCCCCGCGTGCTTCGTGGGCCTCTACTCGGCCGAGCACTCGTGCGCGCCCGAGCAGAACGTGCGCGGGCGCGACCGGTGCCACTCCACCAGCTTCCTGGTCGTCAAGGCGGGCGCCGGCCAGGCGGCCGACCAGTTCCACTCGCGCTTCATGACGGCGCTCAAGACGGGCGCGTCGCTCTCGGACGTGTTCGCGGAGGGCGACCCGAACAGCCTCGCGGCGCCGCTCCGGCGCGTGACGCGCGCGGGCTCGCGCAACCGCTCGCGCATCCTGATGCTCGCGAGCGAGGCGCTCGGCGCGCCCATGATCGACTCGGTGCCCGACCAGAGCTCGTGCGGCCGGTACCGCGCCGCCGTGACCGCGGTCGACGTGGGCGTCAACGTGCTGCGCAAGGTGGAGGAGCGCAAGGAGTCGAAGCAGTTCCAGTACAGCACGGGCGTCGACGCGACCGTCTCGCAGGGGCTGCTCGCCATGTCCAACCTCGCCGACGGCGTGGTGCTCTTCCTGAGCGAGAACGGCGACGTGCGCCAGACCCTGCGCAACGAGGCGCACTCCTCGCTGCCCTTCAGCTCGCCGCGGCTCGTGAGCGACCGCGACCTCACCGCCGCGGTGGTCAAGGAGTACAAGGCGGCGGCCAAGCAGGGGAACGGCAGCCACGCCAACGTTGACCACGCCTTCATCCGCGACCGGTTCACGTGGAAGAACCGGCAGTTCGCGCCCACGGACGCGGACATCGAGCCGCTCGCGCTCTGGGGCTCGCACGACCGCGAGGGCTTCTTCGCCAAGTTTGCGCGCGAGCTGGGGGTGGCCAAGTGCCAGGTGGTGCGCCTGCGGCCCATGTGTGTGTGCGTGGCGGGCATGGACGGCGGCAAGCTGCGCGCCGCGCTCCGGAGCATGAAGGTCTGATCGGGGATTATTTAGAAACTCCCTACTTTTTTGTAGGGAACGACTTTGTTGACCACTTGGCCATTCGGTCAACAAGTGAGCAGCCCCCGAAGAAAAATGCTTCTAAATAATCGGTCATTAATGCCTTCTAAATTATGGCGATTATTTAGAAGGCATTAATGACCGATTATTTAGAAGCATTTTTTCCCCGAGGCTGCTCACTTGTTGACCGAATGGCCAAGTGGTCAACAAAGTCGTTCCCTACTATTTTTTAGAAGATTATTAATAATCGGTTCGGCCCGCCACATTTGCAACTCGCGTCGCCGAGGCCAAGCGATCAGGGACCCCACTTTCTCCCACCAGGGCCTCTGGTCGATGCCCACCGCCATCGAGCGGCGCGAGCGCCGGCTCCGCAAGCAGCACAAGTGGGATCTGCGCTGGGCCGAGGCGAACGCGGAGGAGATGTGGGTGGCGTTCCAGGCGGCCAAGGCGCTGCGCCGCGCGCGGGGGAAGGCGTCCATGGTGCAGTGCTTGCTTGAAGTGCGCTTCGGAAAGCGCTGAGGAGCCAGGCTCGACACGCCCCTTGCGTGTCGACCCCCGCCCACCCGACCCCCGTGCTCACGAGTCGTCGACAATCGCGCCCGTGCGCAGGATGCCTTGGCTGGGGCAGACGGAGAGGGAGGCAGCGCAGGAGCGCGCGAGCGATCTGGCGTACGAGGCGCACCAGGAGCGGATGCGCGAGGCGTACGAGGCGGATAAGGAGGAGGAGTATCGGCAGGAGAGGGTCGCGGAGGGCGAGTGGTTCCACGGGCTCGTAGGCGGCACCAACAAGGCCCTTGAGGAGATTGAGCTCAAGAGCTACATGCGGCAGGCGTGCATTGACTCAAACGTGTCAACCAAACGGCTCGTGACGCGCGCGTGCGACCTGGGCTACGAGATCAAGCCGCTCGCCCAGGTCACCCAAGCGCCCTCGGTCGCCTCACCGCACGGTGACGAGGAGGTGACGATGGTGAACGTCGGCGAGACGCTGCGCGGCGTGCACTTCACGCTGCCCGATGGCAAGCGGGTCATGCTTGACGCGTTCTACTACGAGACCAAGAAGCGCGACGCGCGTGGCTTCAAGTTGCACCAATACCTCTCGGTGGAGGCGCTCCGAATGCTCAAGCTGGCCGACGTCCACGCCGACCTCGCGCTGGCCATCAAGATGAGCGAGGACCCGGACCCGCCGTGGAAATTCGACGGCCTTCGCGACGGCGCGTTCCCGCGCCTCGTGTGGTTTGGCGAGCCTGTAGAGGAGGACTAGAGCGTGTGTGTGTGTGCGCGTCCGGTCTCTATAAAAAGTCGAGGCACCAGGTTTGACAAGGTTTTCCCCCGCACGCCCGCCCGTGCTCACGACCCAGTCGACAATCGTCCGGGTGCGTGCCCGCAGATGGCGCAACAGGTCCACAATCACCTTTCGAGCGGCACCCACCCGGCGCCGCTGAGCTGGGCGCAGACCAGCACGCCGGCGCACGAGGCGGCCAAGTCGAACGTGCGCACCCGGGTCCTGCGCCTCAGCCGGGACCTGGCCAAGTCGATCAAGCGGCGCCACCGGGGCGTGCTGATGTACCTGCTCCGCGTGGGCGTGCCGATCCACCCGCAGGTCACCGTCGGGCAGGAGGTCCGGTCGCTCATTCAGCTCGCGCTCAGGAAAGACCTGCCCAGCGCCATGCTGATGCGCGCGCACCACGCCAAGCTGCAGCTTTGCGGCGAGAGCACCGACCCCCGCGGCAACCCGACGCAACGGCTGCTGCGCCACATGGTCGACCACCCCGAGCAGTACGAGCCGGGCGCGCGCGATTGGGTGGCGTCGTTGCCCGCTCGCGGCGACGGGCCGGTGGCCACCCGCATGCACGCCGCGGCCATCTCCATGGGCGCCAACATGCCCGCGGTGCACCCCACGTGGCCGCCCCCGGGCGTCGCCATGGACTACAACGGCAGCAGCCTCGAGCTGGCTCCGGAGCGGCGTCAACACGTGGAGCAGTACTGGTCGGAGGTGGCGGTGCTGCGCCGCGAGGAGGCGAAGGCCCTCGCGCCGTACTACTGGGGCAAGCTCCGGCGCGCGGTGCGCGCGCGCGCGATCTACTTCTACTGGCTGGGCCTGGCGCAGGAGACCCAGTGCGCGGCGGGCGGCGCGGGCCGGCGCGCCGACGCGGCGGCGTATGTCGAGGACGGCTTCGCGGGACCGGCGTAGCGCGTGCGTGTGTGTATGTGTGGTTACAAGCGTGATAACCGTTTCAGGTCGGTCCCCTAATTGTGGGCGCCCCTTGTCGACGAACCCACCGGCCGTCCCCCGTGCTCACGACCGCGCGTGTCGACATGCCGGGCCCGAGCGAGCCCTCGGCGGGGGACAAGTGGGTGGCCGATGGCCGGTGGATCCGCCAGGTGCCGTACGAGGTGCTGGAGCAGCTTGACCCCGACGAGCTGCAGCGCAGGCTGGGGGAGGTGCAGCTCTTCAAGCAGCTGCACAGCGCAACGACCGACGACGAGAGGGGCATCCTGAACCTGACCGACGAAGACGGCGCGCCGCGCGAGCTCTACCTGCACCAGGTGGTGGCGGCCAACCACCTGCTGGGCAAGGACCAGGGCACGGATTGGGACAGCCGCAACGCGAGCCTGCTCGCCGTGCACGTGGTCGGGGCGGGCAAGACGGTCACGGCCGTGCTGGCGGCGGCGGGCGTGCACCGGCTCACGCCGTACCCCGCATCGAACAAGACGCTCGTCATCGTGCCCAAGGCCGTGCTGGAGGTGTGGTACGAGCACTTCCAGGCGTGGACCACGCTCGGCGAGCGCGTGCTCAAGGTGCCCAAGCAGAAGGACGTGACCTTTGACGAGATCAGGGAGGCGGAGGTCATCCTCACCACGCCCGACGTGCTGCTCGCCGCGTACAAGACCTTCCACTACAAGAGCAAGAAGCCGGAGGACAGGGGCGACCCGTACAAGCGGAAGCCGAACGTGCCGGCGCACCCGCTCTTTGAGTTGCTGGACGCGCCGGAGGGCATGATCGGCCTGGCGGTCGTCGACGAGATCCACCGCGTCAACAAGCGGACCAACATCGGCGCGCAAGTCGTGCGCATGTTCACGAAGAAGGCGAAGTACAAAGTAGGGCTCACGGGCACGCCCGTCTCCAAGAGCCCCGCGCAGGTGGCGGACCTGGCATGGGCGCTCAACGCGCTCACGCCCGAAGGGAAGAAGTGGATGCAGAAGCCCGAGAGCTTTCAGCCGGCGAGCGGCGACGCCCGCAGCATCAACGAGGGCAGGCAGCACAAGTTCAACGCGTACCTCGTGGACCGCGTGGACAAGCACTTCCTCAAGCTGCCGGAGAAGACGGAGGTGTCGCTCTACTACGACCCGTTTGTGGGCCTCAAGGCGGACGGCACGATGCACGCGCCCGCCCGAAAGAAGCACAACGAGCTGCTCAGGGCGGCCAAGAAGTCCATCGCCGAGAAGGACATGAAGCGGTCGGCGGCCAGCGGCGCGCCGTCGGCCAGCGCGCCGGCGCCGGCGCCGACGACGGCCGACGACGACGACGACGACGACGCGCCGGCTGACGGGCCCGCGGCGGCGCAGGACGAGGACATGCCCGAGGCGCCGATGGGCAAGCAGTGGGACAAGGGGCAGGCCCTCGTCTTCGCGGCGATGGTGGCGCTCGGCAACTACGAGTTCTCGTACGTGCTGGGCATGCACGGGGCGACGGCGCTCACCGAGGACAAGAACGGCAAGATCCTGGCCAAGGCGGTCGCCGACCCGAGCCAGGCGATGCAGCTCATCGAGCGCGTGATCCGCGACCGGCAGGCGGCGGGGCACCACCGGATCGCGGTGTTCTGCCAGTCGGTGGCGCAGCTCAAGATCCTGCACGTGTTCCTGTACGCCAAGGACATGGGCGAGCTGTTCCTCTACGACAGCAGCCTGTCGGCCAAGCAGCGCAACGAGATGGTCAAGGCGTTCCTCAAGTGCGACAAGGGCGTGCTGCTCTTCTCGGGCGCGGGCGGCATCGGCATCACGCTGTGCCCCGGCTGCGAGGTGCTGCTGTCCGTCGGCTCGCTGCCGTGGAACGCGACGGACATGGACCAGGCGTTCGGCCGCGTGTACCGCATCGGGCAGGACAAGCCGGTCGAGATCATCAAGCTCGTCGCGCGGCGCTCGATCACGGCCGCCAAGCTGAAGCTGCACGACGACAAGCGCGACCGGCTCCAGCGGGCCGTGGAGGACGAGGACTACTCGCACTTTGCCGACGGCGACCGCACGTGGCGGTGGTCGGCGAACATGCTCAACGGCTGCGAGCTGCTGGACCAGGCGGGCAACTATCCGGTCGGCGACGACCAGGTTGAGGCGCTGCTCGCGCACATGGCGCTGCTCAGGGAGAACCCCGAGCTCCAGGTTGCCAACGACGACGAGACGCTCGTCCGGCCGCCCGTGCCGGCGAGCCGCGCGTACGTGCCGCGCGCCGCGTACCCGCTCCACTTGATGGCGAACGAGACGCTGCAGCCGGCGTGGGAACCGTCCATGTTTGAGTAGGGTCGCGTGTTCTAATAAAACGCGCGCGATAACGCGCGCGTTCCGCCCCCCCTAGTGGTGGTGGTGCACCGGGTGGGGTTGTCGACGCGGCCATGCTGCCCAACCTGGGTGGGCTCAGCCTGCGCTGCGCCCCAGAGTCGACAAGCGCGCCGCCCATGACGGCGACCGCGGGGCCCCGTGCTCACGAGTCGTCGACAAGCGGCGACGCGCCGGAGTCGAGGCCGAGGTCAAAGAAGCAGAAGGCGGACCCCAACGAGCCCTCCGCGGAGGAGAAGCAGGCGGCGTACGCGGCGCGCAACGCCAAGGCCGAGCACGACGCGCGCATTGATGCGGCGACGGAGGCGCTCAAGAAGGCGCGGGAGGAGGAGCTGGACATGGTGTCCGAGTTCATGGGGCAGCTTCCCGAAGACAAGGAGGATGAGTACGACGCCCTGGTGGCGAAGATCGCCAAGCTGAAGGCCGAGGTGGAGGCCCTTGAGGAGGCGCCCGCGCCGGCCGAGGTGGAGCCGGAGCTCTTGCCCCACCAGACCGCGGCGCAGAAGCGGATCCAGGACCTGCAGCGGAAGCAGTCAAACGCGGGCCTGACCCCTGAGGAGGAGGCGGAGCTGGAGGGGCAGCGCGTCGCGTTGAAGAAGCAGCGCATCGACGCGCAGAAGGAGGAAAAGGAGGCTTGGCTACTTGCGCTGGCGGCGGCCAAGGTGGAGAACCGCCGGAAGGCGCTCGACGACCCGAAGAATTGGAAGAGGCACCTGAACGGCGGGAAAGCAGGGGAGCCGCCCAAGTACGCGCTCACGTGGTGGCTGGGGATCGGGCAGCACATGGCGGCGCAGAGGGCGGCGCGCACCTTTGAGGCGCGCGCGGAGGCGCTGGCCGCGCAGACGGGGCGCGGGCCGCCGCCCGCGCCGCCGCCCGCCCACCGCCGCATCGCCTGGCCGCTGGGCAGCACCGTGCCCAAGGACGTGGTGAACAACCTCAACCGGCAGCTGGAGCAGATGGGCCTGCTGGAGACCCAGGCGCTGCAGACGGCGCACCAGGCCACGGAGGCGCGGATGGCGCCGGTGCGGGCGGAGCTCAAGCGGCTGGACGCGGCGGCGGAGCAGGCGGCCAAGGAGGCGGCGGTCCAGGCCGCGAAGGAGAAGAAGGAGAAGAAGGCGGGTAAGCGCGCCAAGGACCAGGCGGCGCAGGCGGCGAGCCAGGCGGGGGCGGTCGCGCAGGACGCGCAGAACGCGCAGGCCAGGCGGCAGGCGCTGGCGCGGCAGGACGCCGAGGCGCACGCGGCGCGGGGGGCGGGGGGGGCGTAGCGTGTCCGTTCGTACGCGTGTACGTGTCGAGGGCGGTTAATAGACTGGCTTCCCCCTACACACACGCGCGCGCGCATCGACAAGCGGACCGTGCCCCGTGCTCACGACCCGCCCGTCCGGAATGTCGACGAGCGCGGAGACTGCGGAGCCGGAGGCCCGGTCGGGCAAGCGCAAGGCGGAGGACCCTCCGTCGGAGGAGGAGGCGGAGGGCGACGAGGACGTGCTCAAGGAGTACCTGTGCCCGATCACGCAGGAGCTGCCCACGGTGTTTTGCACCGCGGAGGACGGCCACTGCTACGACCGGTGGGCCTTTGAGAAGTGGCTGGAGCAGCAGAAGACGACGCAGGTCAAGTCGCCGATGACCAACGAGACGATCGGCAGGCGGCTCGTCCCGGCCGTGCAGGCGCGCAACGCCGTTGAGCGGCTGATCGACAAGGGCATCATCAAGGGCGAGGGGGCAACGAAGTGGATGAAGACGCAAGCCGAGCTGGCGGCCATGACCGAAACGATGCGCAAGACGTTTGGCAATGCCCACAAGGGGCAGGCGAAGGCGCAGCGCGTGTACGCGTTTGCTTGCCGCGACGGCACCGACGGGGTCGGGAAGAGCTTGCCCAAGGCCTGGGAGTGGTACCACAAGGCGGCCGCACAGGAGGACGCCACGGCCGTCGCCAGCATCGGCGTCTTCTACATGAACGGCCAGGGGACGCCCAAGGATCCGTCCAGCGCGCTGGTTTGGATGACCCGCGCCGCCATGATCGGCTCGGAGCACGCGTGCATCTGCCTCGGCAACTACTACGACGAGCCCAAGGGCCTGTTCCCCAAACCCGACCAGTTGCAGGCCGGGTACTGGTACACGAGGTCGCTGCGGCAACCCCACAAGGACTCGACCGAACCGGAGCACAAGCGGCGCGACGAGTGGCTCAAGGAGCACGGCCAGTGGGAGGCGCGGGCGTCGTGAACGCGTGTGCGTCCGTGTACGTGCGTGTTCGTTTAATCACACACGTGTCGAAGCAGCTTGGTCCGTCTCCCCCCCCCGCCCCCGTCCGCTCCCCAAGTCGACAAACGGCCCGCCCCGTGCTCACGAGTCGCCCACCGCGTGTCGACAGGTGCGCGCTTGTCAAGGGGAGCATGTCGACGATTCTGGGGATCGAGGCGCCGGAGGAGGTGCGCCTGAAGCGGCAGCGCGGGCTCGTCGTGCTGGCGCCGGCGGCGCAGGCGATCGCCGACGAGGCGATGCCGCGCATGGACCGGCTGTACGAGTGCCCAATCCAGGGGATGGCGGCCATGGGCCGCGTGCTGGAGGCGCAGGGCGAGACGGACACGCCCACGCTGTTTGACGGCTGGGCGCGGCTTTTGTACTCGGACGTCGCGTCCAAGCGCGAGGCGGCGACCCAGGCGTTTGACGCGGCGATGGACATCGTTGAAGAGGAAGACGCCCGTGACGACGCGGGGGTCGACGGGGACAGCGTGTTTTGTGCCAACACCCTCATGGACCCCGCAGAGCGCGCGCGGCTGAACGCGCTGGGGGCGAACCTCGACGAGTACGGCGAGGTCATGGAGCCCCAGGGCTGCCTGGCCGGCGGCTTCGTTCGGGTGGACCCGAAGGTCGTCGCGGAAGATCAGGCGAAGAAGGCGGCCAAGGCCAAGGAGGTGTCCAAGTCCGTGAAGCGCGCGCGCGAGTCCGCGAAGACGCTTGAAGAGGTGCTGCACAAGGACGGCGACCAGGCGCCGGCGCCCGCGCCGGGCAAGCTGGCGCAGGGCGGCACCGGCGGCTCGCACAAGGGTCAGATCCTCAAGGCGGCGCTTAAGTACCACGGCTACGACTTCAAGGACACGGACAAGTTTGGCGTGATCCTCTTTGGCAAGGACGGCGGCACCGACGCGGTCAAGTTCAACGGCAAGGTCTTTGACCACAGCCTGCCCCAGGACGCGGGCATGGAGGATTTCGAGGGCACGAACATCCTGCCCGTCAACCTGGGCGACCCGACGCCCGAGCGGCCGTGGGGCGAGAAGGACCTCGACTACTACTACGACGCCGTGGACGTCGCGTCGCGCTGGCTCAAGGCGGGCAAGACGGTCATCGTCGCGTGCGTCGCGGGCGCCAACCGCTCGGTCGGGGTGTGCCGCGCGCTGGAGCCGGACGGGCACAAGTGGCCGGCGCCCACGTGCCCGTCAATGGACGCGGCGGCCGCGGGCTGGCGCGCGGGGCGCGACCTGAAGATCGCGCCCCTGGCGCCGCCGCCGAAGACGGCGGCGACGCGCGCGGGCCGCAAGTGAACGGGAACTGTGTGTGTGTGTGGGCGTGCGTGTGGGCGTGCCGTTCTAAAAGCTTGCGTGTTTTCGTTCCGTGGTTATCACCCCACCCATGGTCGGCGCGAAGCGCTTGCGGCCGTCGACATTGGGGAGTCCCCCGTGCTCACGACCGGTGGTCACGCTGCGCCGGGTGGCCAACCCGCTTGTCGACCTGCCGACGGACGTGCTGGACCAGATCGTCCAGCAGCTCGACCTGCGCGCCATCTGCGCCCTGCGCCAGGTGTGCTGGGGCTTTTCGAAGCTGCGGCTGCCGCAGGGGGTGCTGATCGCGCTCCAGGTGATGCGCGAGCGGCCGAGCCTGCCGGAAAAGTACCGCACGTGGCGCCACGACGCCCACACGCGCCTGACCAAGACCTGGTCAATGGAAACGTACCGCGCCTCGCGCGCGTGGCGGCTGGAGTGGACGGGGGTGGCGGCCATCACCGACGCGCTGCCGACCGCCGCGCTCATCGAGGCGCACGGCGTCATGCCACGGTTCTCCGACGCGTCGAGCCGCCTCTGCGAGTACCGCAGGCTGGTGGCGCACGCCATCGAGGACCGCATGTGGGACGTCTGCTGCTCCGAGGACCGCTACAAGAGCCGAGAGGGCTACCCGATCGTCAAGAAGCTGAGCGACGAGGAGGCCACGCGCCTCGTGGCGCAGATGCTCGAGAAGGTGGGGCTCGATTGGGGCTCGGCCGCGTTCTACCACACGGCCCACGGCCGGTACGGGTACACGCCCTTCCTGCTCGCGGCGGAGCAGCACAACCTGCCGCTCGTCGAGTACCTGCACGCGGAGTGGGGGGACCACAGCACCATCCACTCCCGGACGCGGCAGGGCAACAACGCCTTTGCGCTCTGCCGGCACTGGCTCTGGAAGCTCGGGTACACGGAGGAGGAGATGGAGGAGTCGGAGGTGCTGCGGTACCTCGTCCACAAGGGCGTGGACCAGGCGCCGCTGCTGCGCGACCCAATCGACGTGGACACGTTTGATCCCTGGATGCACTAGGGCGCGCGTGCGCGTGTGTGGAAGTGGGTGTGGGTGTGGGTGTGTCTGGTTGGTGTGGGGTTTTAAAAAAAACGCCGTGTCGATCGGCGGTCGCGCCCTGGCCCTCCCGGACCGCTTTGCAACTGTTGTTGACGCCGCTCGTCGACACACTAACCAGGTCGGATCGGGTCCGTCGCCGACCGTGCTCACGACCGGGTCGACAAGCGAACAAAAGGGATGGCGACCTCGAGCATCGAGGCGCGCGCGGCGGGGTTCATTGAGGGGCTGAAGGAGTGCCTCAAAGACGCGGCGGAGGAGATGGCCAGGCTGCGCACCACGGCGGACCAGGCCCTGTTTGAGGCGGGCAAGACCGCGCGCGAGCTGGAGGAGGCGAAGCAGGCGAATGTGGCTGCGGAGGCGGCTGCGGAGGCGGCGGCCGCCTCCGCGAGCGAGACGGCGAACGCGACCGAGCTGGAGCTGAAGCTCGCCCTCGCCGAAAAGACCAACGAGTTCTTGCGGAACAAGCTGGCGCGCACGCAAAGCAGCATGGAGGGGTACATGGAAAAGTACAACCAGGAGATGTCGCAGCACTTCCGGTACAACAGCCTCAAGACGCACGCGAACAAGCTGCGGATCACGACCCAGGAGGACGTGGAGAAGTACCGCACGAAGGTGCGCGCCGAGGCGGTCGCGATGATGGCGAAGTGGCAGCCGCAGCAAGACGCGATCTGGGAACTGCGCGAGCAGCGCGAGGCGGCGCTCGACCAGGATCACGAGGCGGATCTTGAGGCCATCCGCAAGTCCTTCGCCGACAAGAAGAAGAACGGCGGCGCGTCCTCGGCGCGGCCGCCGCCGGCGGCGGCGGCGGCGGAGGCGGGCCCGTCGGCGGCGGGCGCCGCCAAGCCCAAGTCCAAGGCCGCCGCCAAGAAGGCCGCCGCCGACAAGGCCGCCGCCGACAAGGCCGCCGCCGACAAGGCCGCCGCCGAGAAGCGGGAGGAGGAGGAGGCGAAGGCCAAGGTCGCCGCCGCCGCCGCCGAGCGCGCCACCGCGCCCCCCAAGGGCTCCCAGCCCAAGAAGCGCCCGGCCTCCGCGCTTGGCGGCGGCGCGCCGCCTGCCGGCGGCGCCGCCGCCAAGCGGGCCAAGGCCGAGCCCAAGCCGAGCGGCCGCAAGTTCTTCCAGAAGATGATGGCCCCCGTGCACAAGGCGGAGAAGGCCAAGCAACCCAAAGCCAAGCAGAGCGGCTTCCCGATCCTGCCGCGGTGGGCCCATGACAAGTGGGAGGAGCTGTCAAAATCGGAGAAGGAGGAGTGGCAGGCAAAGGCGGAGGCGGCGGCGGAGGAGGAGGCGGCGGCGGAGGAGGAGGCGGCGGAGACGGCGCAGGCGGAGACCGGGGGGGATGCTCCTAATCCCAGTGGCCCCGAGGAGGACGACGAGGAGGACGAGGGGGAGGAGGCGGGCGGCGCGGCCGTGGCCGTGGCCGCGGGCGAGGTCGACAACGACGACGGCGACGACGACGACCCCGACTTTGCCATGGACGCGACCGAAGAGCAGCGCGGGCGGGCCATCGCAAAGGAGCTGGCGACGGGACCATCTGACGACGAGGGGGCCGCCGCGGCGCCGGACAGCGACGATGAGGACGACGATCCGCCGACGAGCAAGCGCTCCGCATCCGACTAGACTGCTACGGGAGCGGGGAGGGGGGAGGGGGGAGGGGGGTTGCGTGGCGGGTTTGCAACTTGTGAGTGTGCCGTTGGGTGGGCGAGCATGACGATCGTCGTAAAGTTTTGGAAGTGTGGGGAGGGTTCAAAGAACAAGATAGATCACGCGTGCCTGGAGACGTCCGCCAACGTGTGGCACGCGATCACGGGGGCGGCCGCCAGGGCCACCACGTTCCCGCAGAACGCGCTGTGGCGCGCCCTCGACCCCAACCTGCCCGAGAAGTCGTCGGCCGTCAAGGTGGCCGTGCAGGCGCACTGCGTGGCGCTGCTCAACCTGGGCCCGCTCAACGAGTGGCGGCGCCTCGCGCGCGTCGTGGCGCGCGGCGCGCTTGCGCTCTTCCAGGCGGGCACCGCCGGGTGGGACGGCGACGGCCCGTACGAGCCCTTCCGGACGGTGGGCAACCGGAGCGAGGTGGTCGTCACCGACGCCGCGCGCGCGGCGTGGGAGGCGGGGCTGGCCGCGCACGAGCGGATGCTCCAGGTCGAGCGCTTCGAGTCGCTCTCGCCGGCGCAGATCGGCGGCCTCTTCCTGCTCACGCACACGCCCGACAACTGGGTGAAGGCGACGCGGTCGTTCGGGTACGACTACTGGTGGCTGCGCGTGCTGCACCTGTCGATCGAGCGCAACGTGGACCTGAAGGTGAGCGACTTCGCGCTCGTGGGGGCGCGACCGTGCGACCGCAGCGAGGCGGCGCTGCGGATGGCGCAGCGCCAGATCGCCACGATCGTCGCGCTCCGGGTGGCCATCTTCTACAAGAAGCGGCACGGCGCCGACGCGCCGGAGCCGCGCGTGACGCGCCACGACCTGGAGCAGGCGAAGCGCAAGTGGCTGCAGCGGCCGCAGGCGCCGAAGAAGCGCGCGCGCGCCGAGGGCGTGGCCGACGTGGTCAGCGCGGCGATGAGCGCCGCGAGCCTGCAGGCGCTGCGCCCCGTGCGCGAGGTGCTGCGCCTCGCCAACGAGCGGCGCAGCGCCATCGTGCGGCGCATCGCCGAGCTGGACCGGATCGCGTGCACCGCGCGCGCGTGGCAGCGCGCCGTCGCCGACGAGTCGACCGCGCTGCAGACGCGGCTCATGGAGGAGATCGCGGCGCTCACGCGCGCAGGCAAGGACGCCACGCAGCTGCGCGAGAGCGCGACCGCCGCCGCGGTGCAGAAGGGCGCGGTCGCGCGCGCGCGCGCGGCGGCGGCCACCACGGGGCTGCGGCTCGCGCCGGCCGACAGCGTCTGGGCGAGCGCGCACGCCTCGGTCGCGAAGCTGCGCGCCGTCGGCGCGGGCGCGCAGGCGCGCGCGCCGCAGACGGTGTACGTGCGCGACGCGCCCGAGTTCAAGCGGCTGTTCGGTGGTGGGGGCGCCGGAGGCGCGTGCGGCCACCACGCCGCCGCGGCCGGCGCGCGCGCCGAGACGGAGGCGCTCGCCGACCGGCTGCTCGCGCTGCTCGCGCTGGAGTTCCGGCTGCGCTCGTCGACCGCCACGCGCTGCCCGCTGCCGCTCGAGCTGCGCGACGGGACGGAGGAGGGCGGTGAGGCGTGCAGAGCGGCCAAGAAGCGGCGCGCCGCCGAGCTGCGGCACGCCGAGGTGTTCGCGGCGGCCGTGGCGCGCGCCGTGTGCCACGCGATCGAGGCGGCCTTCGGCGGCTGCCTGCGCCTCGTCTCGAGCGCGGGCAGCGGCTACGCCGACGCGGCGCGCAGCCCGCGCCAGTGGGCCGCGCTCGACGTCGTCAACCGCATGCTCACGATCGCCGCGTGCCACGACGGGCTCGTGCCCTCGGACGACGACGGCGCCGAGGCGGGCATCGTCGCGTTTGATCGCGAGACGCACGCGCTCACGCTGCTCGACCTGGAGCGCGTCGTCGTGCAGAAGTGGCCGGCGGCGCGCGCGCTCGCCGACGTGGCCACCGAGTGCGAGGCGTGGCTGCGCAACCCGCGCAAGCTCGTGCCGGCGCCCGCGCCACGCGGGCCGTGGTGGGTCGGCTGCTCGCCCTCGGGGCTCGCCGTGACGCCCGAGCACAAGCAGGCGGCGCTGGACGCGCTCGGCGCGGACGCGCGCAACGCGCGCTGGTGGGACGCGTGGCCGCCCACGCGCGAGCAGATCACCACGCGCGAGACGACCGCCACGGCCATCCGGTGGGGCAGCCGCGCGTCGCCCGCCTTCCTGGGCATCGACAAGCCCGACCAGTTCCTGGGCACGCCGCCGTTTTACGGGTTTTAAGAAAAAAGTCGACTTACCCCCGTCCCTCCGGTTTTTTGGCACTTGTGCCCCTCCCCCCCCCACCACCCGCGCTCACGACCTCGACACGCGGCACGCGCGCGCGATGTTGGACCCGCGGCTGGCCGACGACTACACCGAGCCGACGGAGCGCATGCCCGTCTCGACGCTCAAGCGCCTGGCGGCCGACGCCGGCGTCCGCGACCTGCGCGGCCTGGAGAAGGGGCAGCTGCCCGCGGTCATCAAGCGCGCGCGGCTCGACACGCACGGCGTCGACTGGTGCGTGGACGTGAAGGACCTGTCGCTCAGCGTCGAGACCAAGGTGGCGGAGCTGCCGTGGGAGGACCGCGTCTACCACCTGCGCTGGAACGTGCTCAACCCGGTGCGCGACAAGAAGCGCTACGACCAGGTCAAGGGCGCGTGCAAGAAGGCGTTCCTGACGCAGAAGGGCTTCCGGAAGGAGCGCCGGGCGGTGGAGGCGCTGCTCGAAGACGAGGAGGCGGGCGAGATCATGGCGGCGCAGGCCGACGCCTACGGGATGGCCGCGCCCGTGTCGTGCAAGGTGTCGGGCCCGCGGCGCGTGGACCGCTTCCTGCCCGACGTGGAGCCGGACGAGAACGACGACGGCAGCGACCGCTTTCAGGAGCTCGACGAGGACTTCGTGGTGTGCACGCTCTCCCAGGGCGCGAGCCTCATGCTCGTCAACGGCCTGGCGACGTACACGCTGGAGCCCGACGAGGGCCTGGCCTCGGAGCCGGTGACCGTCGGCGTGCTCATCGACGCGATCGAGACGGTCGCCATGGACGGCGCGCTCATGAAGCACGAGCAGGGCGTGTCGGTGGACCTGGCGCACCCGTTCTGCGAGATGCGCGCCGAGGAGCGGCCCAAGGGGTACGCGGCCAAGCCCACCAAGCAGGCGGTCGTGAACATCTCGTGGGGGTCGTAGCGCGTGTTTTTTCATAGCAACCAGTCATTTGACACGCGCGTTTGCGACTTGTCACAAGCCCGCACTCACGAGCTCGACACATGTGTCGACGGAAGCGCGCGCTGCAAAATGCGATGGAGGCGCTGGAGGAGGAGGTGGAGAAGGGCAACGTGAATTCGGGCGCGCACGTCGCCCTGTCCAAGAAGCTGAAGGCGGCGTACGAGGCGACGCCCAGCGGCAGGAAGATGCACATCGAGAAGTTCTTGTTGCAGATGCTCAGCGAGGACGCGAGCGCCAGCATGAGCGTGCCGTACGAGTACCGCGAGATGGTGCTCAACGCGGCCTTCGTGCGCAAGCTCATGGCGCGAACGCGTTCGTACCTTAAAAAGAAGGAGATACCGGACCAGTGGTGGCGCGACCTGCTGGCCGGGCTGCTCCCCGACTGGATGTTTGAAGGCGACAACTGGCGGGAGGACGTGTTCGCCATCACGGCCACGCTCCTGCAGGTCAAGTGGCACACGCTCGAGAAGCTTGAGGCGCACCTGGACAAGGTGGCGCCCGCGCCCTCAAAGGCGTTCCCCTATCTGCACGAGATTGAGGAGGACGAAGACGAGTGCCTGCCGGCGCTGCTCATTTTTGAGCCGCGCTTCCTGCGGTGGCTGCTGAAGGAGGGCCACGGCTACTCGCCGGAGGAGCAAATGAAGCTGCGCAAGCGCGCCTTTGTGACGGCGAACCACCTCCGCAACACCGAGGCGTTTGAGGACGACGGGTTCCTGCGCGCGATGGGGCTGGTGGACGCGCACGGCGCCATGATGCTCTCGACGAGCCTGGCCCTGGGCAAGGACTTTGCGGAGGCGCTCGCGCAGACGCAGGCCTGGGAGCGGAACGCTTAGCCCCGTGCTCACGAGTTCGACAAATAACGCGTGTCAAGTGGCGTGCTAGTGTTGAGGGCGTAAAAAAACAAGCGCGCGATGCTCTACCCGGACCTGCGCCGCCTCGCGCTCGTGTGCCCCACGGGCATGCCGCTGCCGCACGGCACCCACAACCACGAGGCCGGCGGCTCCAACGACCCGCTGCCGCCGTCCGCGAGCCGGGCGCGGCCGGGGGAGGGGGACGAGGCCCCGCCCACCGCCCAGTCGGAGGCGCTCGGGAAGAATGACATCCTGCACTCGATCCTGCTCGCCCTGGCCGACGGCGACATCAAGGACGTGTGCAGGTCCGCGGCGCGCTGGTGCAACCTCACCAAGGCGCACCAGGCCGCGTGCGGCGACGGCGTGTGGGAGGAGCTCACGCGCATCGTCTTCCCCGACGCGCGCGCGCCCAACACGGGGCGCATCGCCGCGCCGCCCGAGCCGACGGACCCCAAGGGCTGGTTCTACCACCTCTGCATGCAGCACAAGCGGCTCCGCGACCTGCGGGAGGAGCGGTGGGAGCTCTCCAAGAAGCGCGTCAGCACGAAGGACGCCGCGAGCAGGGCGTACGTGAACGCGGCCGCCAGTCGCGCCCAGCTGGCTTTCAAGCGGAAGCTGCTTGCGCACATCCTGGTTTCTGACAACATGCCGCCGCACCTCCCCGACGCGGTTCGCCACGCGCTCCAGCTCAACATCGGTCGGCTTCAGAACCAGATGGCCGACGCAGAGCGCGCGATGACCAGTGCTCGTCGGGCGGGGGCAAGGCCTACGCGCCAGACGGTGCGCACCGAGGACGACGAGCGCCTCCTGCGCGCGCTCAGCCTGCAGAAGACCTACCTGCGCGATCTCCACACGGATCCGGAAGAGCAGGGAGCGCCCACCGTGAACGACTACATCAGGCGGCGGCGCAGGCTCCTGGTCAAGGTCGATCAGGACCGCGACCTGGCTAACTTGGCGGAGCGGGAGGAGGCCGAGCGGAAGCGCCAGGAGCGCCAGGACCTTCAGGAGCAGTACCGGGCGTGGCTGGCCGCGCTGAATCAGATGAACCCGCGCGAGGCCGCCCTCAGCCGGCTGATCTCGGAGGCGTGGGACCTGATCAGCCACGGGATCGCCGATGTGCGGCCCAACGTGAAGCTCCAGATGACGCGCACCCTCAGACGCATCGACAAGGAGCGGCGCGCGCGCCACACGTTCGCCAGCCACCCCGACCTGATGGGCCGCCTGGAGACCGAGCTCGCGAACGACGTGCGCTTCATCAAGACGGTGATGGACGAGGCGGTCACCGTGCACGACCTGTTCGGGTCGGAGGGGGAGGACGAGGAGTAGAGTGGCGTTTTTTTTGATATCCCCGTGGTGCGTGTGGTGTTGTAAAGGAGCGGGGTTTCTTGTAAACGCGATGCTCTACCCCGAATTGCCGTCGCTCGCGGCCCTGGCCGTGGGCGCGCCCACGGGCATGGACGGCGGCGGATACCCGCCCGCCCAGCGCCGGCGCCTCAACTACGCCGGGGACCGCTCCCCCATGAACGACGACGACGACGACGACGAGCCGATGGACGTCGATCCGGCGCCGCCGGTGCCGATGCCGGCGCACGTCTCGCTGGTGGGCATGCCGCCGGCCGTGATCGCGGTGATGGTGCAGCAGGCGGCGCTGTCGGCGCGCAAGTCGGAAACGCCCGCCCGCGAGATCTGCCTGTGGATGCGCGACTTCTGCCGCGCGGCCACCAACGCGCAGCTGCAGTGCGACGACGACCTGTTCCGCCTGGCGCTCGGCGCCTTTGGCGAGGTGCCCGAGAAGGCGCCGAGCCGGGCAACGTTCACCGACCCGATGACGCGGGCGCAGCGCGAGGCGCGCGGCCAGGTGTACACGGGCAAGGTCGACGCGCTCAACAACGTGGTGCCCGCGCCCACGGCGAACACGCTGCCGACGTGGTCCGGCTTCAGCACCTGGCGCTCGCTCTTCGGCGCGCTGTGCGACTCGCGCAACGACCCAGCCGTTCAGCGGCAGCGGCTGTTTTGGCGGCTCTCGGACGACGGCACGCTGTCGGCGTACCCCAACCTGCCGACCATCGGCATGGCCTACAGGTTCTTCGAGCCTGCGCAGTCCCAGCGCTCCAAGAATGTGCTGCTCGACGCGATGCTCCGGCGGCTGCTCGCGGAGGGGATGGTTTCGAATCAGGACATGCTCCAGAGCGTGGTGACGCGATGGCTCGGCGGGGAGCGGAAGACGGCGCCGTGGATGAGCGAGCAGAGCCGGTGGATGGCGATGGTCACGTGGGCGATCCTGCGCGGCGCGCGGCCCTTCCAGGCCGAGATCCACAAGCAGGCGGACTTTGCCATGTACCAGGCCGTCGCGAGCATCAAGAACGACAGCACCGAGAGCGAGCTGACCTACGCGACGCGTCGCGTCAAGCAGGCGTTGGAAGCGGGGGCCGACCCCAACTTCTACGAGCTTCGGGTCCGCACGCTCGTTGGGATTGAGCGGGTGGCGATGCCGGAAAGCTGGCGTGGCGCGTACCCGACCGGGCACCCGCCGGTGTTCCTCCTGGCCCTTAGCCGGGGCAACCCGGACATCATCCGGCTGCTGGTCGAGGGAGGCGCGTCCATCGGGGACGTCGGGACCGGCAGTGGGTTCCAGCACAACATGGCGCGCTTCTACAAGGCGGTGACGTCGTACTTGCGCAGGCGGGCGTCCATGACCGACCGGCCAACGACCGAGAAGCTGCTGGACATGCTCGGCGACTTCTTTGCGTATCGCGCGAGGACCGCCAACCAGGGCGGCGAGCGCTACGCGCGCCAGATGGAGGTGGTCGACTTCCAGCGGCTGGTCCGCAACTGGGCGGAGCACAACAACCCGTGGGGGCACCACCTCATAATGGCCGAGTTGGCGGGGGACGACCACTCGGGCCCGCCGACGGTGCCGGATTGGTTCTTGGCGGCGATGCGCCAAGCCGAGGAGCGTTCTCGCACGCCCCGCCGCTTCACCGGCGAGCGCGCGTGAGCGAGGGTGAGTGACGTGTCGTTATAAGCCCGTGGGCAGCGCGGTGGTGTTAGGGGTGCATGTAAGATAAAAAAAAGTGCGATGCTCTACCCCGACCTGGGCCGGCTCGCGCTGGCGCGGGCGTGCGCCACGGGCGGCACCCACGACGCCGAGGCGGGCGGCTCCAACGACCCGCCGCCGCCCAAGCGCGGCCGGCCGGAGGGCGGCGCGGCGGGGCCGGCAGAGACGGAGGTCATGGGCGACCCGGACCTCCTCCCGCTCATCCTGTCGGCGCCGGATACCAAGGAGGCGTGCAAGCTGGCCGTGCGCTGGTGCGCCTCGCACAGGGGCGCGTGCGACGACTTGCGCTGGGGCGAGCTGCGCAAGCTCGTCTTTCCGTACACGGTCGACGCGAGCGCGTACTTTGCTGAACTCCAGTTCAACTCGGACACTTCGGACACATACGACCTCAAGGTTCCGGTCATGCAGCAAGAGAGCGAGCCATCCCTCTCGGTGGGAGGAACGAACAAGCGGTGGTTCTACCTGCTCTGCCAAGCGTTCTTCAACTGGAAGGATGCTCGCAAGGTACGGGACAAGGCACGGGCGCGAGTGTTGGCGGGAAAACCCCACCGCTACAGGCCGGGTATGCAATCAAATTGGAACATCCGCGGGGGCCCAATTCGGCCCGAGCTCCGTGCGATTAGCAACGACCAAGCCATCGAACTTGCGCAGCTACAGCTGGGCATGCTGCTCGCCAACGACTACCGGCCAGGCCTGCACCTTTTCCGCCAGCCCAATCTGCGCTTCCCGGACGAGGGGGGCGGCACCCGCCGCGGCGGCGTCGTCTTCGGCGGTGACGGATCTGGCCGCCGGGTGCTCACGCTGCCCGAGTTGCACAGGTGGTTGGCTTGGCTGCGGTACCTGGACTCCAAGGCCGGCTACCAGGACTGGCAGTTGCAGGGGTTGCCCGACGGCGCCCTCGCGCCACAAATCGTCCCACTTGCCCGCCCTGGGTTCAACCTTCCGGAAGGTTGGTTTCCCGAGGACGAGCAAGCCTACTACTGGGACATCTACGACCACGACCCGCCCGACGCGTAGGCGGAGCGCGGTGTGGCGTGTCGCCGCTAGCATATCGTGGAGTTGAGTGGGTAGTATAAAAGAAACAGGGCGCGCGCCCGTCTCCCCCGATGTCGTCCGGCATGGACCTGCGCAAGCGCATCAAGCGGCGCGACCCGCCCAAGCGCGGCGGCAAGGCCAAGGAGAACCCGAGCCCGCTCTCGGCCATCGACGCCGGCTCGCCCGGCGAGGTCAAGATCGTCAACGACCACCTCTACGCGCTCAACCACCTGTACCACGCCTCGCCCTCGATCCAGGCGGCGCGCACCATCCTGCTCGGCCAGCTGCTCAGCTCGGGCTGCGTCATCCGGCGCGACGGGCGCGACGTGCCGCTCAAGGACACCTTCGCGCGCCACCTGCACGACGTGTGGACGCCCTTCGCCAAGAAGGTGATCGACCACTTCCTGCAGTTCGGCTTCGTGATCGTCTCGCTCGAGGAGGAGGCGCCGCCGCCCTTCCACAACTTCATCAAGGGCAAGCAGATGGCCGCGCAGAGCGAGATGGGCCCCGACGCCAACGGGCTGCGCAACCAGCCGCGCGACCCACCCGACGCCGCCGAGGCGCGCGCCGCCAAGAAGCCGATCGCCGCCGAGTCGGACCAGCGCCAGCAGCAGCAGCGCACGCCCAAGCGGCCCGCGGCCGCGCAGTCCAAGCCCGTCAACCTCATCCCCGTCGTGCCCGACGTCGGCCAGTGCGAGCTCTCCTTCATCTACGTGGGCGACTCGCACTACCGCCGGCAGTACCGCATCTTCAGCACCAACTCCGACTCGGTCTACAAGCAGGACTTCGCCTCCGAGGTCTTCTTCCGCAGCGAGCCCGACGCGGGCGGCAACGTCTGCTCGCCCATCGCCACCGTGTTCCAGTCGGCCTCGTTCATCTCGGCGCTCGAGGAGCTCGCGCTCCAGGCGGAGGTCGTGCGCGCGCGCCAGATGCTCGTGACGCAGCCCGCCACGCGCACGCAGGGCTCGCAGAACCTCGACCCGGCCAACCTCTTCTTTGACTCGGAGAGCCGCGCCGTGCAGGCCTCCGCCACCGCCGAGGACGACGCGCAGCAGGCGGGCTCGCTCGCGCTGCAGGCGCAGATGATGCACATGATCAACCGGCTGCAGACGACCAACACCGACTCCAGCAGCCGGCCCGGCGGCGCCTCGGCCGTGCCCGCGCACGTGCCGCCGCCCATGCCGCCGCAGCTCTTCGCGTGCCCTGGTAAGAAGCCGCTACCTTGAGCTGCACGTTGCGTACCACTAACGCCGTGCACGTTCGCTTGGCAGACCGGCAACAGGTGGTGCCGGGCGTGCGGCCGCCCGAGGCGCGCTCGGACCTCGTCGACCTCATGCGCGTCGTCAACGACCACATCGCCGCCGCCATGGGCGTGCCCGCCAGCGTCATCTTTGAGGGCAAGTTCTCAAGCAACTCCATGAGCCAACTCCAGCTCTTAAATTCCACGATTCA
>Ga0115013_10000593_pt1 | contig 21713 bp, 13 predicted proteins | sample SouAtlMetagenome_2_FD_88686 | JGI IMG/M metagenome (GOLD analysis project Ga0115013, IMG submission 88686) | Marine eukaryotic phytoplankton communities from Atlantic Ocean - South Atlantic ANT15 Metagenome | ecosystem: Environmental > Aquatic > Marine > Oceanic | place: South Atlantic Ocean...
CCACGTTCGCTTTGGAGTACTCACCTACGCGCTTCTCGAACTGTGCAATGTACAAAGTGTTAGTAAATGGATTTGTTAAGTAGAGGAGAAGTAGTGAAGATTGACTTACGAAGTTAGTTTTTCCTTCAAGGCTGATGAGATTCATAAAATCAAAGGGGCAAGCGGTGTTCCAGTGCTTTTTAAAGCCTAAGCTGACGAGCAAGTAGTCGGCTACAAATTCGATATATTCGCACATGGAATCAGCGTTCATGCCGAGCAGTCGGACTGGCAAAGATTCCGTGCAGAAGCGCTGCTCTATGGAGACGGCATCTTTAATGATGGTTAGGACTCTCTCGTAGGACGGTGGCCGTTCCAACTTTTTGAAGAGTAAGGTCGCAAACTGAGTGTGTAATCCTTCATCCCTGCTAATTAACTCATTTGAAAAAGTCAGTCCCGGCATTAAACCTCGCTTTTTCAGCCAGAATATGGAGGCAAAACTGGAGGAGAAGAATAGTCCTTCGCATGCCGCAAAGGCGACAAGTCTTTCGCCAAATGATGCTGAATCACGATTGCAGTAGTCAAGGCACCATTGCGCCTTCTCGCGAATGGCAGGAAAGGTTTCGATGGCATGAAACAAGCGTTCGCGCTCTGTTTTGTCTTTGATATACGTCTGGATCAGAAGAGAGTAGCACTCACTGTGGATATTTTCAATTGATGCCTGAAATAGATAAAAGCATCGAATTTCAGGGATCTGGATCTCGCTGGAAAAATTCTCCAACAAGTTCTCGTTCACAATGCCGTCGCTTGCGGCGAAGAAGGCGAGGGTATACTTGATGAAGAACCGTTCGTTGTCCGTGAGCCGAGCCCAGTCTGTGGCGTCTGATCCTAGATCTATCTCTTCGACAGTCCAAAAACTTGCCACAGCCTTCTTGTACATGTCCCATACATCGTCATGCTGTATCGGGAAGAGGACGAAACGATTTTCCTGTTCAGCAAGAATTGGCTCTACAAAAGCCTCCTTTTCCTTGACCACTTCTTGTTTCTCTTCCTTTGCCTCCACGGCGGCAACACTGACGGGCGAGTTGCTCTTCTCATACGGCAAGGGCACAGTATGTTTGATGCTATTCGTATGTTGTTTCAAGATTTCCATCGGGGGCACGGCTGAAGGATTTTGGATTGGGAGGTATATAGATTTTTTAATAAAAGCGCTGGCAAAAAAACAATTTTATTGGTCTTGGTCTGCAAGGAGGATACCACCGTTAAGCGTCTCTACCTCTACTCTCTCTACCTCTACTGTCTCGACTCTTTTCCCTGAGCTCTGCAAGGTGCCCTCCAAGGCAATGCTCAGCCTGGTGAGGGCCCTGTGCTGCGACAGTGTTGCCGGTGGTAGGTACAAGAGCTCGTAGGGTGTCAGCTTGTCGGCATAGTACTCTTGGGAGAATAGATCGAGCTCTCCGGCATCCTGCAACAGGAACCTCCACTCTTCTACGCCAGCAAGCACATAGTGAAAGAGGCCCTTCTCGTTCCTCCAGAGGCTGCTCTCCATGCCTTCCCAAGCTAGGCCCACTGTGATTGGCTGAAATTGTTCCAATGAAACACCCTCAGGAAGCCGTAGGTTGGAAAAAGCACCCTTACATACTTTTTCCTTGTACAGGCCGTAACAGTCCACCCCACAGGGCAATACTGCCTCGTTTAAGGGTATACTCTCTTTGTCTTTTTGCATCGCCGGCATCCTCCGTAGGTTTACCTGCTGTGCACCGCACGCACGAAAGAGTTCGGACGAGGCGTTGGTGATGTACTTCTTCATCCCCCCTATGATGACCGGTGCTTTTTTCTCGTAGTCTTTTTTAAATTTTTGAAATTCGAATTTCTCCATTCTCTTGATTTTTTTCCCTTCGGGGTTGCAGGCACATAGCAGCAAGACCAGAAGCGAAACACGCCTAAATTTGTTGTACCTGTGGCGGCTGTGAGGGAGCATAGTTCTATGCTGTATGCCTTTTAAAAGGTTATATACGCGTGAAGAAAAATCCAAAAAATGTTCGTACACTGTTCCTTTACAGTGACATAGCGTTCACTTAAAAACTGGCGGGAATCTTGTGCGTGGGCCGGCCATCGTTTCTCCCCCACACATTTCTTCCTTTCTCTTCTTAAAAGAATAATTAAATGACTAGGAGTACCAATATTACTTATTCGTATCGACAATCGGCAAGCGGATTCAAATATACTACTGAAAGGTCCGAATTCGAACCAGAAAGTGTAGAAAGGAACAAAAAAGTGTGTTTTGCATCAATATTTTTTATATTTTTCCCCCTCGCACGAAAAAACATATTTTCATAGCAACTATATACAAAAAAAGTCAAGGAAAAGCACAACGACATGTCGGACGAAATCAAGTGCATCCAGCCCGAAGACCCCTTCAGCCCCGAACGCGTCAACACTGGCGCGGACGACGGGACGCGGGCGGAGTCGATGATGCTCGCAGACCAGTGGGTGGCGCGTTCGGCCCTCTTCAAGCGCGCGCAGTATTTCGACCAGATGAACGAGGGACAGAAGAAGTTTTACTCGAGTCTGGCCCCTAATGCGCGGAACAAGGGCCTTCGTGGCGAGGTCCTTAGCATACGCATAAACACTCCCTTTGACCCTTCGGATTCGTCTTACCAGACGGTGAAGAAGTTTGGGTTGGACGGGCGGACCCTTAAGATGCAAGAGTACAGGGTGTTCCTGCTGGCCTTGGAGCTTGGCCGTCGAATCTTGGAGGCTGCAAGGGGGGACACCCCAGTCGATGCGGACGAGGCCTTTCGGGAGAACGGTTCTGCCATCAACACCGGCCCCTGTGAGAGACATCCTGATCTCAACTGTTACTGTAAGACCGGCGATCCTCCTCGTGATCTTTTCCGTACTGCGGTTAGCGAGGGAAAACCCATTCCGTGGCAGACACACTGCTGTTCGGGAAACCACGACAGTGAGGAGCATTGCTATTGCCTTCCGATCGATACCGATTCGTACGAGAACCTGCCCTCCGAGCCTGACGATTTTACGGATTTTCGCGTGCAAGAGTTTAACGACTTGACAGTGGAGCAGCAGGCTGAATCCGAGAACCTGACCTTCCAGCCCTTGCCAGACGACAGTTGTCCTACCGAGGAGCAGCCGAAGGTCTTCCTCGAGTTCATCAAAAAGAAGGAGCTTATCGAGGACGAAGACAATGTGGTCGCCGTCCGGATTTTCTATGTCATCCCGAAGAGCCTCAATCTGGACTTTGGGGCGGAAATTCTTCGCATGTTGGAAGAGAACCAAAAGTGTCAGAAGAAGGACGAGGTTGGTCGCTTCCGCATGGACCGCGGCATAAAAACAAAATTTGCCTTTCTGGAAGCGATCGACAGGGCCATGTACCTTGAGCGCGACCTGCACTCGAACCCACAGAAGAACCCCGACCCTGTGACGCGCGACATGCACAAGTCCGACGAAACCTTTCGAGAGAAAATAAAGGACATACTTGACTTCAAGAAGGACACGAATAAAATGAAAAAATCGAAGCACGCAAAAGATGGGGAGTGGAGTTATCTCAAGGACACCATTCACCAAGACTCTGCGGACTACCCCTTCGACCTGTTGAACTACTACGCAGACGGGCTGTTTTGCCCAAAACCGTGCATCACGGAGAACATGGTGGATCTACAGTACAGCCTACTTCAACGGAAGGACGGCAAGCACGCCCTGTTGGAGAAGCAAAAGCTCGAGGATTACAAGATTGAGCTGTCCCACTACGAGTGGCGTCGTGCGCGGGAGAGCACGCTGGTGCGCGCAGAGCCGACCCCCACCGGAGACGGCCCCGCCCCCTCCAAACAACTGGCCCACAACCCCTGTCAAGAAGAATTTAACTCGGTCTTAAACAGCGCCTTGAATGCTTTGAGCGAGACGGAGAAGGACAAGGTAGCAGGAACGGTGAAGTTGTGGAAGAAGGAAGATGATGGCTCCACTTTTAACATCCTTCGACACAACCAGAGTCGCAGGCGTGTTGCCTACCTTGAGGAGGGCAGGAAGAACAAGACGAACGCCGAAGCCCGCGAACAGTTTCGAAAGTACGTGCACGAGTCCGTCGTCGAGATTCGGCGGGCCGCGCGCGATCCGAACAACTTCTACTCTACCAAGGGGGCGATAAGGACGCCGGAGATGCTCTCTGGTCGAGAAGAGAATGCGATCTACAAGCACCCCCCGTGGAGCCCGTGGCACTTGGGCATACGAAAGCATGTGGCCCCTAATTTAGGGGTAGGCGACCTCTTTATCGTTGAGCTCTTCAAGGTGATCGAAACGCTCTTTTTCGTTTCCACGCACATGGGCATCCTTCTCTTCTGTTGGATTTGTGGAGGCGATGCCTTCACGACACGGAGGGACAAGTGCAACTTTTGTTTTGTTGGTGGCCCAGACGTTGGCAAATCGCACGCCATGAACATCTGCAAGCAGCACATGTTTATGCCAAGCACCTACATGATGAAGACGAAACAGTCCGACACTGCCATGGACGACACGCACATCATGCATACTCGAGAGTGGTGCGAAGAGCAGGACACGCGGTACTGCCTCAAAAACCCAAAGTTTGCCCAGCTCCAAGACATTGAGAAAAATCGCCTGACGGCCGCTGTCATGTACAAACTGGTGCGCAAGCAATTCAAAGACGACAACGACTGCAACCGCTGGGTCACCAAAATGGTGATCACCCTGTTCTGTGCACAGACTGGCTCCTCCACCAACGTGACGGAATTGTCGAAATTCGTCGAAGCGTGGAGATCGCGCGTGGTCCTTGTCTATGTCCCCAAGATCAAGAGGACGGAGGGGAACCGTTCGGTGTCCGCCATGGTGTCCGCTCAAGCGCAGCGGTCCGAAAGCAACAAACGCCAAGAGGGTCGCTACGACGCAAAGTGCATCTACTACGACTTTTTGCGCTTCGTCATGACAGTCATGCTCAACCAAGGGGTCTTGCCGGGCCCGTCGCGGAAAGTCTTCAACATTATTGTGGACAAGATGAAGGACAAGATGAAGGACAAGTTCAAGATCAACACCAGAACGGAGCTTCGCATGTACGGAAAGGCGGTCCAATTCATGTTCGTGCGTGTCATCGAGACCCTCTTCAACCACCGCAAGCCGGACACGGAGCTTGTCTTGGGCTTCGTGCCCATCTCCAACAGGGACCCGTGGACGATGAAGGACGAAGAGTTCCAGAAGCTGTTCGTTGCACCAGAGTGCATGGAGACCTTGAAAAAGACCTCGGAGTGTGAGGTATTTCTTGTCGATTCGCGCGGAAACAAGGTGGACTGCGAGGGGAATCGTACGTACGACGGAGAGAATTACAGGCTGAACATGAGCGAAGAGAAACTCTACGGCAAAAAAGGCGTCGTGGGCTTCGTTCGCACCTTTCAGCGCTACGTACGGGGCGATCTGGAGGGAGAGTTTGTCGGAGGGCCGAGGGACCCCGACGAACTTCCTGACACCTGCCTTGGTGAGTTTTACAGGCAGTGGACCGGTTTCAACCACGCCAATTTCGAGCGCTTTGTGAATTTCATCAACCCAATGCTCTGCATCACGATGGAGGACACCGTGAGGGCCATTTGGCACTCGAGGCACGAATTCTGGGCCGATCGCTTCGCCCTGTTCGAGAAGCAACTCATTCAAATCGGCATCCAGAAATTGAAGAATCCGGAAATTCGCGATTGCAAGAATTCGAAACGAAGCAGTTTCTTTTACAAAATTCAAGAGAACAACGGCGACGAGTCGGACTTTGTGAACTACGATTACATTCGGTACGGAACGAAAACCCAGACCATTCAGATGATCATGAATGCAGAGAGTGATTATCCGAAGGGCTACAAGGTACAAGCCGACTATCACACCATCGAGGACATGTTGAACAAAATGCAAGAGAAGCACGACAGCCTAGGGCACAAGCACTTGGGTCCCTCCTTTATTCCGACGGACGGCGGTGAGCCGTACTGGGGCGAGCTCAAGCTGGCCTCTGGCACAGCGCCTGACCTTGATGCCATCATGCCTCTTGGACGGGAGCAGAAATCCACGAACGATTTGTCCCTCCCTGATGAACAAAAAGACTGGGGTGCCTATGCCATAAGCGGGCAACTCTCGTGCCAAGACCCCGAAGAAAAGGCGGAAGCAAAGAGACTGCAATACGCTCGGTACCAGCACGCTCACCCAGACGGCAAGGAGACGAGTGGAGGCTCCGTCATTGATACCGGTAGGGTGGTTTCCACAGACTTTAAGAGCCCTTACTTGAAGTGCGTAGGCAACAACACGCGCAACCCAATGATCTACTTCAGCGTGAAGGCCATCAAGGAAGCCTACGGGAAGCGCAATGTGAAATGGGAAGACAACAACGAGCTTATCAAATTCTTTGAAGAGCACTTGGGCTTCAAGTACGACGGCTTCAAGATCAGCCAAGAAGACTCGGAAAAGTTCATCGCAGCGGCACAGAAAGAGGCCGAGAAGAAGGCGGAGAAGGCGAAGAAGAAGTTTTCCGATCGACCAGAGCAGTTGAAGGAGGAGTTGGAATTCATCGCGGAGGAGCTAGAGGAGGATTGCGAACGACTGCAAGGCCTCGTTGCCGGAGAAGGAGAAGAGGTCGGTAAAACCATTCTCTTGGGCAGTCCCTACCTTGGCACTGCGAAGGGTAAGCTTTCTTCGTTCGACACAGAGCTCACCGAAAAACGTTTGTGCCAGTCGCAAACCTCAGCCTATGTGAAGGTGCCCCATTCGGAAAGCACCCTCCGAACCACTTCTGGGAATGTCCCTTCCAACGATACGGTGGAGCTGCTGGGCTTGGAGGTAAAAGACGCGAACCCTGACAACAGGGAGACCACCGTCAGCTACAACAACCTTGTGAACATGGACCGGCACCACAAGACCCTCAAGAATTGCCCAGACGACACAAAGGTCGATCACTACAGGGCACTTGTGAGCGAGGGAAGTTTTCAGTTTTCCTCGGCCGACGAGATCAATCGTCGCATGCACATGGGACTGGAGGATTCCGATTACCAGTTTCCGAAAGAAGAGGGCGTGCAGTACCCAGACAATCAAGCGATGAGAGAGGAACTGGAGCTTACGATGCGAAAGGTTCCAGACTCCCGTACTCGCAAAGGGTGCCTTGTAGAAGGGTACAAGTGGGTCCCTTTCCACGACAAGAAGAAGAGAAAGAGGGATTTGCCGGACGAGATGATAGCATCCATAAGGAAGCGGAGGCCGAAGAGGCAGTTGACGCAATTGATCTAAATGTATCTGAATGAACTATATGTTTCTATATAAAGAAGAAAATTTTACAGCAAACTTGGAGTATGATTACCTCCGCCTTCAAGCGCTACTTGCACAAAGACTACAGGAACAATCCACTTGTGGGTAATTTCCAGTACAGCAAGAAAAGCACGCTTTCCCCGACCTACCTCTACACCTCTCCCTTCGTTGGCACCATTCTTCACAACAAAAACTACGATTACTTCGAAGAGCGCTTGAAAAAACAAAAGGCCGAGGAGCAGAGGGTCCAAAAAATCTTCATTGAGCTGAGTGCCAGTCGGGACGAGTGGACAAAAATAACTCTTTCGCCCTCTTCTTAGGCTGTCTCTACGGCTTCCAACTGTTCCGGTATTCCCTCGATAGTGCCTTCACCTTGACCTGATCGGGGCTGGACATCTGCTCCTTGTCTGGTGCCTCCAGCTCTTCAAGCTCTTCCTTGGGCTCCTCTTCCGTCTTCTGAAACAACTCTTCCTTGTCCGGCGTGTCTGCGCCAGTCTGTACGCTGGAGCTGCGTTTTCGGTCGAGCACGCGAGGGGTCTTGTTCCGCGGCTGGTCTACTTGGATGGAGAATTTGCAGCCCATCGGAAGCAACCAAGTCACAGCCTAGGTCGTCTTTTTGTATATAGTGCTTTTATTGAAAATCATGGCCAACAAGGAGTACAACTACCCCAGCACGGAAGAAACATGGAAGATGATCGCCGAGAACCTGTCCAGCAAGGGAGCCAGCGATCAGTCCGTGCAAAGCTTTAATAATTTTGTCCACAGGGCACTGCCCAGATGCATCTACGACTTGTTCGTCGTTGAAAGCAACCTTGGCATCGACCTTTCCAAGAAATTAGAGGTAAAGGTCACGAATGTCATGACACGAAAATGCATTCTCTTGAACAACGACATCAATGTCTCTATCCCGCAGACGCTTGCCCCCACCGCTCCAAACGCAAGGCTGCTTCGCTCCTCCCTCGTAGCGCCAGTCTACATTTCCCTACAGTTGACACTTCAGAAACGCGTGGAGAAGGTTACCAACCTCCTTCTCTGTTACCTTCCGATCATGGTCGGTTGCGAGCTGACGAAGGCCTTCCACAAGAAAAAAGAACTCGTGGACCACGGCTACTTTGTGCTGAACGGCAACGAGAAGGTGCTGGTGCCTCAAGAGAAGAAGCTGAACAGGGCCATCATCCACATGAACGGGCGGTGCGTATTTCGCAGCAAGGAAGCCTCCAAAATGTGGTGGCTGGAGAAGGACCGAAAGGATGAGAAAGGTATTTACCTCGTCTCGAAGCACGGTGCCTGTAGCGTTGCCTACGTGTTTGCTTTTTTCGACTACAGCCTGTCCCAAATCTTCCCGCTTGCCGTGCGCATTGAAACGGAGTGCATCATGAAGGACATCTCCCCGAAGGACTGCGTGGAAGAGTTTCAAAAGGTCTTTCCGCAGAGTGAAAGCATTGACTTTGAGCACATGTTTGGCAGCTCCGGCCGCCTCTGGCTCACGCAATTGTCGTACATGTGCTACTTCTTTGCAAAATCCTTGGAACCCTTCGACAGGGACCACCTGAAGAACAAACGCGTTCAGATGCCGTGCCAGCTGCTCTTGTCGGTGGCAGAGAAGGCCCTCAAGCGCCTGACGAAGAGCTTCCAGAAACGGATCGTAAACTTTATCGAAAAAAATCCTAACAAGCAGATGTCGAGGGGCGTAGCAAGGGCCTTGGACTCGAGGGTCATCACGGAAGCCTTTTTCTACAGCCTCTCCACCGGCAACTTCCCCTCCGTCAACAGCCATGGCGTGCAGACGGGCGTAGCACAGCAGCGAAGCAACTACAATTTCTGCTCCATCCTCTCGCAGGCAAGGCGCATTCATTCCGGCGACGAAAAGCGCTCTATTATTGCCCAGCGGGAGGTACGAGGCGATGATATGGGCTTCATCGGCCCCTACGACACGGCCGAGGGGCGCTCCTGTGGCTGCAACAAGTCCTTTGCCATCTGCACCACCGTCAGCATCGAGTTCGAGGGCTCCGTCATCGAGACTTGCCTGTCCGAGGTGCAGAACAACTTCCAGTTCAAGGAAACAATACAAGTCAACGCACCCTTTCTCGTGTTCCTCAACGGTGTCCTGATTCGGCAGATGGCCTCCATGGAACAGCTTCAGGGCATCTACAAGCACCTGCTGCAGTACAGGCGCTGCGGGGTCATCGACTACGGCGTGTCCATCTTGGTCCGCAGACAAAATTTGTACCTTCGCACCGACGGGGGAAGAATACTGCGACCACTCTTCGTAGTAGAGGCCCTGCACAGGCACCTCAGCACCTCGCTTCGACCGATTGCTAAGGAGAGCTTTGAGGAATTGCTCTCTGCTGGCATCCTCGAATTCATCGACTCGGACGAAGAGGATACGAAGCAGGTGGCCGAAACCTTTGACACCATTGACCAGAACACAGACCTCTGTGAAATTCACCCGACGCTGATCTTATCTTTCAATACTGCCTACGGGGCACCCTACTGCGACAACAACCAAGGCCCTCGTGTGACGTACCAAAATGCCATGATGAAGCAGTCCCAATCGCAGATTCCCTTGGACTTTTACTCCAACATGAAGTCGAGGACCCATTCCCTCCTCTACGGACAAAAGCCCATCGCGGCCACCAAACTTTCACAAGTAAAAGGCTTTCCGCTTGCCTCTGGGCTCAATTGCATCGTTTGCATCGGCTGCTTTGATGGCTTCAATCAGGAAGACTCTTTGGTGATGAGCCGCGCCTTTATTGAGCGGGGCGGTTTCCGGATGCTCGACCAGAAAACCTTTACCTACAGCGGCAGCGAAATCATCAGCAACGCCAGCGCACAGGCCATGTGGAAAAGGCACGACAGCGGCGCTTTTCGGCACCTAGACGACGATGGGATGCCCTGCCCAGGCAAGACCCTAGCGGAGGACGATATCATACTGTCCAAGCACAGCATCAACGAAGACGAAGAGAAGACCGACAGTTCGCAGAAGGCAAAAGACAAGAAAGGTACCATCCAGAGGGTCATCTTTGGGCACGGTCAGAGGAGGAAAAAATCCAGCTCCACCAACGAGTCCATCAAGGTTAACATCACCTCCTACGAGTGCAGGGCCCCTATCGTGGGCGACAAACTAGCTTCTAGAATGGCCCAAAAGGGCACGATAGCAAGGATAGAGGATGCCGAAAACTTACCCTTCAACAGGGAGGGCATCGTTCCGGACATTATTATCAACCCATGCTGTATACCCACGCGTATGACAATAGGCCAACTGCTCGAGATGATAGGTGCCAAGGCTGCCGCGATGCAGGGCACCACGGAGGACGCTACCGCCTTTACGCACCCTACCGTAGACGAGCTTTCCGAAAAATTGCACAAGTCCGGTTTTCAGCGGTACGGAGACGAGGCCCTAATCGACGGAAAGACCGGAGAGATGACGCAGGCAAAGTGGTTTATGGGAATATGTTACTACCAGAGACTGAAGCATATGGTTAATGATAAAATTCACGCTCGCTCCGAGGCTGGCCCGCGCTCGCTTCTGTCTCGCCAGCCACCCTCCGGACGCTCCAACAATGGCGGTCACAGGGTCGGGGAAATGGAGAGCATTGCCATAATTGCCTCGGGCGCCTCTCTAACGCACCACACCCTCTGGAACCAGTCGGACCCTTCGCGCTGGAAGATATGCCCTGCCTGCGGCCTTTACAACCCCTTGACAGCAACGAGCTGCTACTCTTGCCAAACGGAGTCCGCACCCTTGCAAGAAATCAGCATCCCCTACTCCTTCAAACTCCTTCAACAAGAGCTCTACCAGTGCGGGATCATGATCAAAGACAAGGCCGCGGAGGGAGGCAAGAAGCACATACTGGCCTAGATGTGCAAGGTCTTCCTCTGAGGCAAGCAGAAAAGCTTATTCGAGCATATGACCGAGTAGTCTTTCTTGTCCTTCTCGTCCACCTGTAGCTTTGGAAAGGTCGGGAAGGGCTTTCGTTTCGGTGTCGCCGTCTCTTCTGTTGGCGGCTCCGTGTACTCGGTGGGGTTCGTGGGCTCCTTGGGCTCCTTGGGCTCCTTGGGCTCCTTGGGCTCCTTGGGCTCCTTGGGCTCCGTCAAGGTCTCTGTAGTTGTAAGCGTTGTCTCTTCAAAGAGCTTCTGCTTCTTTGCAAGGCCACCGGTAGTGATCGTGGCGGCAGCGGTGGCTTTGCGTTTCTTCTCGCGTGGGCCAAAGATAGTGCTCGTAATGGGTACCTCTGAGTACATGACCTGCCCGACAACATTTCGGAAGAGCTTTTGGTCGCTCGTGAGCCACAGGCAATCGTAGAAACCTTTCCGAGGGCGCTCCCGAATTACCTTCATAAAATAGGCACGACCTTTGAAGCGACCACCCCAGAGCTCTACGTAAAAGACCTCGTTCACAGACAGCTGTGCAAGCCGCCCCTTGTTTTCCAGAGAAGTTTTCTTTCTGTAGAAGATCGGTGCGCTGTCGGCGTGCCAGAAGCCCTCCGCGAACTGGAGATCGGCCAAGTCAATGGCCTCGTAAATACTCGTTGCAGTTTGCATGTTTTAGTGTGTGTTTTGTGTGCGTGAGATTGAGTGCGTAAGTGTGCGGCGGTGGTATGTTTTTTCTTTTATTGTAAAGTAGTCGTCATTTTTTATGCTTTCTTTTTTTATTTGTGTGTTCGTCAGTGGTCGTATAGTAGTGGTCGTATAGTAGTGGTCGTATAGTAGTGGTAATAGTAGTGGTGGTAGTAGTGGTGGTAGTAGTGGTAATTGTGCATAGTGGTGATAGTCGTACGGAAGAAACAAACCGGATTTTAATGACGTAGGCAATTCTTCAATGCTGTGTTCTTATTCATGTGAAAGTGATTTTTAAACAACAACCTTTAAATATTTATTTGTGTTGTGGGTATTTTTTAGGCTGTTGTGTGCCTAGGGCTCAATTTTTAGGAATTACGAGTTTACGTATTGTCTCTAGAAGGTCAACATGACCAAAAATGTGGCATTTTACACAAGTGATATACTAGAAACAACTATGGGTAATCCATGTATCTGTATTTTAAGACAGGTCCATTTTTTACGATGATGTGTTAGTATATTATATTTTGATCTAAATCGTGTGTTTTTGTTATTTTTTATGACTTGCTGTGTGCCTATGTGTCAATTATCCGGAATACCTCCGATCCTTAGAGGGCTGGACGAGTATCACGTATCACTAACTCCGTACAATAAATTATTAATTACAATCAAGCACTGTTTTGAGTACGGTATGAACTATTCGCCGGACAATTCGGCTCGTCAACGAGAGAGTACAAGAACAAAAAAAAACCCGTGTGCTTGTTCTAAGTTGCACTGTTTTTCGTGCTAAAACGAAAATGCTAAAGAAAGAAGCATCCGCAGAGTGCCACAAGTTGCCTCTGGGACACCTAGCACTGGAGAAAGACGAAGACACCGAAGAATACTTACGGGAAGAATGGCCGGTCGAAGAAGGCGAGCAGTTTTCTGACCTAGGGGAAGTCGAGGAGGCCGCAAAAGTGCTCGATGACATTGTAGAAGCAAAAAATGACACAAGCCTGTGCGTCCGAAGAGCTACCGGAGAGCCCTATGCAGAGTTTAATTTTTCGGGCCAGTACCACAAGAAGAAAGAGAGAAAGGAACAGCTGCGTGCCACACTGGGAAATATTGGCTTTTCGAAAAGCTGTTCGACAACCGGTTTTTTACGTCTCGGCAACACACTAAACAGTAGCGAAGAAAGAGCCCTCCTAGAAGGCTTTAAAGGAAAGCATTTTTTCTACATGGCAAAGATGTGCCAGCTCCAAAAAGATGTGAATTTGGACGGCTTTGTGTTCGATAAATGGGAGAGCAAAAACGATACTCAGCCACCACTCGACACCAAGGAGGCCGCCGCAGACGAGGAAGTGCAAAACAACAAGTTTACGCTCTTTGGGGGAAGCTTTCATGTCAAAAGCACAGAGGCAGTCAAGGGAGTAATTCTTGAAAGCATCGCTTTCCTCCAGTGCGAGGAAGAGAGCTTTACTGGTCTCTCTGTGTGCAACTGGAGTGTTGCTCACAATCATGCGCGCTACAGGGTTGCACAGCACTTGCTTGACTGCGACCGACGCGAAGCTTTTACCAGCTTTTGCCTCCGACAATTTCCTAAAAAAAGGCAAAGGGACGAGGCAGAGGATAAGTACGAAAAGAAAAAAGCAAGGGCCACCGTCTCGCGAAGTGCTCCTAGCGAGTCCGAAACAATCTCGACCGAGACATATGGAGCAATAGAGGAGAAGGTGGGGGAACGCGAAGACATTCCAGAATGGTTGAACGAAGAATTCCAAGATTTAAGCGCCAAAACTGAAGCCAAGGCCTCTCAAGATTTTAAGCCCTTTTTATTTCGAGTCTTCAAATTTTTTTTTTGGCTGCCACGGCTTGAGACGGACTATGAATCGCTAAAGAAAGTAGTTGCTCAAATGTACGATACGCACGGTAAAGAGGCCATCTTCTCGATATTCGACTGGAGTGGCAAGTCACCGCAAAAGCTGGAAATCTACCACTCGAAGAGGAAAATAGAAACCTACGGTGTCGATAGTCATGAAAGGCTAATTTACTATGAACCAGTTCCACCATGGAAGAGCTTTCCCAAGCTTAAACGTTACGAAGAAGTCACAGTAAATCTTGTCTTGGAAAATGCCGGAATTCGCGATGAGGTACTCTTGTATGGAAAACGAATCAACGAGAGGTATTCGTATGCACTTTTTAAGTTGAAAAAGGAGGAGCCTGCTCCCAAAGTGGAAGAAGTACCAAAGGGTCACCATTGTGCCCCTCCGTTAGGTGCCCCGCCCGTAGAAGAGGTTGTCGAAATTAGGGAACCTGAGGAAAGCCCTCCAGTGTTTACAGCTGAAACGCACAACCAAAGGAGGAATGCAGGCACCAGAGAAGAGCTGGACGATGGTGAGGCACACTACCTCGGTTTCGCGCGATACGGTGCCTACGCAAAAGACTGGGAGGAGAGACACGAAAGGAAGGCAATATCATACAAAAACTTTCTCTTGGTTTTTTTTGTCTCGCTCGCGCTCGCGCTTGCGCAGCTCTTCCTTGTACCGCGCATGCCTCAGTTCCAGCGATGGCCAAAGAAATTTCAGTGGCAGCCGGCGCTGCAACACCTTGCAGCCATTGTGCTTGCACTTCTCATTGCATACAAGGCCACCTTTGTCCGCGCGAAGCCCCGACGCGATCTCTGGCTTTTCTGCCTGACGAGTGCGCTGGTGTTCTGGGTAGACACAGGTTGCGTCATAAGCTTGTGTGTAAGTCCGGCAATTTGTTGCTACGCAGCAAGTAAAATTATGCTCTGGCACAAGAAAAAATCTCTAGCTTGGGTGCCCTTCGCCTTCCTGATGGCTTACACCGCGTTGACGTACGAGTCTCTGCTGCAACAGTGCCTAGAGATCGTGAAGCTCTTTGTCGTCGTAACTTCCTTCGTGCACGAGCAACGTCGTGGGGCGGCGGTGGCGACCGTACTCTTCAGCCCCTACAGGGACCTACTTTTTGTTGTAGAGTTTCCTGCTGTGTACCTGTACGAGTTTCTGGAAGAGCTGGATTTGGTCTGACTCAATAACTTTTATATGTATAGTGTTTTTAGTAGGGTATTTTTTAAATAGTTGTAATTGTGTCTGTATTTTTTTGTTTTATGGTACATTAAGCGTAATTATAGCATAAAAAAGTCCTAAATAATTTTTATTCTGCTTTCTGTTTGATTTTAGTCATTTTTCTAAAAATACACGAATTAAACGTATTTAATACACAATATGCTGTAAAAAGCCCAAAAAAGGCTTCCTACAGAATAGAAAAAAGAAAAAGAAAAAAATACACCCTAGGACTTTTTATACTATTTATTGTAGTTATTTACAATTAATTGTACTCTCCTGTACCACAAAGTAGGCAAAAAAGTCCTAGAATGTCATTCTGTATCAAACCCTATAATTAACACGAACTATGAGAGACTTACGAAGGCAGTATAAATAAGGGGAAAAAAATGAGCACAAGCGATGGCGGCCTGTGATACTCCCCTTTATGCCGGTGTACAGGGGGGCAGTAGCATCGAAACAAAGCGCTGCTCCGGGCCAATCTTTCCCCCTGCCGGTTGCCATGCTACTTACCTCTACGTAGACAAGGCCTACCTCTATACAATTGCCTGTCCCATAGGGGACAAGACTACAGACAAGTACGACAAAGGGAAGACGACCAGCCCCACGGCCACGGGGATGCCGCAGTCCAGGGGCAAGCTAGGCTTGGGTAGCATGGGGGACAGCCTCAACAGCACCCTAAACAGCAGCAGCAGCATAGGGAAGACCAGCCTGAACAGCAGCCTGAACAGCAGCCTCAACAGCAGCCTCAACAGCAGCCTGAATGTATCGAGTGATTCGGATAACAGCAGCAGAGCCTTGAATTTCTCTACGGGGCTATACGGTACATCGTTGGAGGCAGAGACAACGATACCATCGGGGCGGCTCGATAAAGTTCCGGTATACGCCATCGTCATTTCTACAACTTGCATTGCCCTGTCCTGCATTCTAGTCGCTGTGTACTGCCTAATGAAGAAGGGGAGGCAGCGAGCGGAGCAGTTGAAGCGGCGAAGGTCCTCGTCCGTGATGCCCACCGCTGTCACAGGGGCTCCGGAGCGCCCCCCGAGGCTGTTCAAAAGACTCAGTCCAGAAGAAATACAGGAACAGAGGGAGAAACGAGAGATCCAAAAGGTGGTCCAAAAGCTCGTGAATACCGTATGTCGCTTTAACGGGCAGTACCCACCAGCGCCAGCAGCCAAGAGAAGGGGGCACAAGGAGCCGCCTATCCCGCCCCGACCACGGCACCGCAGGGGGCAACCGATCAACATGCGCAAGAAGACGCTGGAATACTTGCGCCAACAGAATCCGATTCAGAGAGCCCTCAGCAAGCCGCTAGAGGGGTTTGCCGAGGCGGGAAGGCAAAGGGCCCTTCGCGTTCAAGCGGAGGCCGCGGAAGAGGGAAAGAGGCAGGCGCAGTGGAGCAACAAGCGCAGGGGACGTTCGCGCCTGCGAAACCTTGTTCGGGTCAAGACGCAACTGGTCTCGAAAGGGTCGAGTAAACAGTAGTAGTAATAATTTATACTTATTTCTATAACACCTCGTCCACCGTTACTTTACAATCACGCGTAAATGAACGTCTACGAATCCTCTGGCCTAATCTCTCTGCGGGTAGTTAAGAGAGCATCCATAGTACCCTTCAACATCATTGTAACGATCTTCAAAAACCAGACCCAACGGGTGAGGTTCGGAATAGATAATCGCTACGATACGGTACCCACTTATATTGAAGTGATACCATCCACCGATGCGCTCCGGAACAAAGTCTTGGTCAACGGCAAAAGCCACAGGTTCTGTCCGGTCTAATTCATTCAGCATTTTCAGCGTTAATTCATGAACCTCGTTCATCGTTATAAGCCACGCGAGGGGTCCCATCCCTATCCCATTGTTATAGATAAAGACTTCTTTCCCGTGCTTGTATACATCGAGTCTGGAAACCCTTTTAGTCTGCGGAGTAGTCCGTGCATACCTAGCCTCTCGAACTGTCCGAACACGTTTGGAACGACGCGGGCGTTTCTTTGTGTATGAAGGCATTCCAATAGTTCGCAGATCTGTTTTTTTCTTTGCTTACGTTTTTTTTCTTAGTTTCCTTTCGGTTTTTTCGGTTCGTTCGTTTCTTCTCCGGAAACCTTCTTTGTTATTCATTTTAGTTCAAAAAATGAGGACGGATGGATGCTGCTTCTTTTTATAGTACCTAGAGGACGGACGGAGGACCAGAAACCTGTTTTTTAGTCTTTTTTTATTTTATTGGATATAATAATTATTAGTGCTGTGTTGCTGTTCAATGATGTGCTACTGATAAATAAAATAACATTAATACTGTTCACCTTTGCAGAGACCCTGCAAGAGCTTCATGATCATGTCCCACCTCTCTTCGGCACGCTCGACCTCGATGATGATTTTCTTTCTTTCTCTTCCAGTATAAGGCATCTGAAAGATCCCTTCGACGACAATGGCTTCGCCCTCTCGGTACAGTCCCAATCTCTCAGCAGCAAATTTACGAAGAAGGGAAAGGAGCGTGGCGATGTCTATATCGGTTTCCCCTTTCACTTTCTGTCGTCGTGCCGGAGAGCCCTCTGAGGTCAATAGCGTGGCAACGTTTAGTTTCAGGGGAGTATTGTCTACGTACGAGTCCGGTTGGACTTCGTTGCGACAGAAGGGGCACTTGTATAACATTTTGTGTTTGGCAAGAATTTTGTTCTGACAGTTCGCGCAGACCCCGTTATTGCACACCGTGCAAGGGAACTTCATGTCGCCTACAACATCCTCGAAACAAATGGAACAGGAATCGAACTTGCCCACGGTCCCTACGGCTTTTGCAATCGCCTTCTTGTAGGTTGGCAAACGTGCCTCGATCTCTTCGTCCTTATACGATAAACCGCCTTCCGCGTAGTTGTCACCTACGATCAAGTGCCAACCGCCTGCCATACTTGCAGCGTTGGTCTGCCACGATTTCTCGCCTCGAGCTGCCTTCGTGTTTGCAAGCATCACCGACCATTCCGTCTTGAAGTTAAACTGCAGGATAAATATTTTTCTGTGGTCTCTCTGTGCTTCCCTGTTCACCTCGAGAAACTGCTCCTTCGTCCGAAGTGCTAATTTCATCTCAACCTTGTAGCCTTTCGGCTCGTAGGTGTCGCGAACCCAGTTGTATAACTTTTGGAGGTGCACCATCCTCCGTCTCGCTTCCTTTTTGTCCTTCGTCCACGCAAAGAACTCTTCTTCTTTCTGAAACGAAGTGTTGAGCACAAGAGGCTTCTCTCGGAAGTGTGTCTCGAAGGGGTTTTCACCCTTGTCCATATCAGACAGCTCCGCTGCCGTCCTTTGAACATGTTGAAACTGCCTGCACTCGGCTTTGTGCTTCGGCCACGCCGCCTTCAAACACTCCTTCGAGCAAAAGTAGAGTATGTGGCAACCGCCACAGCGCTTCGTGGTTACCTTTTGGCAGTGTCCACAATTTGTTGGCACGGCCGGACGATCCTTTGCGCCGACGACCCACTTTGTGTTTATTTCGACACCAACTAGAGATCCCGTATTTGTTTTTATTTCGACAGCAGCTAGAGATGCCATAGTTTCTGTGTAGAGATGTTGTTTTTTGGAGGTATTTTGCTTTATCTCTGTGCGTTCTATTACTTTATTGTAATACTTCTAACTTTACACGTACGGTATTGTTCTTAGTTACAGCTCTTAATTAACCGGACGTGCCTTCTGCTTCTTTTTTTAGTACCTAGAGGACGGACGGAGGGCCAGAAACCTGTTTTTTAGTCTTTTTTTTATTGTATTGGATGGATTTTTATAATTCTTAGTGCTGTGTTACTGCTAAACAAAAGGGTACGGACGTGTCATGATGCTAAGGTGTGAAATATTTCTATGCCTCCGTATATCCAACTCTCCGTCCCTAACAGGGATACCAAATTCGTGCACCTTTCGAGGCATGAAAACCTTAAATGCTAGCCTGGGTCGGTCTTTTGCTGCTTTTTGCATCGACTGGACGGACAGAGCACAGCGGTACAGGCACAGCATCTTCAGCTTTGGCAGCGTGCGAAGGAACTCGAAGGACTCCAAATACTTTGAGCAGAAAATAGTAAAAAGTTTTAGCTCCGGCAGCGACAACTTTTCCAGCGCTGCGGAGTCTATGTTAGGGTGGCAGATGGACAGGGTTTGCAGCCGTCGCATCTTTCCCAAGGCAGCGCAGTGCTCTTCGTGCAAATACATACCGTTCAGCACCAGCGTTTGCAACTGCTCTGCCAGCGCCGAGTTGGCCACGGACACCACCGCCGCTCCGGACAGCCGGCCACAGAAGGACAGCTGGAGGCAGCGCAGGCTGCCCAAGGTTTCCAAGAAAGGCACAAGGCTGTTGTCCGCCTGTGAGCAGCAGCGAAGCGTGAGGGACCGAAGCCTTCGAAGCTTGACCAGATGGTAGTACGAACGTAAGGGCAAGGTCGTCGAGTTAAAGTCAAGCTCCTCCAAGGAGCCGGCAAGCGACTGGCAGAGCTTCTGGAAGCCCGCGGGGCCAATTTCATTCTTGCCAAAGAGCAGCGCCTTCAGAGGCAACGAAGCAATGGTTCCGATGAGGCGATTGTTCACGGCGGGCGATTTCCACACTCTCCTCAGGTCAAGCTTCCGTAGCCTGCTGCATTTCGAGAGCTGGGCACAGAAGGCTCTGCTCGCACGCATAGAGTGCACGCTTATTTCTTCTATGCCTCGGCCGTGCAGGCCCAAGAGGGACACCGCTCGCTGGTTCGGCATTCCGTGCAGAGCGATCCGTCTCCAGTGCTCCGGTGCGTACACCAAGGCGCGCATCCTCGAGGAGCAGGACACTAGGCCCTTGCACAGCTCTTGCAAGGAAAGGTACTCGAAGACCTTCTCTTCGCACTCTTTGGGGAGGCACAAGAGCCGGTCTCTCTCAAAGGCCGAGGCGTAGGACCTCTTCATTGCCACAGGAGTGCACGCCGCCCCTTATACCGCTCCTAAAAGTTACCCGAAAGGATGTCCATTGGGTGCAGCAGCGGCGAGTCCAGCAAATTGGCAAACTCCAGCTCCTTCGAAATGTCCTGCTTGGCCGGCCTTGCCCAGTTCTGGAAAATCGCAGCGCCGTTGGCGCTTGGGTGCGTCAGGTACGAGGAGCCCAGCCCGTACTGCCCCGTGTTGGGGTCCACCAGAAACAGATCCTTGTACAGCTGCTGCGCAGAGACCTGCCACGCCCGCAAGACGAACTTGTAGAAATTGTTCTGGGGCATGCCGGTACTCTCGAAATAGTGCGCGGGACCGCCGGACAAGGGAAGCATTGCGCACCAAACATGAGTGTCCTCGTTGTCCCCCACCGCCCCCTGAAACAGCCAGATATCGGCCTCGTTCAACCAGTAAGACAGATGGTAGCAAAAGGAGGAGGAGCCCCTGTTCAGGTCCGCCTCCGTGTAGGGGAAGATGGCGCGCACGATTCGGATGGTGTCGTAGAGCAGCTGCGAGCCGTCTTCGCAGTCCCCGTAGACCTCTCTGGAAGGCCCAATGTTAAAGCCCACGTAATCGTTCTGAAAGGTTGCCTCGCTGTCCGTGGAGTACGTCAGCTTGGAAGAAACAAAGTACGAGAACAGCTTGGCAATCTGGTCGTAGATGAAAAAGTGCTCCGCGGAGCTGAGCTGCCTTCGTGGGGCCCGACAGAACTCCGCGACGCTGTAGCCGCACTGCTTCATCGCCTGCGGCAACTCGCGGATCAGGAACTGCTGCCACTCGTTCACTTGCTGAAGGCTGACCCCGCGAAGAAGGCCTCGCCCGCGGCCGGCCAAGGCAACGTACGGAATTTGGAGGTCGGGCGTGCACTGGAAATTGTAAAAGATGGAGTGCGTCGCGCGGAGCGATTCCTTCACCGGCGTGCTCTGCTGGAGCGTCTGCAACTGGTACTCGATGTACTTGCTGAGGGTGTTTCGCGTCGCCTCGAGCGTGCGAAAGAATTGCTTGTTCGTGTCGTAGTGCAAGTCCCTCCTGCCCAGCTCGTAGTGAAGCACAAAGTCCCGAAAATCCACAAAGCCCTGACGAAGATCGATCTGGCTGAAATTCCGGAACAGCAGGCGCTTGCCCCTGTAGGCTTGCACGACAAGGAAGAAGGGCGCCTTTGCAAGCTGCACCTCCGTAGCTTCGCCAAGGCGAAGAAGCTTGGTTCGCTGGTACGGAGGCTCCTGCTCGGGGAAGACCAAGTGCAGGCGTAGCTCCAGCTCTGGGCGAGCAGCGGTGGGAAAGGACATTGATTTGAAGCGAAAGCTATTGTTCATTCTTCCGTGTGCACACGTGTGCTTCTTTTTCTTTAAATGGGCTTAAGATATATATACGACTGGGGCGAAAGGGCAAGCGGAGCATGTCGAGGAGACGGGTCCGGAAGAAGTGGGAAGATGTCTACGCCCTACGAAGGGGCATTGTTCTCTTCTTTGCCTTTTCCTTTTTCATGATAGTCTTCTTCAAGTGCCTGAAAATTATCAACGAACCGGCACAGAGAAAGGAGTTTCATCGCTTCGTATCGGGAAAGGTCGATACGTACCTGAGGGGGAGGGTGTATTGACTGAAGCGCAGAGTTTTACTATAAAAATAGGTAATATTTTTTTCTTTCTATACAAGTTTCTCTATATAAGTGTACGGCCCCCACCTTTGCCTTCGGGCACAACAACACAACTGGAAACATACAGAGAAGATTAGCATGGCGTAAGTCTAAAAAACTTTCTCTTCTTGTTTGCGCGACTCTAACACTAACCTAAACCTTAACTCTAGCCCTGCGCAAGGTAAGTACACAATAAGTACTTAGCGTTACACACAATTAAACACTAACCCACTTCATTTTATTTCTATAGGATGACACGC
>Ga0115013_10000594_pt1 | contig 21709 bp, 18 predicted proteins | sample SouAtlMetagenome_2_FD_88686 | JGI IMG/M metagenome (GOLD analysis project Ga0115013, IMG submission 88686) | Marine eukaryotic phytoplankton communities from Atlantic Ocean - South Atlantic ANT15 Metagenome | ecosystem: Environmental > Aquatic > Marine > Oceanic | place: South Atlantic Ocean...
ATCCGGACATCGCCATTAAAGAATTGGCGGCCGACGACACCTGGACTGCGGTCCGCTCCACGGCCACAACCATTCCATTCATCAAGGACAATCACTTCGACTACGCATGGCTGTTGTCGTGGTTGGTGGACGACGCTACGCAGTACGTGTGGGTGGTCTTCATCCCCCTCGTCATCCTCATCGTTACGGCAGTCAGCAACGGCGCCAACCTCACCGACGGCATCGACGGCCTCGCCACGGGAACAAGTGCGATCATCGGCATGGCCTTGGCCGTACTCGCCTACGTCAGCTCCAATACGGTCATTGCCGACTACCTCAGCATCATGTACATCCCGGGCTCAGAGGAACTCGTGGTGTTCATCGCCGCCTTTGTCGGTGCATGCATTGCCTTCCTGTGGTACAACGCCTTCCCCGCCCAAGTTTTTATGGGTGACACAGGCTCCTTGGCGCTCGGCGGCATCATCGCCACGTTCGCGATTGCCATCCGCAAAGAACTTCTCATCCCCGTGCTCTGCGGGATTTTCCTCATTGAAAACCTCAGCGTGGTGATCCAAGTGGGGTGGTTCCGCTACACCAAAAAGAAGTACGGCGAAGGCCGCCGCGTCTTCCTCATGGCACCTCTTCACCACCACTACCAGAAGCAAAACATGCCCGAATCCAAAATCACCGCACGGTTTTGGATCGTCGGCGTGCTTCTCGCTGTGATTACCATCGTCACCCTCAAAGTCCGCTGACCCTGCTGCTCCGCACCCATTCCCATGAACCTCACTGATCCCATTCTCGTACTTGGCGCCGGCGAAAGCGGTGTGGGCTCCGCCTTGTTGGCACATTCCTTGGGTGCGCGCGCGTTCGTGAGCGACGCGGGGGAGGGAAAAGGGCCAGGTGTGGCGGAACTCGAGGAGGCCGGCATCGCCCACGAAGTCGGCGGGCACCAACCCGACGGCTGGGACCACACCGCAGTGGTGGTCAAAAGTCCTGGGATCCCAGACAACGCACCCGTGGTGCAGACCTGCAGAGACCAAGGCCGCGAAGTGATCAGCGAAATCGAATACGCCTCGCGCGTTCACAAGGCCCTCGGACACACCACCCCTGTGGTGGCCGTAACCGGCGCCAATGGCAAAACCACCACCACGTCCATGATCGACCACATGCTTCGCCACGAAGGGTGGGACACGGACTGCGTGGGCAACATCGGCACGAGTTGGGCGCGACGCCTTTCCGAGCGAATCGCCCAGAACGAAGGCGCCGCCGAAGCCACGGTCATTGAAGTGAGCAGCTTCCAATTGGACGGGACGCACACGTTCCGGCCCAACGTGGGGCTACTGCTCAACATCACGCCCGACCACCTCGACCGCTACGGTGACGAGATGGCGAATTACGCCGCGTCCAAATGGCGCATCACGGCCTCCCAAACCGAGGCCGACCACCTCATCTACAACGCGGACTGCGAATGGACCCAGCGCATGCTGGACCAGCGCGGCACGTCCGCCCAACTGCTGCCCATCAGCGCCGAACGCACCCTCGACGAGGTGATGCGGGACGGTCACGGCGGCGGTTTGGACCCTCAAGACAATTCACAATTCATCCTCCAACATTTCAATTCATTTACCATGACCATCCAGAAACTGGCCGTGCAGGGGAAACACAACCTCTTCAATTCCATGGCCGCCAGCATGTCTGGCCGTGTGCTCGACCTCCGCAAAGAAGGCATTCGTGAGAGCCTCCAAAGCTTCGAAGGCGTCGAACACCGCCTCGAATTCGTGCAAGAAGTGAACGGCATCATGTTCATCAACGACTCCAAGGCCACCAACGTCAACAGCGTGTGGTACGCCCTCGAGTGCGCGAATGCCCCTGTCATTTGGATTGCCGGCGGCATCGACAAGGGCAACGACTACAGCACGCTTTTGCCCCTCGTGCGCGACAAGGTGAAGCACCTCATTTGCATGGGCAAGAACAACGCCAAGCTCCACGCCGAATTTGACGAGCTCGTGGAAAGCAGCTGGGATGTCAGCTCTGCCGAAGAAGCCGTGGCCAAGGCCTACGAATTGGGCTTGCCCGGCGAGACGGCGTTGTTGTCTCCCGCATGCGCAAGCTTCGACTTGTTTGGAAGCTACGAACAGCGCGGACGCGCCTTCAAAGCGGCCGTTCGTCAACTCTGATTGAGCCTCTGAAGTGATGAACGAACTCCTCGCAGGCATCCGCCAGCGGCTGGAAGGCGACCGCGTGCTTTGGGGCATTGCCCTGGTGCTGACCGTGGCCTCTTTGGTCACCGTGTACAGCGCCATCAGCACGCTTGCCTACAAAGCCGATGGCAACAGCGCCAAATTCCTCTTCAAGCAGATGGGACTATTGACGGGGGGATGGTTGGTGATGTTTGGGGTTCACCGCATCCACTTTAAGTATTTTGGACGGGTGGCCAATGTGCTCTTCGTTATGGCCATCGCCGCGTTGATTTTTACCTTTCTCTTTGGCGCAGAATACAACGACGCCCGTCGGTGGATCAAAATTCCTTTTACTGGGATCACCTTCCAAACCTCGGATTTCGCCAAACTGGCCCTCGTGCTCTGGGTGGCACGACAGCTGCAAGTCAGGGCGGGGTTCCTGGATGATTTTTGGAAGGGCGTCGCGCCGATCCTGGGCGGCATTTTGGCCATTTGTGTGCTGATTTTACCTTCCGATTTTTCCACCGCGGCCATGCTCGGGGCCATTTGTGTGACCATGCTCTTTGTTGGAGGAGTGGCATGGAAACACATGGGGGCGATTGCGCTTGGCGCGTTGGGTGGCATCTTCATGCTGTATGGCGTGGGAAAAGCGGCACCTGAGGCACTTCCGCGTTTTGGCACCTGGGCGAGTCGCATGGAGAGTTTCGCTGGGTTTGCGACGGGCCAAGACGCAGCCCAAACCAGCGCCGAAGACTATCAAATTGAATTGGCGCAAGTGGCCATTCACAAAGGCGGACTGTTTCCCGCGGGGCCGGCTTCCGGCACCTCTCGCAACTTCCTGCCCCACCCCTATTCAGACATGATCTTCGCCTTCATCGTGGAAGAATGGGGCGCCATCTTGGGCGGTCTCGGCCTCGTCCTCTTGTACCTCGCCCTGCTCTTCCGGGCCTCCCGAACCGCCATCAAATGCGAGTCGGCCTTTGGGCGGAACCTGATTTTGGGATTGGGGCTCATGATCACCGTACAAGCCCTCGTCAACATGGGGGTGTCTGTACGCCTCTTCCCCACCACGGGACAACCCCTGCCGCTCGTCAGTTACGGTGGCACCTCTCTCCTGTTCACTTGCTTGTCAATTGGCATGATGCTCGCGGTCACCCGTGTGGTGAACCCGGGCGACGATCCTGCTGTGTCGGGCACCAACACCCTGACGTGATGGCGGTCCTGAACAACGTCATCATCTCTGGAGGCGGTACGGGTGGACACATCCATCCCGCCCTCGCCATTGCCGACGAAATCAAGCGCCGACATCCCCAAGCCAAGATTCACTTTGTGGGCGCCCTCGGCCGTATGGAAATGGACAAGGTCCCTGCGGCCGGGTACGACATCGATGGCTTGTGGATCAGCGGCATCGACCGCTCGCTGACGAGCACCCGAAACCTCAGCTTTCCGTTCAAGCTTGTCAGCAGCCTGTGGAAAGCCCGTCGTCTCTTGCGCATGCACCGACCGCAAGCCGTGGTTGGCGTAGGTGGCTTCGCCAGTGGTCCCTTACTCGACCAAGCCGTTCGGAAGGGCATCCCGACTCTGATTCAAGAACAAAACAGCTTTCCCGGCATCACCAATCGGCTTCTCGCAAACCGGGTGGACCGCATTTGCGCAGGGCTTCCCGGTTTGGAACGTTGGTTTCCCAAGGAACGCATCGTGCACACGGGCAATCCCCTACGCGCCCACGTGTGTGCCTTGGCCGAAGGACAGGACGTCGCTCCCACAGAGGCACTGACGCACTGGGGATTATCCAAGGACCTTCCGGTCGTGTTTGTGATGGGAGGCAGCCTTGGGGCCCAGTCCATGAATGAAGCCGTGAAAGCCATCCTGAGCAAACAGCCTCGTCAATCCGAGCGGGGATATCAGTTGCTATGGCAATGCGGCGCGCGGTACGAATCGGAATGCCAAGCTTGGTTGAAGTCGCACCCCTGCGATGGTGTCGTGTGTTCGGGCTTCATTGACCGCATGGATTGGGCTTACCAAGCCGCCACGATCATCGCGTCGCGCGCAGGCGCCATGTCTATCGCAGAACTTGCCTTGGTGGGAAAACCCGCCATCCTCGTGCCTTCGCCGCACGTGGCTGAAGATCACCAAACCCACAATGCCCGGAGCTTGACCGAGCTCGGGGGCGCCCTCTTGCTTCCAGACAACCAAGTCCGGGAACGGTTGGGACCTCAATTGACGTCCCTTCTCGAAGACCCTGAATCCTGCGTTCGCATGGGCAGTGCCATGACGCAAGCTGCGCGCCCCCAAGCCGCTGCAGCTGTGGTGGATGAACTCGAATCTTTGGTTTCCTGAATCATGACCACGGCCGTTTCGAAGCACGTGTTTTTTCTGGGTCTCGGAGGCATTGGCATGAGCGCCCTTGCCCGACACCTTGTGCGGTACGGCCATGTGGTGGGCGGGTACGACCTGACCCCCTCGCCCCTGCTCGACGCCCTTCGGAACGAAGGCATGCATGTCACGCATTCCGCCCGACCGGAGGACTTGCCCCCATGGGCGAATGGCACGACCAAAGAACTGACCGTGGTTTGGACTCCCGCCATTCCCGAAGACTTTCCCTTGATGGTCCACTTTGCACAAGCGGGCATCACCCCTGTCAAACGCGCGGCTCTGTTGGGGGCCATCACCCGCGGGAAGCCCTCCCTTGCCGTGGCAGGCACACATGGCAAGACCACAACTTCGAGTTGGCTCGCCTCCATGATGAACGCTGGCGAAACGGGGTGCCACGCCTTTTTGGGTGGCATCGACAGCCGCACTGGGACCAATTACTTGAGCCGCAATGGCGCAAGATGGCATGTGTTAGAGGCCGACGAATTTGACCGGAGCTTCCATCACCTGGAACCCACCTGCGCCGCCATCACCAACCTCGAACCCGACCACCTCGACATTTACGGCACACCCGAGGCGTTCCGCGAAGCCTTCGAGCAATTTGGCAGACAAGTCACGGACACGCTCCTCCTGCCCGCCGACCTTGCGTGGCCTGAAACCCCCGAGGGTCCCGCGATTGAGCGCTTTGTCATCCTCGAACACGGCCAAACCAAGCCCGACGATGTGCACCACGTGGCCTTTCTCGCCCCAGGACAGGAAGAAGTGAATTTTCAGGTGGGTGAGGAGCGTTTTTCGGCCTGCCCTGCCCTTCCGGGAAGACACAACGTCGCCAACGCGCTGGTGGCCGCCGCGCTCGCGACTCACGCCGGCGCCAGTACCGAGCAAGTGGCCCGTGCCGTGTCGGAATTTCAGGGGGTTCACCGCCGCATGGACGTGCATTTGGACACGCCAGATGCCGTCTACATCGACGATTACGCGCACCACCCCACCGAATTGGAGGCCCTGATTTCTGCTGTGCGCGACCGGTGGCCCCATCGCCACATCACCCTCATTTTTCAGCCTCATTTGTATTCGCGAACGCGGGATTTTGGGGAGGAATTTGCCCGGGTTTTGGGGTTGGCTGACCGGCTATTCTTGCTGCCCATTTACCCCGCCAGGGAGGCCCCCATTCCAGGGGTTGATGCACAATGGCTGTTTGATAACATCTCCAGCCCACACAAACATCTTTCGACTTCAGATTCCATCTTCGGAGACTTGAAGGCATGCTCTGCAGATGTCCTGGTGACGGCAGGTGCCGGCGACATCGATCGCCTTGTACCACACGCCCTCCAGCACATGCAGCGCCGCCGGACCTGAAGTCATGATTGCACGTATCCTCAGCACCCTCCTCGTCCTCACCGCCCTCGGCGCGGTGTTGGGTTTTGCCTCCCTCGAGGCCGAAACCCGACGTGTGACCGGCGTGGAAGTCGACGTGAAGGATGCAGGTATGGTGGGATTCCTCAATGCAGAACGCATCCACGACCAACTTGGCACCACCCGCCTCGAAGGGGAACTCATGACCGACGTGGACTTGCAATCAGTGGTGAATCACCTTCACGTTTTGGACGCGTGTGCCGATGCGGAAGTCTATCCCACGATGAACGGTGTGCTGCACATCGATGTGTGGCAACGACGCCCCGTGATGCGAGTGCACCTGCCTGACAGCCCGGACTACTACCTCGACGAAGACGGACGTCGTTTGGTGTTGGACCCGCACTTCACACCGCACATCCCCGTGATGCACGTCACCCGCGAAACGCAAGCCACCATGGGCTACCGCTTTGTGAAGGCCACCCAAAATGACCCATTCTGGAACGCCCTCACCGACCAACTCTCCATGAACGACCATGGAGAATTGATTCTGCACCCGCGTCTTGCAGGGCACGAAATCGTGCTCGGCAATGCCGACGACCATGCGCACAAGAAGCGCAATCTCCTCGCCTTCTACCGCGCCCAAGTCAAGCGCGGCAACCTCCGGAATTTCAAACGCATTGACCTCACCTACCGCGACCAAGTGATCGCACAACGCTACCCATGATGGACAATTCAATCCCACAACACGCCGAAGAAATCGTTGTCGGCCTCGACATCGGAACCACGAAGATTGCCTGCTTCATTGGGCAGAAAAATGAGTTTGGCAAAATCGAGTTGCTCGGCTACGGCCGCAGCGAGTCGGTGGGTGTCTCGCGTGGCGTGGTTGCCAACATCGACCGCACCGTGGCGTCCATCAAACAGGCGGTTCAAGAGGCTGAGCAGAAGGTCGGAGCCCAGATCCGCCTCGTCAACGTCGGCATCGCCGGCCAGCACATCAAGAGTTTGCAGCATCGCGGACTCATCACCCGGGAAAACCTCGAAGCGGAGATCGGCCAAAACGACATCGAAGCCTTGATCGAGGACATGCACAAACTCGTGATGCAGCCTGGCGAAGAAATCCTCCACGTCATTCCCCAAGAGTTCACGGTCGACAACGAGCAGGGCATCAAGGATCCCATCGGCATGAGCGGTGTGCGCCTCGAGGCGAACTTCCACATCATCACCGGCCAAATGGCCGCCGCCCAGAACATCTACAAGTGCATCCGCAAGGCCGGTCTTGAAGTGGACCAGCTCATCCTGGAACCTTTGGCCTCCGCCGCTTCCGTCCTCTCCGAGGAAGAAAAGGAAGCGGGCGTCGCCCTCGTCGACATCGGCGGCGGAACCACGGACATCGCCATTTTCCAAGACGGCATCATCCGCCACACCGCAGTCATCCCCTTCGGCGGCAACGTCATCAGCGACGACATTCGCCAGGGCTGCCAAATCATGAAGCGCCAGGCGGAGCAACTGAAAAAGAAATTTGGCTCCGCCTTGTCGCAGGAAACCAAATCCAATGAGATCGTTTGCATCCCAGGCCTCACCGGACGCAAGCCCAAGGAAATCGCCCTCAAGACGCTCGCCCAAATCATCGAAGCCCGCATGACCGAGATCATCGAGCACGTGCACTACGAAATCCGCAGCTCCGGCTACGGCGACCAGCTCATCGGAGGCATCGTGCTCACGGGCGGTGGCTCACAACTCAAGCACGTCACCCAGTTGTTCCAATTCGTGACGGGCCTCGATTGCCGCCTCGGCTTCCCAGGTGAGCACATCGCCAAAGCGCATGACGACACAAGCATCCCCTCCTACTCTACCGGCGTGGGACTGGTCATCAAAGGATACGACCGAATTCGCGCAAAAGGCATTGATGCACCCGCTGCTGAGAACGACCGTATGGCCTTGCCGAACATCGGCATTCAGAAGTTCATGCAGAGCGTCAAGAACTGGTTCGAAACCGAAGACCTCGCCTGATTCACCTTCCAACCGCAAACACTCCCCCCATGCAATTCAACATTCCCCAGTCTTCCAACTCGCCCATCAAAGTGATTGGCGTCGGTGGTGGCGGCTCGAATGCCGTCAACACAATGTTTGAGCAAGGCATCACCGGTGTCGACTTCATCGTTTGCAACACCGATGCCCAAGCCCTCGACATCAGCCCTGTTCCACGCAAAGTTCAACTCGGCGCGACCCTCACGGGAGGTCAAGGGGCTGGCTCCTTGCCCGAAGTTGGTAAAAATGCCGCCATTGAAAGCCTTGACGAAGTCACAGGCCTCTTGGGCTCAGACACCAGCATGGTGTTTGTCACCGCAGGAATGGGAGGCGGCACGGGAACGGGTGCTGCACCGGTCATCGCCCAGGCTTGCAAGGAGCGCGACATCCTCACGGTCGGCATCGTCACAGTGCCCTTCATGTTTGAAGGCCGCCGCCGGAACCAGCAAGCGTCGGAAGGACTCGAAGCCATGCGTGCTGCCGTGGACACCCTGCTCATCATCCGCAACGACAAGCTGCGTGAATTGTTTGGCAACCAAACCATCCGCAGCGCCTTCTCCAATGCAGATCAAATCCTCTGCACAGCTGCGAAAGGCATCGCGGAAGTCATCACGTTGACCGGGGAAATCAACGTGGACATGAACGACGTCAACACCGTCATGCGAGACAGCGGACGCGCCATCATGGGATCGGGAAGCGCCTCTGGACAAGGACGTGCGCAGAAGGCCGTCAGCGACGCCCTCGAAAGTCCGCTTTTGAACGACAGCGACATCACGGGGGCCAACTTCGTCTTGCTGAACATCACGTTTGGCACGGAGGAGATTCTCATGGACGAGATCATGGAAATCACAGACCACATTCAGGAGGCTGCCGGCCAAACCGCGGAAGTCATCTGGGGCTACGGCACCGACCCCAACTTGGGGGAGGACCTCTGTGTCACTGTCATTGCCACAGGCTTTGACGCCGCCACGCTCGATGCCCCTGCACAAACTGCAGGCCCCAAGAAGGTGTGGCTCGACGACCAAGTCTCCGAGACACCTGTGCAGGAGGGCACAACAACTCCTGAAGCGGAAGCAGAGCCTTTCCTCAAGCCAGAAGACGCGCCTGCCGCTGACGTGGACCGCAACAAGTGGGATTTGAACGTACCGCAGCGGGAACTCTTCCCCTCGCCTGAAGGGGACACGAGCGCCGACATCCCGTCCGCGGAAGCCCAAGCCGACCTCCCGCAGGACACCCTGAATCACGAGGAAGCCACCGAAACCGCTGCCCCGGAACTCCATCACGAAGCGCCAGAAACGCCCAAGGAAGCGGACGTCTCTACCAATGAGGAGTTCATCATCTACAACCTTGACGACGTGCCAGAGCCTCAGGATTTGACACCCGAGGTGACCAACCATGACGTCTCTGCGGAGCCTGAAACCCCGCAGTTCCACGTTTCGGAAGAACCCACAGCGGAGACGCCCAAGGCACCCTCGCCCTCTGTTCAACCTTCACGTGAAGCCTTTGCAGAGCGTCAGCGTCAAATCACACGCAGCCTCGCGGAATTCAAAAGCAAACTCAACCTCCCCGGCCGAATCGCCGACCTCGAAAATGAGCCGGCCTACAAGCGTCGCAACATCTCCATCGATGACACCCCACAGAGTGCAGATTCTCAAGTGAGCCGCATGCACCTCTCCGAGGAATTTGACGAAGAGGGCAACCGACGTGTGGAGTTGCGCAACGACAACCCGTTCCTCCACGACAACGTCGACTGATGGCCAATCTCGCTGACACCATTTCCTCGGGCATCAAGGATGCCATGCGCGCCAAGGACAGAGAACGTCTCACTGCCTTGCGCGACATCAAGAGCAAGATCATGCTTGAAGCCACGAAAGAGGGCGCCGGTGACACGGTCGACGACGCCACGACCATGGCCATCTTGAGCAAGTTGTTGAAACAGCGCAATGAGACAGCCGCGCTCTACACAGACCAAGGACGCGACGACCTTGCCGCCGAAGAGCGAGCACAAGCTGCAGTCATTCAAGAGTTCCTTCCTGCCGCCCTCACCGAAGCTGAAATCGAAGCCAAGGTGACCGAAATCATTGCCTCCACAGGAGCTTCCTCCATGGCGGACATGGGAAAGGTGATGGGCCTCGCAACTGCCGCCATGGCCGGCCAGGCCGACGGAAAAGTCATCTCCGGACTCGTCCGAAAGGCGCTGTCCTCATAACCGCAACGGTCCCGCCACAAGAATGCACCTCCGGGTGCGTTTTTTGTCTTCCCGCCTTTTCAATGTACATGCCACAATTGTGTGTGTATCTATCATATGAAGACGCCCCAAGCGCTCCAAATGACCACCTTCGCCTCGCCCCAACATCCGCTGGCGGTCCTTTACACAGCAAGTCAAATGCTGAGCCGGCATCGCCCGTGGTAAGACCGCTCGGCATCACCCCCGAGCAATTCAACATCTGACGCATCCTGCGCGGCCAAAAAGCAAACCCCATCGCCCTTCGAGCCATCAGTGGCCGCGTGATCGACTGCACCAGTCACACCTCTCGTCTCATTGACAAACTGGTGGGCAAGCACCTCGTACGACGTGACGCTTGTCCAGAAGATCGACGCCGCGTGGACATCCTCCTTACAGAGATGGGCGCGCAATTCACCGACGACCTCGCGAACATCATGGATGCAGAAATGTCATTGCTCCAAGACGGATGGTCGCATGCAAACGCAAAAAAGGCCATTGACACGCTCGCCGCCTGGAACGCAACCCAATCCTGAAATCAAACCAACAGCTTCAATTCAACCATGAAAACGTTTTTGACCCTCGTGGCCTCTTTGGCCTTGACCCTCGGCGCATCCGCGCACAACGAAGAAGGCACCACCCGATACCGCGTGGACACTTCCGAATCCACCATCACATGGCATGCCACCAAAGTCACCGGAGAGCACATGGGCACCGTGGACGTCACCAATGGCTACCTCTCCATGACCGATGGCCAGCTTACGGCGGTAAACGTCATCGCCAACATGGAATCCATCCGCTGCACGGACTTGGAAGGCGAGTGGGGAGATAAATTGGTCGGCCACCTTAACAGCGACGACTTCTTCAATGTCTCTGAGCACAAGACCAGCTCTTTCACCCTCCGAAACATCAAAGCCTTGACCGAAACCAAGGGCGAATCCACCCACATCGTGACAGGCGACTTTACCATTCGCGGCATCACCAAGAGCATCACCTTCGAGGCCCAAGTCTTGGACAACGAAGGCACGCTTTCCATCGAAGGGTCTGTGGTCTTGGACCGCGCCCGATTTGACGTGAAGTACGGTTCAGGTTCCTTCTTCGGCAACTTGGGAGACAACCTCATCCACGACAACTTCACAGTTGGATTCAACCTCGTGGCGGACGCTGCGTAACGGAGGTTCAGTCCTCCAAGAAAAAAGCCCGCTCTTGTGGGCTTTTTTTGTGCGCTTTACTCTGGAAGCACCAATCGCACATCAAGTCCCGTCACCACCAAATTGAGGTAATTCCTTGCCAGTCCAGAGACGGAATTCGAAACCCAGGTGTTCTCTGCCCACGCGTCCCGTCCCAAAGGACTTGACCAATACCACCCCACATACCATCCCGGTTGGCCGTCTTTGGCCCTCTTCTGAAGCCCCACTTCCGCCATCACAGGCACGGTGATGAAACGCGTCCGACCTTGATATGCCTGCACGACGCGCTCCACACCCGGCCCCTGCACAAGCTGACTGATCACCGTCTCACTGGTCTTCCACTCCACACCAAGCCCACCACTCGCTTGAATCTCCAAATCGTTGTAGCCCAGCGGAACGCGAATGCCCGCGAGCAATGGAAGCCGGTACGCCAAACTTCGCATCTGCGGCAACGTGTCCACCGTGGCAATGCCCAAGGTGTCATTGGTGTACCCCACCACAAGTCCATGCTCTCTTCGAACCCATTCAACACCGCCTCCCAAGGTCCATCCCTCCTTCAACCGACGATGAATGCGAAGCCCAAATTCTGTCCCAAACCGTGGCGTCCAAGTCGCTTCAATGCCGCGGTCCTCCACGATTGTCGGCTGCATGCCCAAGGCATCAGAAGGCACGTGCGCCCGTACCACCACACCAAGTTCCCAAGGCAATCCCGCCTCGACTTGGCCATGTGCCGTGGTCGATGTCAACCAGCCCATCAAGGCCAAGCCCAACACAGCCGCGGTGAACACCAACAAGCCCCAACGCCAACTTCGGCTTGGGATGAAATGCGTCCTAAACTCTGCGTATACAAGGTGATTCGCCCTCAACGCTTGCGCAAAATGCGTCTTGGCAATACCGAACATTACTTCCTCCGCTTCCTCGTGTTTCTCGTAGGGAATCCCCTCCTCTTGGCAACGCGCTTCAAATCGGCTGACATAGTGAGCCTCACGAAACACAAACACGTGATAGCGGGTGTCCCCAGGGTGCGTATAGTGATTGACCCAACGCATGCGTCACACTGAGGGCTTTTGTTCGTGAGGACGTGGCTCATCGGTGCCGTCGTGCCAGCGAGTCACAAACTCCAACGGCCAACGATGCGACTCGGGCCAGTCTCGATTGGGGTAGCCGACGTACATCAATCCCATGACCTTGCCGTCCTCAGGCAATCCCAAGGCTTCTTTGACCTGTGGAAGTGTCATGAATTTGGGCGTGGTCCATTTGGCACCAAGCCCGTATGCCGTGCACATCAAATGCATGTTCTGCACCGCGGCGGCCACAGCCCACTCTTCATCTTGCGTTGAAATCCGTTCATTCACATCGGGAACCATACCAATGCCGATGACGCAATTGCACATATCCAATCGGTGCCGAAGCTTCTCCAGCTTCTTCTCCACCACATTCTTCTCGCCGACATGCGCCGCATACCACGTGGGTAGCCCCTCGCGAATGACCGCCAATCCTTCACCTTGAAACACGGAAAACCGCCACGGCTGGGTCATGCCATGCGTGGCAGCCCACGTTCCAGCGCGCAACACCTCCTCGACCACATCTCGGTGCACTCTGCGCGAAGAAAATTGCTCCGGTGCAAAAGAGCGTCGATCCCTGATCAACGCCCCGACATCGCTCAAGTTGTGTCTCATGGGGTAAAGGTAATCTCCACCCCGGTGCGATTCATCCCATCCAAGAGCCGCTGTTGACATCCAAGGCTTGGCCGGTCAACGTCTCCACCCGGGCCTCCGTCTCGCCATCCCCCAGCCCTGAAAACAGGAAATTCACCCACTGCGCCATCTCTTCTGGCGTGCTGATGCGTCCGGCCGGCAAGATGGCCTCCTGCTGAGCTTTGGACGCCTTGTACGAAATGCCCTGCGCATCGGCCATGGCCTGGATGCTGTCTTGGGCCATTTCCGTGTCCACCCATCCCGGACAAATCGCATTGACCATCACCCCTTGCGGAGACCACTCCACGGCCAAAGACCGCACCAAACCCAACAGGCCTGTCTTGCTCGTGACATACGCCGATTGACCGGGCACACCAAATCGCGCCAAGACACTGCTGGTCACCACGGCATGCTTTACACCCGAAGACCGATCCAAATGTGTCTTGCAACACATCAAGGTATTGTAGGTCCCCGTCAAGTTGATGCGAATGATTTCGTCCCATCGGTCCCCCCCCCCAAACGCGTTGGGACCTCCAACGCCGGCATTGGCAAACACTCCCACAAGCGGATGTCGGTCCAACGCCGCCTCCGGTCCTGACAACCAAGTCTGCAATGATTCGGCATCCGACACGTCCATGGACACCATCACATGAGATCCGCCCTTTGGCAAAGACGACAACACTTCATGCAACGGGGCTTCACGACGTCCCATCAGCAACACACGAATGCCTGTGCGTTGGGCCAATGTTTTCGCGGTGGCCGCACCAATGCCGCTGCCCGCCCCTGTAATCAAAATCGAATTCATGATTTCAAAGAAACAAAAAGGCCCGGCTTGCGCCGGGCCTTTCCTATTTCAAGTCATTCAGATTAGCAAACCTGACCGAATGCTGTCAAGAATTCGAGCAAGTCAGCCGTAGAGACTGAGCCGTCGCCATTCAAGTCCGCAGGACAAGGGTTGGCGATGTCGAAGCTGCAAGAACCGTCATCAGAAACCGCAGTCTCGTCGTAGTTATCAGCATCTGGGTAAGTGCAACCAGAGCAGCCGTCGAAGACACACAACGACACATCAGCGATGTTGGTCGCGGGGTTGTAGTTGCAAGCGCAAGCGATGTCGCAATCCACAACGCACTGATCACCAGATCCGACGTTGAAGGTTACAGTCTCGCCAGCAGCACCGGAAACGACTCCACCGAAGGCACCCACAATGTTCCAGCCGATTTCAGTTGGGAAAGTACCCTCTGTCACTGTGATGATGTAACAACCGTCCGCGAGGCAGTAAGTGTCTGTTGCTGCGCTACCCGCATCGATGGTACCAGAGCCCAATTCAGTGCCGTTGACATCGGTCAACGAGTACACGGCACCGTTCCAACCGTCACCGAAGCTGTCGCTCATGTTCACAGACACGCAGTTGTCGAAGCAGCAAGAACCGTCGTCAATCAAGGCATCAGCATCGTAGTTGCAAGCCGTGATGTCCGTACAACCTCCGCAAGACTCGTACTCACAAGAGCCGTCGTCGTCCGTGGCAGTCTCGTCATAGTTACACGCACCTTCAATTGTACATCCACAGACAGCACCACCGATAGAGATGGTCACGCCGTCAATCGGAGCACCTGCAGCAAGTGTACTTCCATCTTCCAAGAACATTGTCCAGGTAACCTCACTCGGCCAGTCGCCACCTTCAACAATCACGCTGTAGCAACCTGGCTCCAAGCAGAAGAGATCGTAACCGAATTCTGGGCCAGTGTAGTTGTCAGCATCCACAGAGAACGCAGCATCATCGAGGTTGCCAGAAGCGACGGGGTTGCCGTCAAGGTCCGTCACAGTGTAGGTCGCACCATTCCATCCGTCACCGAAGCTGTCGTACATGTAGAACTGAATGGGCGTGCCAGTAGAGTCCGGGCACACACAGCTCCAAATGTCGCAATCACCGCTGTCCACGTTGGCATCAGGGTTGTAGTTGCAAGCCGCTGGATCCTGACATCCTTCAATCACAGGAGTGCAAGTGAAGTCGATGTCGAATGCACCGTTGTCGTCCGTGGCAGGGTTGCCATCCGTGTCCTGTGCTCCCACGTAGACGTAGTAGAGCAAACCAGGCTCAGAGATGAACTCGAAGTTCACATCGTCAGCGTCGAACAACGTGCAAACGCCCGTTCCATCGGAAGACGTCGCGCTGGCCACACATGTGAAGTCACCCGCAATGAAGATGGGATCCATGCTGTAAGGCGCCACAGTGATGGTCGCCGTGCCTGCGTTGCCAGTCTCAAGACCGGCCACACCCATCACGTCTCCCAGACCGTTGGTGAAGGTTGCGCTTCCACCGTTCCAGCCATCGCCGTAAGCGTCGTTCATGGTCAGAATGTAGTCACCCGCAGGCAAGCAGAGGCTGCCTGAGAGTGGCGCACCACCTCCGGCCACTTCCACACCAGCCGCGTCGGCCAACGACCAAGTGATCTCTGAGTCCCAAGTACCACCACCCACGGAGTAGTTTGTGGTCACGAGACCTTCACCGCAAGCATCAGCTGGTGGCGCAGTAATGCTACCTCCGCCACATGCCGTGTCAGCTGAGTAGATGTTGATCTTGGTGTCAATCGCAGAGCCACAAGTGCTCAACGTATGGAATGAGCTGTCACCCACGAAGGTGTACCATACACCCGTGCCAGGCGCAGCTTCACAACCTGCAACGTTCAATGGAGAACCCACGTTGGTGGCACCACCAGTGGAACCAGAAGTCACGGCGTTGCAAGGCAATTCGATGGCGTCAGCGCAAGAATCGTTGGCTGGCGACACACCGGCGAAGTCACAAGAACCATCGTCCTGTGTGGCTTCGGGGTTGTAGTTGTTCGCCGCAGCGTCTGTGCAACCGAGCAAAATACCTGTAGTCGTGAACTCGAAGTCACCGCAAGCATCTTGGTCTGTGGTGTAGATCAAGAAGTAGTAGTCGGTGTTGGGCTCGAGGGACAAGAAGGATTCGACTGAACCCGCGCAGGTACCTGTGAACTGACAGCCGACGAAGTCAGACAAGTCATCACACGTGTTGCCAGCGAGCATCATGAATCCGAGCAAATCGTTGTCAATGTTTGTCGCATTGAACAAGAAGGTGTCGTAGTTCGAGCTGTTGAACGTGAAGTACACGCCGTAGGCAGTTGCTGTTCCAGCAGTGAAAATGCTGATTTCCTCTGCGTTGGCACCGCACAAGTTGCCCGTGAAGGTCACCCCTGTTGCTTGCTCAACTGCACCTGCACAATCGTCGTTGGCAGGTGAAGTGGCTTGGTCAGGGTTGCAAGATGCGCTGATGACAAACTCGTTGCCACCGCCACCCTCGACGCGGGCATAGTAATCCTGAGCTGTACCTGCAGTCCAAGTGATGCTGCTGTGGAATCCTCCGGTTGAACAACCATCGTTGTTCGTTGCGATGCATGTCAGGTTGCCGTCCAAATCTTGAGTGAAAATGGCAATGTCTGAGCTCGTTGCGTAATCCGTCGTGCCGTCGTTGGAAGGCGTATCACATGTGCTCAAGGTGATTTGCTGGTCCGCATCGGAGTTGATGACGTACCACACACCCGCGTTACCGAGGACATCGTTACCCCATTCAAGACCTTCCAAACCTTCGTTGTCGTTGGCGTATTGCAAAGTGCCCGATGCGCTCAAGTCGCAAGCCAAAGCCTCAGCATTGGCAACGTCGTCGTTGGCAGGGGGAGCCTGACAAGAGCCGTCGTCCGTGGAAGCCGATGGGTTGTAGTTGTTCGCCGCAGCGTCCGTACAACCTTCGATTGAGCAGAGGCCCGTCAACGTGAAGTCCACACCGTAAGACACATCAGTGCCAGAAACGGTTCCGTACACTGTACCGAACTGGTCATCCAACGTCACGCTCGCTTCACTTGCGTCGAAGCCACCTCCAATGGTTTGGAAGTTGTAGCAGCCTGGAGCCAAGCAGATCAAGTCCATACCAGTTGAGAGGCCGTCACCGATGAAGGCCGTTTCAATCGAACCGCTGTCCACGAGGGCACCGGAGCTGAGGTCGTAGAGGTAGTACTCCACACCACCCCAGCCGTCGCCGAAGCTGTCAGCCATGTCCACGTTCAAAATGAACGTTCCGGGGTCGCAGTACACACAGTCGCCGTTGTCAACTGTGGCTTCAGGGTTGTAGTTGGCAGCAGCGCTATCCGTGCAACCCAAGCAAGAGTAGTCGCAAGAACCGTCGTTGATGTCCGCAGTCGCATCGTAGTTGCATGCACCTGCATCGTTGCAACCAGAAACACAGTCAGATGTACCGAAGGTGCCGGCTGTACCGTCACCAGAGAGGATAATTTCACCTGTGACAGCGTTGAACAATTCCCAAGTCGTTTCAGTGGGGTAGGCGTCGGGGACGAGGGTTACAACCACACATGAAGTAGAATCTTCCGCGCAGAAGGTGCCAGACTCGCTCGAAAGGAAGTCACCACCCGAAAGCAAAACTTCACCATCCAACGAGACAGAGTATGACCCTTCGCCATAGGTACAGCAAATGCCGTCACCGTAAGAGTCGAAGATGTTGAACTGGTACTGGATACCTGGGCAAGAAATGCAAGACTCAGGATCGTCGATGGTGCAGTCTGCACAGTAGTTCAAGGCGTTTGGATCGAGACATCCAACGCAAGAGTAGTCGCACGTGCCGTTGTCGAGCGTGGCCGTGTCATCGTAGTTGCAGGCCGTTGGGTCGATGCAACCAGCGCAAGTCAAGTACTCACAAGAACCGTCGTTCAAGTTCACGCCCTCGGTGTAGTTGCATGCGTTCACGTCGTTGCAACCGAACACCGCACAATCGCCGCTTCCAGAGTAGAAGAAGAAGTCGGCGTCAAAAGTGGTGCCACCACCACCTGAACCTGAGCCGCTGTTGATGAGCTGTCCGTTTTGGAACGCTGACCAAGAGGCCTCTGTGCCGTATGCACCCATAGAGATTTGGGCTGTGTAACAACCTTCATCCAAACAGAGGTCAAAGGACAATGAAGAACCTGAAGCGAACTCAGTAGAGTCTCCGTTCAAAATGAAACCACCCCATTGGCCGCCGCTTCCGACCGACCATCCGTCACCGAAAGAGTCGTTCAATTCAATGGTCACAATGTTGGCGAGGCAGCAAGAGCCATCGTCAACTGTGGCGTCTGGGTTGTAGTTCGAAGCTGCAGCATCCGTGCAACCAGGAATGTCCGCAGAAACGGAGATAACAATCGAGCCAGTTGAACCCTCTACGGCAAAAGAACCGACAGAAATGCCGTTCACTGTGAATGTGGCCTCTGCGCCATTCCATCCATCGCCATAAGAGTCAGAACCGATGAACGTGTAGTCACCGGGAGTCAAGCACCATAGTGCTGCGTCTGGGCCGCCTCCAGAGAAAATGTTGGCGCCAGTGGAGTCGTTGAGTTGCCAAGAGATCTCAGAGTCGTAGCTCCCAGAAGACAATGCGAAGTCCACTGCGATTTCGCCTTCATCACATTGACCCCACGCACCAGTAGAAAAGAGAAGTGCAAAAGCTCCGAGAGCCGTTGCCACCTTCGTGTACATGTTGAACATTAGAACAGGTTTTGGTTTATACAAACAATTTGTTTTCAGTCGTCGGTTGCCTCCATCGGGCGCCCATCCTAAGGAGGACGGCCCAATTTGAGCGAAGTTGCCTTGGAGTCACAACTTCTTTTTGAGGGAAGAAGGGACTCGACAGCGCGACTAATGTAGCCGAGTCTTCGGAAAAAAACAACGTTCGTTAATGAAAATTTGACGGGGCCAAACAGGCTTTTGTCGTATTTTATAGTGTTTTCGTCGCAAAATCAGGGCGCAACTCACTGAACTTCAGTCGTGTGGCAGTGAACACATCGAAGCGGAAATTGTATGGGTGCGATCACCACATGTGGGCGTGCCACGAATCGGCCAACCGCTTGACCCCTTCTTTGCGCAACGCACCGAGGTTGGTGAGGGTGGAATCGAGGATTTGGGCGTCGTCGCTCAACATGCCTGCTTTGCGCATGGCCCAAAAATCATGGAGCCTCGCACGCTTCCACTCGGGCGCATCCTTCCCTTCCTTGTACACCACCCAGCTTCGGTCGAGCACATCGAGATCCGCCAAGGTCGGCGCCGCCTCATTCAAGGAGCGCAACGCCGCCACCGACGCATCGATGCTGCACCCTGTGGCGATTTGGGGTTCTTCGTCGACCGCAAGCACCACCACCTGGTTCAGAAGGATGGCGGATTCAGACCGCAAGGGGGAGCCATGGGCCGCCCACGATCCGCGAAACGCGGAAAGGGCCGCCTGCACCGATTCGCACTCTTTGTCACTGAGCACACGGTTGGCCGTGTACATCCACACCCTCGCCTCATCGGGCAGGGTCAAACCATCAAAACACTGTTGCAATGCAGAAGAGGTGAGATCGGCCATGGGACAAAGGTCGTGAAAGCACCCACGGTTTGAGGTCGCGGGATCGAATTAGGCCAAACGGTCAGCGGCATTCATGCGGGCCAAAAACCACGGCACAAGCACCACCATCACAGACGGGAGCGGCGATTGCAGGAAGCCGAGCATGTCGCGGGCGAGGGCGTACCACGGTTCGCCGGGGGTCGAGAAGCCCAAGCCCACCATGGGGATGCCGGCTGTGACGTAGATGAGGACAAGCCAGGGAACGCGCTCTGCCACACCCGTCGCGCGCAAGAACAACACGTCGAGCATAAAGAAGATGAGCAAGATGGCCGCCGACAACCCCCATTTGAACGCCACGAGTTGGGATCGGTTCAGGCCGTGGAAAAGTGGCCAGGTCGTGCGGCTGACGTAAAAATTGTGGCGACCGACCGGCGCGTGGGCGTCCCACCACGTCGTTCGGGTGGACACATCGTCGTCCCAGAACTGTTGGGCATCGCCGACGCGCAGGTAATGGTTCACCTTGATCTTCGACTGCTCCTGCAACAGCCCAAACCCCAGCATCGCCCCCAACACCACCAGCCACCAAGGCTTGCGCCAGTTGAGGAGGGGTTGGGATTGGGGGGAGGTCATGCTGCGGGCGTTTGGTTGTCGGGCGCAGTGGGGTTTGCGGGGCGGCCGAGGACCGTCCAGAGGTACCACAGCGCGAAGACGAGGCCGTAAATGAGGACCGTGAACGTGTAGTCGTGGTTGAATTCCAGCCACTCGGGGGACGTCGCTTGGATGCGGGCCAGGATCACAACGCGTGCGATGTTTGCGAGGTGCAGCAAGCCGATGCTGGCCGGGATGAACCACGCCTTGCGCAGGAGCGGGCCGGGAAAGGCCAGGATGAAAATCGCGAACAGGGCGAAGAGCGCGACGCCGTCGCAGGGGGCACCAATTTGGACTCCGGTGTGGCCGGCCACCCCCACACGATCGCGGTGCGTTGTCGGCTGCGGGTACGTTCCCACGGGCCACCCCACAGCACGGAAGGCCGACTCGGTCGAACTCACCATGTGCTCAATCACCAACTCATCCAGGGACGTGTGCGGCTTGAGCGCCTGCTCATACGCCACGCTCCACACTATGTAGGCGAGGAATGCCAGTCCAAAAAATCGAAACGTTGGGGCCTTCCGCAGGTCGCTCAGCGTGTTCTTCAGCGCGGTCAGCGGGTCGGGCGATTCTTTCGCGGGCCGCGAGCTCGGGTCGCGTTCAGGGTTCTGCGGCGTGGGCATGGCGGCGCGCAGGTTTCAGGGCTCGTTTTGCGAATCAGGCTGCACTTTGCGCGGCGGCCTCCTCCTCTTCACGACGGCGGCGCATGGCGGCGGTCGCAAGTCCTCCTCCGGCGAGGGCGAGCAAGCTCAAACCTCCATCGAGGGGAATGGTGCAAGCAGTGGCGTCGTAGTCTTCGCAGTCAGGGTCCGAAACACAGTCGTCACCATCGTAGGGATTGCCACCAGGATAATAAGCGTTGCAAAGGGGTATTCCCTGAAAATCTAAAGACTGAGGATCACAACATGAGTTATCGTCTTGAGCTCTCGCCTCATTCAGAGCTCCGACAACCAACATTCCAAAAATCAATGACAAAACAGCTCCACGCATTGAACATTACTTTTGCGCAAGATGGCAAAGAATTCGCAGACTCCCCTCGTCAGCTTCGAAGATTTGAGGCCTTACGTCAAGCTGGTGGGCAAGAACTGGTGGTTGCTTGTGGGGCTGGCCGTCGTGGGCTACGCTGGAGGGCGGCTGGTGACCCACCAAATGGTGGACGTGCACAAGGCGACGGCGGAGATGCTCGTGAACCAAAAAGAGAGCACCGGCGTGGACGCCATGCTCGGCGCCCGTGGCGGCTCGCGCAATTTCAGCTACTACAACGACGAAGTCCAAAACCAACTCCGCGTCCTCCGGTCCTACGACCTCGTCGGGCGCGCCATCGACAAGATCTCCGACCACGTGGACTACCACCTCGTGGGGCGAATCAAAGAGATGCCCGTGGCGGGGTTCAGTGCGATTTCGGTGGAGGCCAATGTAGAAGGGTTCGCGCCGGGCATGGCGGGACGCGCCATTGACCTCTTCGTGCTGGACGCGCAGCGGTGCCGGATCGTGCTCAACGCGACGGCCAGCGAGGACGACCAAGCGACGCTTGAAGTCCGGTTTGGAGAGCGCGTGACGGAGGGCGGCATTGACCTTGTCGTGCGCCTGAATGACGAATTGGCCAGGGATGCCGCCCGCCTTGAAGGCGCGGCCGCCCAGCACTTCCGCAT
>Ga0115013_10000597_pt1 | contig 21679 bp, 14 predicted proteins | sample SouAtlMetagenome_2_FD_88686 | JGI IMG/M metagenome (GOLD analysis project Ga0115013, IMG submission 88686) | Marine eukaryotic phytoplankton communities from Atlantic Ocean - South Atlantic ANT15 Metagenome | ecosystem: Environmental > Aquatic > Marine > Oceanic | place: South Atlantic Ocean...
GAGCTCATCACTTGTCATATTTGGAAAGGCGAACCATTTACTCTGTTTTAAATCGGGCCGTGCATAAGGGAAAGCAGGATATTGATAGGTTTGCTTTCCCAACGAGCCCGTTTTGGAAATCATCGAGCTACTATTCATTGCTTCATAACGTGTAGATAGTATTGCGAGAGGACTAGTCGTAACAGGCGCAATGCGGTTGGTGCTTCTCCAAAAATTGATGACTGCGAAGCGTTTATTATTTTGCAATATTTCTTTTCGATATTTCTCTCTATCAAACAGCTTTGCATCGCGATCCGTTTGTCGTTGAACTTGATTGGCTTCGACGATCGCGAGGAATTCTTCTAGGGAATCATATGCGCCCACGTCGGTATCAATATGAACGGCGGAAGCTACATTCGCAGTCTGAACGGCATGATTTCTATTGTCTTCGTGATTTTGCTGAAGTGGAGACGATAATTTGAGGCATTCACCTCGCAGCATCGGATTCCAGAAGCAGTACATTTCAATCTTTGCTGAAAACAAGTTCTGGAGTAGATCTTCAAGTTCTTGAATGTAAACATTTTCAATTTGTTTCCTATTCTTCCACTCGATTACATGCGTTGGAGACTCGACCAACGTCATTCCATATTTCTTCAACAAATCACGATGAACTTTCGACGAATATGATATGCCATTTGTTACTGCCTTCGGCATTTTACTTTTTTCGACGATTTGAAGTTCTCTCCCATTGTATATTGGTTCTCTAGCCTTGCCGCGCTCGTATTCCTGGCTGAAGAAGTAAGGTGTGGAAGAGTTTACCCACGAAATTGATTGCAGTGAGGGAGCTTTGCCATAATGAGTATCGATATACTCATTTGCTCCCGAGTAGTCAATGATTGCTGTAGTCCATGGAACCATACACGGTTCCTGCTCCAACGAATGTTGTAAATTCCAATGGCGCTTGCAGCGATAGTTTGTTGACTGTCGAGGAAATGCAATGGTCAAGGAGAATGAAATGATACCACCGACAAACAATGATGTGAATGTTATTGGTGCCAAAGCCATGTTTTAAGCTGTTCTGCACACATAGTACATTTCTCCACTTCTTGCATTATTGTGAATTGCTATCTAGACCATCGTGCATTGAGTGATTTCGAACTACAGAAGAAAAATTTCAAAACATTTCTGTGTCAATGATGTGTTGCAGGGCCCGTGACTGGCCAATCATGAGTTGGAGCAGGCAGGGGATGCTTGCAGGCAAGGGGAGGTCATGAAATGACACCAGCAAATGCATATTGCTCAAGCACATTCAGCCAGCGAGCAAAGTGGCTGCCAGATCTCGGCGGCGGCGGGGGGCAAGAGCCCCCAGATCATGGGTTTTGCTGGGGGTTGCTCTCCTGCAGATGTGCTTGCACTCCAACAAGTACAACCGTGACAGAGGCCCTCCAAATGAAGAGCCAAAGCAGGGTGAGCCCGCTTTGAGCCAGCGCACCATTGAGCTTGCTGGCTTCAGCGAGGGCGGGCTGGTGGGGGCCACACATCAAATCCCCAATTCAACTGCTGCATGCCACGTAACAAACTGGGAGAGCACAAGTCTCAATTTTCTAGCCAAATGTTATCGATTAATCTCGTTGAAATTCGAACTAGATTTTATTCCTACAATTAGCTAGCAATCATCATCATATTTATCTTTATTGACTCACAAATGCACACAAAAGGTGGCAAAAGTAGCGAACGTCACCTTTACAAAGTTACACCTTGCTTTTGTGCGTACCAACCAAGATTTCGATCAAGTTTAGATTGTTGTCGGTGTGACGATTCCCCTCGATGAACAATGCCCTCATCTCGGCCTGATCGGCAACTTCTACCGAATCATGAGGAGTGATCGCCCACAGTTCCACGTTAGCAACTTCAAATTTTTCCCCCCTACTTTCTCTTTTTGTAAGACATGGATTCCCAAAGGTTTCACTTGAGCTTGTAGATCCAGTAGCCATTGATTCATCTAGTTTGATGGCGTGACCATAATGATTTATCGTAGCTGAATCATCTGTATCGCATTCGTCTGAATTTCTTTCCCCATCTTCCTTTATTTCACCACGCCCTAATGTAATACCACTAGTAGTACATGATTGCACATAGTTGTTTCGGCTTGTAAAGGGAAACACATCTATCTTACTTTCCATCAATAATTGTTCAACAACTGATTCACAGGGCTCAAACCGAGATTGTCTCATTCTCCAAACAAATGAATCTTTGCTACCATAGTAGTGATCGGTAGTATTTTTCGGACTCGTCAATCGCCACGGCCGGGATGTAAAGGACCCGAATACATGGCCGTCTGTACTTTCGATGGCCAAGATTGTATATTGCGACGCTCGGCAATGTCGCAGCATTTTCATCAGCCCTGGTCCATCTCTAACCATCGAGTATTTTAGCCAATAATGGTGTTCGGACAAAGATTCAGGCATGAAATTCTGTAAACCTTCCATCAAGGGCGGAGACAAAACCATTGGTTGACACGAAACATCATTTGCCGATGTACCAAGAATCTTGAACGGAATTGAGGTCATGTGAGCAGGTGTAGATGTGTGGCCATCTTCGTCCACCTCGACACCTTGCGTTCTGGTGATCCAAGAATTCAGATCCAAAAGGTCAGAATTCCAACCTTGATTATCTTCTGGTTCGTCATTATTGTTTTCGTTTGGAACAGAGTTGACTTGGTCCGGATTTCCTTCTACTAAATTTCTCTTTTCAAGTCCATGTTCACCCTCTCCCTCAGAACAAGGATCTTGAGTAAGTGAATTATCGGGAGAGATTGTTCTACCACCAGTAGGTAATGGTGGTACGTTCTTCGCAGACTGGTTACTACTCACCCTCTGAAGAACCACACTGGGCATTACTGTTGTCTTTTCATGCCATTCTAATAACTGTTCTTGTACTTGAGAATCTCTACGTCTCTGCGAAGCTGATCGTGGTGGAAGTGGTATACGTTTTTTGGCAAACATAGATTTTTCTTGTGACGAATTTTCCTTCGTCAAATCTATATCTCTAGGGAAAACTTCTTTATCAGACAATCGAGCACTTGCTCTTTTTATTGATTCGAGATCGTCAGATCGAAGCAGCTCTTGTAAGTATCCCTGTTCGCTGGGTGTTAGATAAGATGATTCTTTAAGCGAATTTTGAAAGCTGATGCTGGATTCCCCATTAGTGCCAGAGGTTCCGGCGGTAGCACAGCTGCTTTGTCGAACAAAACTCCCTGCGAGAGTATTGTTTGAGGAGGAGAAATATCCTTCCATATCGATGGGATCAGACGAAAAAACGCTAGTTGCAGGATTCTCATCACTTGTCTTCAGATCTATTGGTCTTGATGAAAAGCGAGGCACAAACGCCGTTTGCCAAATGGCCTTTAAGAGTCCACGACGTGCTTCCTGAACATCATTGTCTGAACTATCGTTAGTAGAATCTGTTGCATGGTTGGCTGGCGTAGATGAAGCAACTGTTGGAGATAAGGATGATTCCTCAAATTCGTCGTTCTTTCCCATAGTTTTCACTTTCAATCCAGACACTCGTCTTCGTAGCAACTGCGTTATTTTGATGAGGAAAAACTTTTAAAAACGATCCGGAATTATCTTATGTTCTGATTAGATTCCTTCTTATTGATTTGAACAAGGGGTGAATCTTACTTTTCATTCCATGCATTGTCATTGAACGAGAAAATGTTTTCAGTAAGTACTGTAGTTTCGATTGGGAAGTTCAGGGGCTGAACTAGTTTCTTCCTACGTTTTGTGCGACAGAGCCGTGCGTGGTGCTTAGGTTGGAACCAAACTGTAGACACAGAGGTCTGGGAGCAGCAGCAAGTGGCCATGGCAGTGCATGGTTTCATGAGAAACACGAGACACTGCATAAGTGAAGGTGAGTGGGGATGCAACCTTCAATGGAATCAGAGTGGAGGATGCACTGAGACAGCACTTCGCTTGGAGCTGACATGGCTTCACAAAAAGAAAGTGACGAGATGGCATGCCAACATTTGGTCAAAATTCATAATTTGGACCATTATCTAAAATAAAAGTATTACTAGCCTAGCACAAAGTTACATCATATCTTTGGTATTACAATAATTTACACAGAAACTTTCTGTTGGTTGTGGTTATTCACTTTCAAATGATTGAGAAGCTGTTGAAAATAGATTCGAGGACCTTTTCTTCTGCACTACAACACATTGATTCTTAAGTCATGGTACTTCTGTTTCCTTTACAAAAGTGGATCTTGATGTTGCTAATCGGGCATAGTTCCGGGTCTCCTGATTTTGGAACGGTTTCTATAGGTCGCCTGTTTTCTTTGCCTTGATCGTCGTGCATGCATTCATGATTCTTGGGGGGTGACAAGAGGAACCAACCTCGTGGTCTCTTCGTGACAGAGTCTAACTCTTGCATTGAATGATAGAGATCTTCGACCCTGACCCAGTAGGGAGCGTACTTAAAACGAGCGACATCCAGTACCAAAACTTGGTCGGTTTCTTTGTTATAGGCTGCTATCGGAGAAAAATGACCATCCCCAGTCTGTCCCAACGCAGGTCTCGAAAATGAGACAACTAATAGAGGTTGGTGCTTCGCTTCGGTACCCGAAAGTATCCAGTGAATATCACGACGAAAATCATCGAGGGAAAACGATGCATTCCCTTCGTTATTTGAGGTTGCGGAGAAAGCTTTCTCATTTTTATTGCTGTTTTCGTTCTCATTGCCCTGCTTGTTCTCAAACGATGGTCGTTTGAGGTCAATGTTTAGTCCATGACACCTTCCTAACCGGGCAAAATCTTCAAGTACAATCCCCTTGCGTCGGATGCGTTCAGCGCTGAAACAGCAACGATCCAACAGCACATCTTCGCTTCCGTAGAATCTCCAGCCACCGCGCCATCTAACATTGGGGTCGATACACATCGCGTTGAGACACATGAGCAAAGTAGTAACTCCGCAGAAGGCGGGATCTGATTGGTTGACAAAATGCTCCGTCAGCTTCCAGTAGCTTTCCGCTGTCCCTGCGGCAAAGGCTTCCATCAAATAGCGTTTTCCCTCTTGTGACGAAAAGGCAGTCAAATCTGGAGGTAGAACGCGCTTATGTACAGAATACTTCGGCTCCTCCAGAGGAGGTGGGAGATCATCCAACTCGTCTTCGTGATGGTTGCTTCCACAAGGGAAACGGGGCTCATTGTTTATTGTGTAGCAACAGCTACCTGTAGGACTTGACTTTAGGTTTGGGTCAAAATTTGGATGCAATTGTGTATGTTGGTGACTGCGTTGAGAGACTGTGACGTCATTTGTTATTGTATTGTTTCTATTGACGTTGTTTAAAAAGTTTTCCAATTGAACGTTCACGTTAACGTTGTCGTAGTGTTCGTTGCTGTCATAATGACGGTATACAGCGACAGAAGAAAGTGGACGCTTGTGCTTCGTGACCATTACATTTGTTCGATGGTGTAAGTTGGAGTTTGAAACTGTTCTTTCACATGCTGATAATGAGGTTGCCGACATTTCCGGAGAATTTGAACAAGATGACGAGGAGACTGACAAGGGCGTCGAGGTCGAATAGAGAAGTCTCCTACATCTATTTTTTCGAAATGTTACCCTGCAATGATTCATATTGGAATCTTTATTGTCACTGCAGTGGCTTTGAATCTATTTATGAAATGCTCAACATGTAGAGCTAGATCTCCGCACAGAACAATAACAACAGTGGAAATGAGTGTGGACTGCTACACTTTTGCATATTCTGACGTGATATCCCAGCGCCAAAAACTTGACTGCTCTCAGTTTCTTTTTCGCTTGTAATTGCTTCCGTTGCGAGAAACGATGCACTTCTTGCACCCGAAGCACTGGTTGTTGCTGCTTTCGTCCTTGCTTATTTTCCAGAATACGACTCCTCCCGTGTTGAAGGATCGGGAAATGCATGGCTGAAACATGGCACACGCGTGGCATTGACTACTTTAGTCCTTTTTTGGCAAATGACGTAGTTCGAAAAGTGCTTCGCGCCAAACTCATCCGAAGGCCGAAATTCCCATGATGTGTGTGTCAGAACTCTATCACATGAAAGAAGGGGGAAGCCAAATGGGGCATCCCTATCATTAGACAGTTTCCGAACCAATGAGGCGTGCGACGCCGACAACAACGAACCATCAGTGTTTACGGCGGGCTTGCATGCCCTCCTTAGTTCGATTTAGAAGCAACGGGTCATATTCGGCCAAGGGGCCGAGCAAGCAGCTCAAGTCATGGGAGAGTGGAGCTAAGCTGGTTCAAAACACAACTGTCGAGAACAAGTACCTAGAACACATACGAGATGTACACGACCCCTCCCAGCACCTTAAAACAATCGAAGACGAGCTCAAGGGAACGATCGGAAAAGCCCTCGGCAAACAGGGACAAAAGATTTTGATGTATGCCCGTCTGATGGATCAGGAACGCCACAAATACGAGAATAGCACCAACAACTCTGAAAAGAACGAATTTGCGCTGGCCCACAACAACTATCGAAAAGAATGCCTCCACGCGCGATGGGAGCTCATTGTCCATCGACAGGCCGTCGGTTTTACCGTAGGCAATCATAAATATGTTTCAGAAAAATTCCCCGTTTTGGATGCTCTGCCGGTCGTGCATGAAAGTGATGGTAACAGTAAAGAGGGGACGCCGATGCCTAGCAACAAGAACGAGACGAAGCGAAAAAAGTTCACGGATCAATATGATTGGTGGGCTCGGATAGGAAGATGGAAGTGATTGTTTCTTACGAACCAATTACTAGATCGATTTGACGGAATGGAATGTTCTAGTGCCGTGAAAGATGATTTAATGAATTTATCTTTGCCAGTTATTTTGAAGCAATCCTTGAATTCTCGAAAAAGAAACGAATTTTTTTGGAACATCGAATACAGAATACATCATTCCTCGACAACAATTTTTACATATGGGTAGAGTGGATGATAGAGCCTGCACGATCCGACCTTGCCATCAAGCTATAACTAGACCGCTATCTGAAATTTTGATGAGTTACGAAGAAAAATACTTTTTTACACACTGGTGTTAATTAGTTTATTGTACTCTACTAGATTATTCCAACATAGAATTAAGTATTCCAATTTCGAAATATTGACTTTTAAATCTCGATACGTGAATCTGGAGAGTTATAATACCCGATATGCTGAGGATCTGTATTCATATTACCACTGGTTGTGTTTGAACTTTTTGGGCTCGACCATTCCACTGGCGAAAAAGAGTCTGCATTCGTGAATGGGTCGGGATTAGATGAGAAAAGATCATCAGTTATCTCAACCGTCAATCCAACGTTTTCTTTAACATCAATTCCGAAAGGGTCAAATACTTCTTGTTTTGGTTGCTGTGTTTCCTTCTTCGCACGATTCAATACTTTTGCGCGTTGCTTCTGTTTTTCTAATGAGCGGAAGGATTGTGGTGGCTTTTTGATGAGGATTGGGCCTGACTCTGAACTAAATTTTTGAGCTTCTTCAACACAGTTGCCGTCAGCATTTTCCTGTTGAGAGGGCACAGATTTTTCATCAGCTCCTACCGAGTCCTCAATTTCATCAGCTCCTACCGAGTCTTCAACCACGGGATCACGGTTTAACCATTCTTCAGTCTCGTCGAACTTTATCGCATCGTCGCGCTCTTCATTAGATGTAGTTGCCCAAATATCAAACACCTGATTTCCGACATCAGTTGTAGTGGAGCTGGGAGCGGTTTTTTTGGATACCTTTCCGACTATACATCCCGACTCATCAAAATTGTTCCTGTATTCATTCCTGTATTCATCACAATCCTTTGGTGAAGGATTGATGCGGTGGAGGTTTGTCGAAACGTTTGGATTTATATCGATTGTGAGCGCCGCTTCTGTTTCTTCTATCATTGCCTCTGCTTTAGGGTCCGACACAGTCGTTTCTTCTGCTCTGGTCTCTAATTCTCCTTCAACAGAAACTTCGATATTTATTTGTTCGAATTGGGCGGAAAAAATTTCGTCTTCCTTCTCCGAAATCATTTGTTCATCTTCGACATAAAGGCTCATGTCTTCACTGTTGTACGTAGTTCGTGATCTCACGCTTCCATTTTTAACAGACTCAGATGCGGCCAATCCTCGAGTGTCGGTATCACAATGACTCAGATATGAGTCATCGTCGTAAAAAGGCATCTTACGAAGATGATTGGATTGATCGCTATGCTGAGACGATTCACCACTAGTTATTTTATCTGACGATAGGCAACCGTCAACGTCTTCACCTAAAATTTCATTCTCGTCAAAAGACAAATCACCACTCTTTTTCTCCTCGATGAAAGAATCTCTGGAAGACACTATGGATAATGTTTCCGATTGAGTATTGGAATTTCTTGATTTCATGACGCTATCCCCAGTTTTTTGAGCGCGTGGGCTGACACCCGAAGCTTCGATATCTTCAGTCTCATTCGCTTGCGCAGGAGTTGAATCTTGCGGTTTCGACGAATGTGTCAGCCAAGATTGCACAATACTATGCTTTGTATCGTTTTCCCACGGCTTGACATTGTTTGACTGTTCCATCGATGTGTTTGGCATTTGGGTATTGGTTGGAATGACGTTTGCCAGAGAATCGAGAGTAGTATCTGTAACGGAATTCTCCACTTCCTTTTCATGAATCGAACCTTTTCTATCGGTCTCTATTGGTTGCGGTACACATCGTTTTTGCCACGCGGAGTTGAGTTTTGATGGTTTGAATTCCTTATTTTCTGTAAAAGAGATAGTGTTGATATTTGTGTGTGTGTCCGAAGCGATCCATGATTTATCGTCTTTAGACACTGAATTCGACTGCAAGTGATGTCTATTTTTAACATCGTATGAAGTAGGGTTTGAGATGACATGGTCTTGTTTGTGCTCGTTTGTTGTTTCTGTCTGATTTTTCTGACTCCAAATAGCTACACCATGATTCCAAGAGAAATTATTACTTGACGAAGAACGTACGGATGATACTGATCGATCATCGTTCGAGTTGGCATATTCGTCAAATGAATGTCGCATATTACCCCGACCCGCTAGAGATCGGTATCGCGAAGCCACGCCTCCAGATCTGGCGGAAGACGGTGTTCTAGGGCTTGGAAGAGGTATACTGTGCCGCACACTTGAGTTCGTGCAATTCATAGGCATGAGGGGTGAATCATTTCGTGAGTCAAACATGGCGTGTAATTTAGACACGCTTGATCTTTTGGGAGTTTCGATAATTGCACCATATGCTTCTTTCTCCTGGCTTTTCTTTACTTCATCATCACCTTCCTTTTGGATAGGTTTCGACATATTTTTGTGCATGTATTTCGACTCTATTGGTTTTGTACCAGCGATAGAATGCCTAGGCTGATACTTTGGAGAAGAAAATGCCTTATTCACTTCAGGCGGCAAGGATGCCCTTCTGTTGTTTGAGGGAAGATTCGTTCCAAAATCGCGCTGAAAAATATTGATTTTATCGGATATTCCATTATTTTTTGGAGAGGAAAATCTGCGATCAGAACATTTTGGTCCCTTATCATTATAATTTTTCATTTCTTCAGGTTGGTACAAAGTAGACTCGGACCGTGACGAAAAATCTTTGACAGATTGGTGTATAACGTTAAAAGCTCGACTGCTGTTAATGCTGTTCGAAGGAATGCTGTATTGAGTTTCAATAGGCTCTGGGCGAGGAAGTCGAGTGTTATTTTTAGAACAAGGAGATTGCCATGATGGAGACTTCGTTGTTCCTAGTACCTTTTCGTTATTTTTGTTGGTTGCTTCGACATAATCAACATCAGTTTCGGTATCACATGCCTTCGAAGACGAAGTAGCGTTTGCTTTATCACTAGCCCATCGAGCCTTATTCTTCGCTGATAGAGCCATAATTCTTTGCCTCCTACTCGCTATGCTATTTGTGGTGTGGTTGCTATCTTGCGAGTTGGTAGTGCATATTCCAGGTATATGCATCGACTTCGAATGACTCTCATCTTTCGGTCGGGATTCTGAAGTCGGAGATTTGATTCCATCCTTTGTTGGAAAGTTTAATTGGACAAATCCGCATGGAGGCTTCTGATGCCTAGTGCGTTCTTCGATTTGCATGATTATATTACTAGGACTTGCAATCGAAGCTGCGGAACTATTGCCGCCTTCTCTCCCAGCAGAGGAATCTCCACCAGTGCTGATTTTCATCTGCCTGGCATTGGACCAAGCGAGATGGTTCTTTGGCATTGAATTGTCTATCATTACTATCGCTATTTACTTCCTGCTTTATTAGTGGTCTGAAAATAAGGTTCTGGCGCTGATATAATACATAGACTTCGTCGTGCTCGATTCAACTTCTGGGCTTGTGGAAATTGTTGCGACAACAATCCAATTTGAGATACTAAATTGCAGAAAAGGTGCGGACTCGGAAAGAATGAGATGAGCGATATCGCTAAATTATTGACACTCCCACTCGTGAATCCTTTATTCACGAATCCCTTTCAGTGTTGCGTTGCAGGCGTTGGGCCAACCCACAGCGTCCCCGGCCGCGAGGGGAGTGGGGGCGGGCTTCAGCTGAGCTGGTCACAAGTCTGAGATCCCGGGAGCATCAGTTGATGCAACTTACTGTGCTCCATCAGCTGAAGCTCTTGGAGTCTCAGATTTGTGGCCTGATGAGCGGGAGCTCCCTGCTGTGCGACGAGGGCCAGCAGCTGCGTGGGCCCTGCAGGGGCCTTGCACTGGCCCCCCGGTGGGGTGCTCCCACCCACCCTGGGATGGGCCATGCGGATGCAGGTTGAGATCAAACCAGGGCAAGAGAAGTAGCTCTCAACCACCGTCCTGGCTCCCACACCACCCACTCCATGGTTTGCACACAGCGGGCAGTGCAATCCAAATCCTCCGGAGTTTTGGACAATGCTTTTTGGGATCGTGGCTGCCCCCACAAGGCACCTGAGTTGCCACCCTTTGCAGACAGTGCGACCCAGGTGTCATGTAGACAAGCAATGTTTGCAGGTTGGTGTGCAGTAATGTGAGAGCCATTGTGGTGAGCCCAACATGGTGTTTGCAATGTGTTTTTGGCATGCGGAAGGATGCCTTGCAAGTCCATATATGAGTCATATGGGAGAGAATTAATCAACGATCAGCGAAGCCTCTAAAAATTGCCAATGGTAATTTATTAATTTACATTTATTGCCGCCGCACATCGAGGATGGCAATCAGCGAAGATCAAGCTCGTCGTCATCCAAATCCGACTCGTCACTATCATCACCGAAATCAAGAGCGTCTAATTCTTCTTGTAAACCACTCGAGTCAATATTGTCAGCTGCGTCCACATCTTTTTCATAACCAGTCTTCATGGCAGACAATTCTTCAAGAGAAGCCGCCTTGTTCTTGGGAGAAGCAGCCTTTTTCTTGGAAGATGAAGGTTTTGACTTCGAAGATCCAGTCTTTCCCCCCTTCTTCGAAGAAGAATTAATTTTTTTACGAGCGACTCCGCTAGTCTGAATCATGCTCACGACTTCGCGGAGACTTTCGTGAAGATTTCCTACAGCAGCACGATTGCTTCCGGCTGGAGACCTCGCTTCTTCGAGTGCTTCCTCATCGCGCATTTTTACTGCTCGAAAGAGCTCTTCCGAGAGCTTGCATTCTCTTGACGACAAGTAAGCAGATTTTTGAACGTGGCGGTTCAAAAATTGTTGCTCGGCCGCGATCGGATCGCCCATGGCTAATGTTAAGATCGTTTCAGCAGCGAACGACCTCGATAAGGTCAATGAAGAAACTCCATCTCGGGACAGCAACGTCGACACTGCTCCCTGGGCATATAATGCTGATGGATATTCACCGAATGAAATGAATAGGTAGACAACATCTTGGACAGATTCATGGGCATATGGCATAGACACGATGTGCTGTTCAGCAAATGACAAAGTTTCTGGAGACGGATTCTCGGCAGTCTCTTCAGTTTCTGGATTGATGAAGGCGGAATTCCCTGTTTGACGATAACGTGAATACGGATTGAGTGGATCTGGTACATGGGCTTCAACAGCGTCTTCCAAAGCCTCCAATGCCGCTCTCGGCAACGCGTTCGATTCGTCTCCCCAGGTCAATGCTTTGGCAGCAGCAACCTTCGAAGCCGCTGCTTTCCCTGCTTCGCTCATATTTAGCCAAGCATCAGAGGCTTTTAGAAGGCAATCTCTTCCAACTTCGCGCCTTCTTTCGATTTTTTCATCGTCAGCTACTTCAAACAATTCAGCGGCACGGGTATACTCTGAAGCAGCCGTGGCAAAGGCTCCCACTGACATCTGACAATCGGCGCTACTGATTCGATACATGCGTTCCAGACCAAATTCATTGCATTTTTGATAAGCATCGGCAGCCCTTTTGTAGTATGTTGATGCAGCCAAAGGATCGGCTTTAGAAAATATACCCTTTTGCATCGACTTCTTGGCCTTCTCGCGATACTCTTCAGCTTCCTTGAGCTTCGCTTCTTTAGCAGCTCCAGTGAGACCGATTGGCATCGTAGATTTCTTCGTCTTCGAGGAGTATACGTAACCCCTTGACGTGGGAGCAGGTTTTTGAGTTGCCGTCGCCTTTGATGATGACTCTTTGCCCGCCATTGATGAGGATGTTGTTGCATTGCTCTTTTTATTCGACTTTGCCTTCTTTTTTCCACCGCTAGCCCCTCCGGCGGAACCAAAGAGTGCATCTCTATTAGCGGATGCGTTTTGTTTGTAACTCATTTTAATTTCACTGTATTGTTAGTGATGTTGTTGTTTAATCAACTAGACACGATAACAATTCGGATACGGTCCATGGGATGAAGAGAGAAATGATTTTGAAAACGGTCACAATCCTTTTGGTCGTTTTGGTCGTCAATTCAACACGATTGAAGCTCGGCGGGACTGATTACGTAAGTAGAGAGCAATCCTTGCTTCAACAAGAAATTCTTCTTTTGAATTTGACACCTGTAGCTCACCTTCCGACGCATTGAAATCCCATCGCAAAGACTGTAGTTCAGTTCCTTGTTTTTGATGGGTTCAATACTATTCAAAAAGAAAGTTTCCAACACACAAGAGCAGGTCTAAAAGAATCCATCAGGAGACCTAACTTGAAACACAAAACAGAATATTGGTTTTGGTTGTCTGGAATCCAAGAGGTGAAAAATATGCTGAAAATACATTCCCTGACGTTGGCATTCGTGTTCATACAGGCTACAGGTCACCATGCTTTTATTCCGAATTTAAAATCAAATCAATTTGGTTCGAACACTAAAAGTGGTGTGCCAGTTATACAATCTTTCTCTACCACCCTTGCTGATTCTGACAGGGATGTTGGTACTTTTCGAAGTGAAAACGAGGCAATCGTCGATGTCGCCGAAGCCAAGCTCGAAGAGAATGAATATTTCGCGAAAGAAATAACTCGCCAAATTCTAAGTGATAGATTAGACTATGGTGAAAAACCCGAAGACGATCAACTGATAACGTTAACCACTAATAATATTATATCTGTGTTGACCTATCATAGCCAGCAAAAATCAGTGGATGGGGCAGAAACTATTGATAAGATATTGGGCCGGCTAGAGGAAAAAATTGATGTTGGGGAGAATACCTACTTCAAGCTTCATTGTGGGCATTATACAATTGCAGTCACCGCTTGGTCCAAATCTGGGCATCCTGATTCAGCTGAAAGAGCTACTGGTATCGTCAATCGTATGAAAGAACGCAATATCGCACTCAATGAGGTTACCTACAATGCATGGATGCATGCTTACATGATCAAAAACAATATCTCTATGGTGGAAGAAATCTTTCAGAATATGAAAGAAACAATACCGACAAAGATTCGCGTTCAGGAATGGAACATTCTTTTATTAGCACATGCTAAACAAGGACGACCCAAGGAGGCCGAGGAAATAGTGAAAACAATGGTGCGTCGATACAATTCGGGGACATCTGAAGTCCTGCCAGATTTAATTTCTTATTCGATACTGTTAGATGCTTGGTCAAAGTCAGATGAAGAAGGCCGCGGTTTCAGAGCTGAAACGATTCTAGATTCAATCGAGGAACGAGACATTTCCTTCGACAAAACAACGTACGCGGAAAGCACCGCATCTAGTCCCTATGTGGCAGCCATGCGGACAATTATACATAGTGGGGAAGATAATATTGTTGAGCGGGTCGAAAGTATTTACAAGCGAGTGCTAGTCCAGGATGTTACCCCGGACGCGTATATATACGCAACATTGTTAGAAGCATACGCATCGGCTCGCTCTGCCGATGCGTCGAAAAAGGTCTCGGAAGTCCTGGCGATGATGCAAGAGAAGCTTAATGATATAAGTATTGAAGACAAGACTGTTGTATACAATGCAGCATTGAAGTTGCTCAAACAAAGTCGGGAACCAAATTCAATCGATAGAGCTGAGGAATTATTTATGAAGATGAAAGCGGAAGGAATTGCCGACGAATTTACGTATGGGACAATGCTCGCGTTGTATACAAACAAAGACGGTAACAGCATTGATTCTTCTTCTTCGCAACGGACGGAAGAGTTATTAAATGAGATCACAAGTGAGAAGGGGATCAATAAAAATACTCTACACATGAATATTGCAATGAATTCTTTAATAAAGGCTGGTAAAATAAAAGAAGCTGTCGGTATGTTAGAGGAAATGGAAGAAGAATACAGAAATGGAAACTATTTTTTGCAACCGAATACGGTTACTTACTCGAATTTGATGCATGGATGGATTAAGTCGAATGATCCACAAAAGTCAAAGCAGGCAGTTGTCGTGTACGATAAAATGATTGCTATGTTCAAGTCCGGTAACACCGAAGCAAAACCAAATTTCGTCAGTTACGTAACCCTGGTTGATTCCATTGTCAAATCTGGAGAAGTTGGAGCCGCCGAACGTGCAGAGAAAATAGTGAGAGACATGTACCAGTCTTACAAACGAGGAGAATCTAATTTTAAACCGAACGCTCAGTTGGTTTCCACCGTCATTGACTGTTGGAGCAAGTCTAGAGACAATAATGCTGGCGAACGAGCGGAAATGCTATTGAATTGGTTGATTGAAATCTACGAAGAAGAACAAGACGAAGCGTTGATGCCGAAAGCATATCCGTTCACATCATGTAAGTGGAAATTATGTAGGATACCTGATACGATAGAAATGAATTCTATGATTTCATCCTTTCTCAAACCCTTGTTTCTTCCGTCCCCATTTTGTATCTTGATGTCATTCACTGTGTAAATTGTTGTCTACAGCCATCGCAGCTTGGGCCAAGTCGCGGAAATTTGGCAAGGCTTCTCGTGCCAAAGCGATTTTTGACCAAATGAAGTTTTTGTTTTCTTCGGGTGTTATCAAATCAAAACCCAACATTTTCATTTATACTGCTGTGATCAATGCATGCGCATACACAGAAAGAGATTCTATTGAACAAAGAGATGGACTTCGAATATTCGTTAGCATGTACAAAGAGATGATCAGCGATGATTCGGTTGTTCCAAACCATGTGACTTTTATTACAGTGCTGACAGCCCTCAGAAATCTTCTTCCGGCAGATGAAAAAAGAGCAAATGCTGTTGGTACAGTTTTCAAAAATTGCACAGAGCTTGGTGTGTGTAACCATTCCATAACAAAACTACTACAATCACTTTTGAGTACGAAACAACTCAAGGAACTTGTCGGCGATGACAGAGTCGATGATAATGGAACAGTCAATAATTTAAAACTACCTAAAGAATGGACCCAGAACGTCAAACCTTGAATCAAGGTGTAACTGATTTGCGGGAAGAGACCAACATGAAAATTTGTAGACCGTAAAGAATAAAACGCAAACTTTTGATCTCTATTATGCTTTAAGTATGACCATAAGTAGTAGCTATATTTGAATCATGCCAATAACAAGTGTCAATATGGCACTGTAGCTGATAACGTATGCTTTTGTATTGTGATTTTAATGAAGTTTTGGTTGTCCTAATGTACATATACTACTGACGTTGACTTTTAGGTCAGTTATTTCGAAAAGAGAGCATTCTAAAGTGTTTCGAGAGAATAAGAAATAAAAATTGTTGTGAGATAGTGAAATGCTCTCTTAGATTTCTATTGTGCATCGTGATAAATAGGTGTAGAATGCAATGATGTACACGATACTCTGTATTTCGAGTCGAAGCTCCTTCACGTACCGCCATGTCAAACTTTGCATTTTCACCTGGCTGAGCTCGTTCTTTAGCCTTTGCATCTTTCTCTCGTTTATGTTGATCATTCAAAATCTTTCGATCAAAGCTTGGCGCTGCCATGTTGACGTCCTTCCATTTTTTTTGCTCGTCTCGTTCTTTCTGCTTGGTCGCTTCCTTCTCCTTGTTTTTATTCATAAAATACATCATATCCGCCATAGTGAAATATTTTTTGTTTGCTGGGTATGCTGGGAGAACTAGTTAGGGATTGTTTCAGTGTGCTTGGACTTTGTCGTCTGAAGCGTTGTCAGTATGTAACATCAAAAGAATTATGAGAATTGGGAACAAAGAAACAGTCGAGCCGTGAATCAAAAATATTGAACGCGAGATCTAATTGAATCTCATGTGCCTTGGTCATTATGACCGGGTTGTTCCCACGATGGCTCCACAACAAAGCAAATGGAGGGGGGGGATGATCCAATGGCCAGCAATGCAGGCAATCAGTTGTGCTTGCTCCTCATCCACTACGGTTAGTATGGATGGATCCAACCACAAGTCTGGGAGACATTCCTTGGCCAAGCCAGAGGCACCAGCCCACTGCCATTGCTGCGCTGCTGCCTGTGGCAGGCAGCCCACTACTGCTGCACCACCTGGGGTCGCCCCCAGGCATGGCAAGGTTTGGGGGCCTGGGGGTGGCAGAGGCAGCCCTATTGGGATGGAAACAGCGATAAATCCACCTCCTGTTTTGTTTTGTTTTGTGGCTCGCACACAACTGCCTGGTGCTGGTCTGGCCCCACTGGTGGCTTGTGGGCTCAATGGAGGCCATAAATTGTCCTGTGATTCGGTGATCCCCATCCAGAGCATTTTGGAAACTCTAACCGTCACAAATATCTAATATTTTGAAAGAACGAATCAATTTACAGAGCTAAAGATGATGGATGTGTGCAATGGCTTTTAAAATATTAACATTTGATGTTCCATGTCTACGATCCAGCACTATAGAATCGATTCCAAGACCTTAGCACAAGTTCCCTCGAATCTGCGAAATGCAATATGCCAAGTGTGCAATATAGAAACTCAAAATTATGTCCAAAGCTATAATTGATGGGGTCGAATGCGGAACATCCTTGTAAAGTTGAGGCATTCCACTATCTTGTGCCGATATTTCTTTTTCGCCAATTCTAATCCACGTCTTGGCGGTCATAGGTCGAGTCCATCGAGAGAAGCATAAGGCTCCACAGTCCTATCTTTATTTAACTTATCCCAGCTCCACCCTTGCAATGCTTCTAATTTCTGAATCCTATCATCTGTCATCTTACTCGTTCTATTTTTGTAATCCCTGCGCTGTCGTTGTGTCCATTCTGCTAAGGAGCGATCGTATTTTGCAGTCACATAGCAATGGCCAAACTTCTTTTGAAACCGAACTAACTGGCAAAATTTCTTGTACCATTTACCATCAATTCGATTCCAGACAAAATCCAGCTCGTCTAACATCGCGATTTTGCTAGGTGACAGCTTTCCGTCTTTCAGGTTGTTTCTTTGGCGTTTCACCCATCCCGACAATTGTTTGTTTGGGTCGGATCGCAACACATTCGAATTACCATGTATGGCGTGGTATTTAACAAGGTTTTCGTAGTTTGAATTCCACGTTGCTTCATCGATGCGTACCCTACTTTGACTAATTTCGTTCGCTTGTTGTTGGTCGATTGACTCTCGAGCAATTTTGTGCTTGTATGTAGTCTTTTTCTTGATCGGAGGAGTGATCTTTCTAGCGTTTGCCATAATGCCGATATTTTCGTTCTTGACACTTGTGCTGATTTTGGATGGGAGACTTTTAGGGCTAGGGCGATGAGTTGTTTTTTGAAATTTCGTTGACGGGGTTTCGAGTCGATTTTTACGTGCCGAATCAGTCAAATTAGAACCGGGCATTGGTCGGTTCAAATTCGCACCACTCTGACCGTAAGTCCAGGACGAAGGTTTCTCGGATTGATCTTCTGAACAGTAAGCTTCTTCCGTTTCTAGTTGAGGGCTCTCTCTTTCTAAAAGCATTGCTAGGGCGAGCAAGGGTTGATAAAGAGACTTGTATGGGTGTTCTGAATTATTGCTTGCGGTAGGAGTATTAATGACAACTTTGTTAGCATTCGAATCAACAGTATGCCTAGATTTTACAATCCCATCCACCGGTGCAGAGTTACCGCGGTAGCTTTCAGCCATGGATGACATGTTCGTCGTCTTGGGAGCTTGGCTCGTTTGTTGAATTAAATGACTGCTGCTACTCATATTGCAGTCGCGCTATTAGTTTTCGGTGGCTCGTTTTTTTAATATGTCCACAGAGAGATAAGTTATGCTGCGTTGGCTCCTTATTAGGCGGTCGCAGTCTTTGCAATCATTGACTTTCGAGCATTGAACTTCCGACGTCTTTCGGACGGGATCAACTCTTCAACAAACGGCAACGGACTTCTCTGTGGTACAAAACCTACGTGTATTCCTATTTACGAGCAATCTATCTCTGAAGAGAGAGATTTTTCGTCGTGGAAAGTAGCAGCGGAGTGATTTCCTTCTGGTTCAGAACATCGATTCTCGGAGCAGTTGGCGGAAAACAAATTGCGCGCACGAAAAAATCCTAAAATAATCGCATTGCTATTATTTATGGAACAGGAGGAGATCACGATCGTACGTTCCTCCCAAACGTATTAGTCTAGGAGTCTTGCATTCAGGTGTTACAAAGTAGGGAAACCTTTCTTCTCATGCAGCGTCTGGTTGGTTCGAGAATTCGGGGTAGTGATGTTGTTTCACAAGTAGAAGGCAAACTGAAGCTGGACACTCGTCTACCTCGAGAAATCTTGGAGAGAACGAGGGCTTCTTTGCGTATCTTAAAAGTAAGAAACCCGATCGGATGTTTCGGCAAGTACGACAACGATAGAAAACGGGCATGCGCCTTGTTAGAATATGAGATCCGTGACTACAAGACGGAGAACAACAAAAGTATAGAGGTTGACATGGAACTATTGGCTAAGGCGGCCTTCATGAAGTTGAAGGATTTTCGCGATTTTCACGAAAAGCTCGGAAACTTTCGCGACAACATCCAAATCAGCCAACCCCCATCAAACAAGAAGAAACCCCGGAACGATGCTACTGGCAACAATAGCGCTGTAGATGTATGCAGCAAAAGCGGTATCGTCTTTCGAAAGAGCTCTATTCCCTCACTTGCAATTCAGCTTGGTGCTTTTGTTCCCAATTCAAGTAACGTAGCTTCGCGTGCGCAGAAACTCTTCTCGGAAATTATTGATCTTTTGAAGAAAACTTCGAAAAAAGACGGTATATATGGACTGCGGGATGTGCAGAAAAATCAGAATTCGTACGAGGCGGCTTGCTTTTATCTAATTGCCAGACCCGAGCGAGGAAGACATGATAACAACACTTCCACTCTTCGTCATCGTAGATCTTCGAAAACAAACGACGAGGGCGATGACTACCACCAACTCGATCTCGCTTCCTTCTTAAAAATCACCAAGATTTCGTCGCAATTCCAAATGATACTTGATTACGTAGATCAATTACGAAATGATATAGAATCGAATCGGAGGACACGCCGCGATGCACTTGTAGAATCACAGCGTTCACAGAAGCAATTTTCTTCCGCTAATACGTCCAAAACAAAACATACGAAAGTGTCGAGGAATAGACGTACTGCTGCTAAGCTGAAAAATATAGACGCCGAAAATCTAGACGGTAGAAGTCCCGAGCATAATGAAGAAGATGTACATATCAACAGTCTCATTAGTAGTGACCGTGATGAAGATGGTAAGATGCATCGTCGAGGACTAGTGGGTCAAAATTCTTTTCCAAACTCAACCTTTGGGAAGTGGAGATCAAAAGTTCTTCTAGCAGTCTGCGAAGATGCGAAACAAAACATGAATGCGAACAACACAAACGACGACTTGGATTCTAAGGAGAATCAACGGATTTTCCGACGAGAGGATATTCTTGATTTTGTGGTGGAAGGAATTCTAGAACGGAACGGAATAGTATGAGAATGCAGGGTATATTCGATAGAGAATACTAAAAAAGCTCGTCAAGGTTAATGGACTTTTGACATCATTAAAATACTAAAGATTCCTGTAAGAGCTAAAGAATCATTAGGCGTTGCGTCTATATAAGTTTCTTACAAAGAACTTTTTGAGAATTTTGGTACGTAGTTTTTGGACTTCTTCGACGAGATTGCGTGAACGTGCATGCAGAAAGCCTTGATAGGTTTCATTTGCAATAAATCTAACTTGTTTCTATCACATCCCTCTTACTCTTTTGCTGCCATCTATCATCTTGTCGATGTTCCCTAGCAAGCATCTGAATAGCGCGATAAGTATTTAAAACGGCACGATCCTCCCGGGTCAACTGAGGGCCCGGCGGTCTCGCAAAAAATTCATCCTTTAACCATCGAATCACAAGAAAAGTCAGTATACCAACTATCAGATACCCCAATGGACGACACATACGGGCAAAACTTTCCTCCTTCATTCGATATATCGTCTCACAAGCCTCTGGATTGTTGAGCCAATAATTGCGGTCCTCGTAGCTGTGGCCATCTCTGCCAAGGCCAACAAAATAATATCTTTGATTCATTTGGGTACAGATATCGATTAAATCTCTTCCTTCCCAACCAATTATTGCTGGACCGTACCGATACAATTCTCGTGCTGGCCAATCCACGGCGAAAGAAACCATTCGCCACATCGATGGTAGATCTTGAGGCAACAAAAACCAGAAAGCATGAATATAATCGATGCGGCGAGCAATTAATATTGCTATGAATAGAATAACTGTAACTCTGAATGAAAGCATATTTTCAAACGTAGTATAGGAAAAGACTGAGGATAGATCGATATCTCGGTTTGTTTTCTTTAAATTTCGACCTGCAGGTTTTTTGACGCAAAAAGTGCGCTTTTCACCATCCAGAGGGTTCATTGCGAGAATGAATTCCAGAGAATAAAACACAAGATCGTCTTTCCCGAAAAGTCCCACCAAGCTGCCACGATACCTTCCTATACTATCATCATTATTATCGATAGAATTATAAGAAGCTGCCGCTGTCACTGCCTGAATAATACACTGTCCCAGTCTTTCCGCGGTCATTCCAGGATCGATAAAAATACTTGCCGATCCCTCTCCGCTATCATCAGTTGCGTGATCTGGAATTGCAACTTTCAGTATCCAACTTGAGGCTATACGTTTTTCTGTTTTGTCGTGACTCATTTCAAAATTTCTATCGTCCTCTTGACCAGAGGTGTTCAACCATTCTTCTTCTTCCTCATCTTCCTCTGTCGGAATGTATTGATCAGGCTGTGCTGGTGCCACCGCAGCGGCGGCAGCTGCTTCTGCCCAGTTTGTCTCGTCTCGTTCTCTCATTGCAGCTCCATACGAAGCTCTGGTCGTTGGTGGCATGATTTGTGAATCGAATTATTACAGCTATTTCCGAAACCCAAGTGTTTTTCAAGAAAAATAAGAATTTGATAATTTTTTCTTCATGGAGTGTTGAATC
>Ga0115013_10000601_pt1 | contig 21614 bp, 20 predicted proteins | sample SouAtlMetagenome_2_FD_88686 | JGI IMG/M metagenome (GOLD analysis project Ga0115013, IMG submission 88686) | Marine eukaryotic phytoplankton communities from Atlantic Ocean - South Atlantic ANT15 Metagenome | ecosystem: Environmental > Aquatic > Marine > Oceanic | place: South Atlantic Ocean...
ACTGGAGGAAATCGATGGTGCAGCGCGCTTTCAAGTCGATAACTGGGAGCGCCCAGGTGGAGGTGGTGGGCAATCGCGTATCCTCGAAAATGGGGCGGTGTTTGAAAAAGGAGGCGTCAATGTGTCCAAGGTTTATGGACAGCTTCCCGAACCCATGAAAGCATACCTCAAGGTGGAACAAGGGGATTTTTTTGCCTGTGGCATCAGCTTGGTTATTCATCCGAATAGTCCGCTCGTACCAACGGTTCACGCCAACTTTCGCTATTTTGAGCTTTATGACAACAACAAAGAAGTTGTCGATCAGTGGTTCGGAGGGGGAATTGACCTCACGCCCTACTATCTGTTTGATGAGGATGTGGTGCATTTTCATCAGCAGTGCAAGTCTGTCTGTGATGCACACGATCCTACATTTTATCAATCCTTTAAAGACAAATGTGATCGCTATTTTTGGAACACACATAGAAACGAGGCGCGCGGAGTTGGAGGGTTGTTTTTTGACAATTGCCGTGCGAGTGATGAACGATCGATAGAACAATGGTTTGACTTTGTCACCGCAGCAGGGGATCGCTTTTTAAGTTGTTACACCCCCATTGTGATCAAACGAAAAGACCTGCCTTTTAGCCCCGAACAACGAGACTGGCAAGAGCTGAGACGAGGACGTTATGTCGAATTCAATTTGATTCATGACAAAGGCACTCTCTTTGGACTCAAAACCCAAGGCCGAATTGAGAGTATACTGATGAGTCTTCCCCCTGCTGTGCAGTGGAAATACAACGTCAGCCCAGCCCCTGATTCAGAGGAAGAACGCCTTGTGCGTGTATTACAAAAACCCATCAACTGGATAAAACAATAAGTGATGTATCCCATTCGTAGAAAACGACGTTTACGCAAAAGTGCTGCGCTAAGAGACTTGGTGCAAGAAACACATATTCACCCCGATGACTTTATCGTTCCCCTGTTTGTGGTGGAAGGTAAGGGGGTAAAAGAAGAAATTCCATCCATGCCAAACATCTACCGGATGAGTTTGGATATAATCCAAAAGGAAGTTGGATTGCTTTGGAAGATGGGTCTCAAGGGGGTTTTGGTTTTTGCCAAAGTAGAAGATCGCCTAAAAGACAACGCTGGTACAGAAGCTCTCAATCCTGACGGATTGATGCAACGCGCCATTCAAACGATCAAAGCTACGGTTCCCGAAATGGTTGTCTTTTCGGATGTGGCTCTCGATCCCTATTCTTCATTTGGGCATGACGGTATTGTGGAAAACAATACCATTGTCAATGACGCAACCATTGACGTACTGGCGCAAATGGCACTCAGCCATGCGCAAGCAGGAGCCGATGTAGTGGCGCCAAGCGATATGATGGACGGGCGGGTGCTGCACATTCGAAAGGCACTCGAAAATAGCGGGTTTCCAGATACTTGTATTATGAGCTATGCCGCAAAATATGCCTCGAGTTTTTACGGTCCTTTTCGGGATGCGTTGGACTCGGCCCCAGGGTTTGGAGATAAAAAAACCTATCAGATGAACCCTGCCAACCGAAAAGAAGCCATGGATGAAGTCCTTCTCGACATCGAAGAAGGAGCCGACCTTGTGATGGTAAAGCCAGGCCTTGCGTATTTAGATATCCTCCGCGACTTGCGCGATACCACTAATGTGCCTTTGGCGGTGTATCAAGTCAGTGGGGAATATGCAATGCTTCGTGCAGCCGCCGAAAAGGGATGGTTAAACTACGAAATAGTGATGATGGAACAACTCCTTGCATTTAAACGTGCTGGTGCTTCAATCATTGCAAGCTATTCCGCCAAAGATGCCGTGTCGTTACTGGGATAAACAAACCCATAGACTTGAAATAGTTTTTGTACATTGGATCGTATAATCTAAGCTATTCATGTTGAAAAAAATCATTAGCCTTGCAGTTGTTGCCCTTGTTGGTCTCGTTGCCGTTTTATATCTCACTGGAAATGGTTTTGTTTTTCAACTCGTTGCCAAAGTACTGGAAACTGGACGCACCACGGCCGGAATCGACGATTATTTGTATTTCGACAATGCAGAGATTCCTCCGAGTGACAACCCACAAGCTTGGCCTTTTCACGAAGATTATAATCGCACCGCCAGCCAACCCTCTCTTGATCGTCTTCACAAAGAGCTCGGGACCGTGGCCTTTTTGATTATCAAAGGTGATTCTCTCTTGCATGAACGCTATTTTGACGGCTATGGAATCGACTCTAAAAGCAATTCGTTTTCAATGATAAAAACGATTGTTGCTGCGGCCTTGTCCAAAGCCGTTGAAGCCGGTGATGTTGAAAGTGAAGACCAGAAAGTGATCGACTTTTTGCCTTGGCTTACAGGAGACTATGCCAAAGAAGTCAGTATGGGCGATTTGGCAAGTATGTCCTCTGGTCTGAAGTGGAAAGAAAATTATGAGAATTTGCTCACCATTACCCCCAGAACCTATGTGGAGAAGAATATGGGAAATTTGATGAAAACCATCCCAATTGAAGCCGAGCCGGGGCAGCGATTCGTTTACCAAAGTGGGAGTACCCAACTCCTGGCTATGGCACTTCAACAAGCTACAGGTCAGTCGATTCGCACACTGCTTCGTGATTATTTCTGGAACTCGATGGGCGTGGAGCACCCTACCTCTTGGATTCTCGATAGCAAAACCCATGGCTTGGAAAAGGCCTATTGCTGTTGGAACGCCAATGCGCGTGATTTTGCTCGTTTTGGCAAACTGTTTAAAAACCACGGTGTTTGGAACGGAGAGCAACTTATCGACTCAACCTTTACCGCCAAAGCCGTACGCCCTCGTTTTGAAGCCAGCCCACAATATGGTTATGGTTGGTGGCTTGGTGACGTGGATGGCAAAGCGTTTTTCAGTATGCGAGGACATTTGGGACAATATGTGATTGTCATCCCAGAACACGATTTGATTATTGTTCGTCTAGGTCACCGCAGTATGCCCGATTTACCCGATTCCAATACGCCCGCAGATCTGCCGTTATTTGTTCGAGAGGCCGTTCAAATGCTAGCCCATGACAATGAAACTTGAAAATATTCTTTTTCTCGATATCGAGACCGTTCCTCTACACCCCAACTATGACGACCTTCTTGAGGAGGCCCAACAGCTTTTTGCCGATAAAACCAGCTACCAACGAAAAGAAACCTCCGCTGCTGACTTTTATCAGCGAGCTGGCATCTGGGCAGAGTTTGGTAAAATCATTTGCCTATCGGTAGGATATTTCACTTCCTTACAGTCAAAACCACGTCAGTTTCGTGTAACAAGTTTTTATGGAGAAGAAGTTGAGCTCCTTTCAAACTTTTCCCAACTGCTCAACGCCCATTTTTCTAGACCTTATCACCGCCTATGTGCTCACAACGGTAAAGAATTTGACTTCCCCTATATCGCAAGGCGGATGATGGTTCACGGTTTGGAATTGCCACAAGCACTACAAATCGCTGGGAAAAAGCCATGGGAAGTACCTCATGTCGATACCATGGAGCTTTGGAAATTTGGCGACTACAAGCACTATACTTCCCTCAAACTACTCACACATACCCTGAATATCCCCTCTCCCAAAACAGACATCGACGGAAGTCAAGTTGCCCAAGTGTATTATCGGGACAATAATCTGGAACGCATTATTCGCTATTGTGAGCAAGATGTGTTAGCAGTGGCTCAAGTCATCTTGCGATTTGCGCGTCACCCCTTGCTTACCGGCGATGAGATTGCACATGTAAGCGCAAAAGAATAACTTGCAAACATGCCGAAACAAGCATTGGTGACCGTTGAGCAAATGTCCATTCGATTGGGTGGTGTGAAGGTGGTTTCGAATCTCTCTTTTTCAGTTCATCACAATGAAATTTTAGGAGTCGTCGGTGAGTCGGGAAGTGGAAAGTCAGTAACTGCAATGTCACTAATGGGCTTGCTCCCTAATCAGGATGACAGTTTACACGCGTCCCGTATGGATTTTGCTGATCAATCCTTGATTCCATTTGACGAAAAGCAGTTTCAAGCACTTCGTGGAAAACAAATGGGCATGGTTTTTCAAGACCCGATGAGCGCACTCAATCCAAGTATGCGCTGTGGAAAGCAAGTTTTAGAAATGCTTGATTTACATAGTCCACACCCCAAAAAAAATCATCAAGCAAATATGCTTTCTCTTTTGGACAAGGTAAAACTCCCCGATCCCAAGTCCATTTCCAATCGATATCCTCACCAATTAAGTGGTGGACAACAACAGCGGGTCTTGATTGCCATTGCAATCGCCTGTAGTCCCAAACTTCTTATCGCAGATGAGCCCACCACAGCACTCGACCCCGAGGTGCAGGAGGAGATTATGGCCTTGCTCAAATCGATTCAGTCGCAAAACAAAATGAGTATCGTGCTGATTTCTCATGACTTGAATTTGGTACAGCACTGGGCCGATCGCGTGTTGGTGCTCAACAAAGGAGTCTGCGAAGAAATAGGAACTGCCAAACAACTTTTTCAACGCCCACAATCTCCCTATACCAAAGGGCTGATCAATGCCGTCCCTCCAGTCGACCGGCGTCCAAAACGCCTACAAACCGTTCAAGATTTTATCAACGGGAGTGCCAAGCCCACCAACGAAACAATCGCAGCACGAAAAAAAAGCCACAAACGAATCTATCAACAACCCCCAATCCTGGAGGTGAAAGGGCTTGAGAAAACATTTCGACAAGGGAAACAGTCTCATCATGCGCTGCATGAAATCAACTTTTCTCTCTATCCAGGCGAAACCTTGGGGCTTGTCGGTAACTCGGGAAGTGGGAAATCGACCTTGGGGAATTGTTTGCTGAAGCTCACCCAACCAGACCGTGGTGAAATTTATTATTCTGGAACCAAAATCAATACGCTTAAAGGCGAAGCTCTAAAGAAATATCGCAAAGACGTACAACTGATTTTTCAAGACCCGTTTTCCTCGCTAAACCCCAAGCAAAAGGTCGAGAAAATCCTGACAGAACCCATGCTGGTGCACAATATTGGAGTCAACAAAGCGGAGCGAATTGATCGTGCTGTTCAACTTCTTGAACAAGTCGGTTTGGAAGCTGCTCATATGAATGCCTACCCCCATGTGTTTTCAGGAGGGCAACGTCAGCGAATCGGGATTGCACGTGCCTTGGCAATTGAGCCAAAGCTCGTTGTGTGCGATGAATCCGTTTCGGCTCTCGACCGTTCGGTTCAAGCGCAAGTACTCAACTTGCTCAACGAGCTCAAAGAAACCTATGGATTTACCTATTTGTTTATTGCCCACGACCTTGAAGTGGTGCGCTATATGTCTGATCGGATTCTGCATTTGCAAAATGGCAATATCATGACTCTTGATGAAGCCGATGTCGTTTATCAGCAAATCCGAGATCATCAAACCCAAAAAACATCTTAAAGTGATAACTATTTTTGAATTGTTTACCTTTGTGATAAACCAGTTGTTATGAGTATCCTACAAAATATCCATTCTTATTGGGCGTATATCGTTCTTGGCGTCTTGGGTCTTGCCATCTTAAATGCCTTTATTGGACGTTTTTCCAACAAACCCTTTACGATCAAAGACTTACGTATTTCACTCTTTGCGCTGATTGTCACCCACATTCTATTGCTTATCGGATTGATCCTCTATTTTGTGTCTCCACGCTTCAGTGCTTGGCAGGAAGGTATTGGTGCGGTAATGGGCGATAGCACCCTGCGTTTATACTTGGTAGAGCACCCGATTACCAATATCCTCGCTGTGGTTCTGATCACCATGGGCTGGTCGATGCACAAACGGCAGGCTGAAAGTGGAAAGCGATTTATGCGGATTGGGTTGTTTTATTTGTTGGGGCTTGTACTCTTGCTTAGCCGTATTCCTTGGTCTGAATGGCCATAAAAAGTAAAGGAGCGCAATGCACTCCTCTACCAACCAACCATATTAAACTATGAAAAACTAATATTAAGCAAATTTTTATTTGCCTATGGCAAGGTACTGACTAAACAGACGCTTAAATCAAAAACATTTGTTAAAGTTTTTTTATATTTCCTTTTACACCATTCCTTTTTATCTAGTTTTGTTGACTTCTTAGATGAATAACAAAATGACATTTGGAATCCTCGGTAGTGGGAGTTGGGCAACCGCCGTTGCCAAAATCCTATGTGAGCAAAACGATCCCTTGTTTTGGTATTTGCGAAACGAAAACACGATTGCCCACCTTCAACAAAAAGGAACTAATCCAAACTATTTACAAAATGTAAGCTTTAACCCCAATCAGCTCAATCTGTCTAGCAATATGCGTGAGGTTGTCAAACAAGCCGATATTCTGATTTTGGCCATTCCTTCGCCTTTTCTCCATCAAAGTTTACAGGAAGTCAAAGACCTTCTACCTTCAAAAATTGTGTTTTCGGCGGTGAAGGGAATCGTTCCTGAAAGCAAAGATGTGGTTGGCAAGCACCTACACCACGCCTTTAGGGTGCCGAAGGATCAAATCGGGGTCATTATGGGTCCCTGTCATGCCGAAGAAGTGGCACTGGAAAAGCTCTCTTACCTGACACTAGCCAGCCAAAACCAAGACACCGCAAATTCCCTTGCCCAGCGAATGACGTGTAGCTATATCCGTACCAAAGTCTCCGACGACATCATCGGAGCAGAGTATGCAGGTACCCTCAAAAATATCTATGCGATTGCGGTGGGTATCGCACATGGATTGGGCTATGGCGATAACTTTCAAAGTGTGCTGATGAGCAACTCCATACGAGAGCTTAAACGCTTTCTCAAACAAATTCACAAGACCAAACGCGATATGTCGCACTCTGCCTATTTGGGGGATTTGCTCGTGACTGGATATTCGCTCTTTAGCCGCAATCGGATGCTGGGAACCATGATTGGGAAGGGTTATACGGTCAAGTCCGCCCTGAACGAAATGACCATGATTTCGGAGGGATATTACGCTTCGCATACCGCACACCTTTTGACACAGAAAATCGATAAGTCATTTCCGATTATGGAAGCAGTGTACCAAATTCTATACGAGAAAAAGTCTGCCAAAAAAGTCATGGCCCAAGTGGCCGAAGGGCTGCATTAGCCCATCGCAGAAAATTGCTCTAAAAAGCGGATATCATTTTCATAAAACATCCGAATGTCCTCAATCCCATAAAGCAGCATCGCCATGCGCTCAAGACCCATCCCAAAGGCATAGCCAGAATAGATTGCCGGATCGATCTTGCAGTTGGTCAGTACATTGGGGTCAACCATTCCACAACCCATGATTTCCAACCAGCCCGTTCCTTTGGTGATGCGATAGTCTGCCTCGGTCTCTAAACCCCAATAAATATCCACCTCCGCACTGGGTTCGGTAAAGGGGAAATAAGAGGGTCGCAAACGAATTTTGGACTTGCCAAACAAGCTTTTTGTAAAGTACAAAAGCGTTTGTTTGAGGTCGGCAAAAGAAACGTTTTTATCGATATATAAGCCCTCCACTTGGTGAAACACACAGTGTGATCGGGCAGAGATGTCTTCATTGCGAAACACCCGTCCCGGAGAGAGGGTGCGGATCGGAGGATTGTTGGCCTCCATGTGTCGCACCTGTACCGATGAGGTGTGTGTTCGCAACAGCATATCGGGATTGGTTTGTACAAAAAAGGTGTCTTGCATATCCCGAGCAGGATGGTGTTCGGGAAGGTTGAGGGCAGTAAAATTGTGCCAATCGTCCTCGATTTCTGGTCCAGCTGACAAGGAAAAGCCAAGCTGTGAAAAAATATCGATGACCTGATTGCGTAAAATCGAAATCGGGTGGAGTGAACCAACGTCTATGGGCTGACCCGGACGTGAAAAATCGATTGTAGATGCGGGATTACTCGACTTGGTGCCAGACGACTTTTTGCTCTCTTCCAGCTTGTTAGTCGTTGCGATTTTGAGAGCATTTAGCTGTTGCCCAAAGGCCTTTTTTTGATCATTGGGAACCTCCTTAAAGGAAGCGAAAAGCCCTGTTAGGATTCCTTTTTTTCCCAAAAACTTGATCCGAAAATTTTCGATCTCAGTGGGGTCATTCGAATGAAAGGCCTCCACTTCGGCGAGATGCGCTTGGATTTGATCGATCAACTGTTCCATAATCTGCTACAAAAATACAGCTTTCGATTCAGTCTGTCTAGACCCTGACAAAAAAAGAGCGAATATATTCTCAATCTTCGTTGTACATTTGTGTTGTGGAAGTCAATATCTTGGACTTGGTGTTTGGCGGGCTCATCGTTTATGGGGGCTTTAAGGGCTTTCGTAAAGGGGTCATTGTGGAACTGGCCTCTCTGCTTGCTTTGGTGCTGGGGATCTATGGTGCCATCCACTTCTCTGGTTATGTGGCAGATCAACTCGCCAACTATATCGATTGGGACAAACGCTATGTGGATTTGGCCGCTTTTGGGCTGACCTCGATCGGAATTGTTTTTGGGATTTCCCTCCTCGGAAAAATGCTGACATCCCTTGCCAAGTTGGTTCTGCTCAATGGGCTAAATCGGATGTTGGGCTTGGTGTTTGGCGGACTTAAACTCGCTGTTTTTTCTGGCGTGATTCTGATTTTTTTGATGAAAGCCAATGCCCTATTTGGATTTATACCCACCGAAATCATCGAACAATCATTGCTTTGTGACTCCCTCCTCGGTCTTGGGGAATGGATTTTTGATTATGTGCCTGAAGGCAAGGCGCAAATCGATGGGCTTCTCGAGGGCTAGAATGCGATGTGCTGCACATCGTTTTGGGTAAGCCAGCCAACCGTACCATTGGCCAATCGCACCTTTACCCATTGCTCAACTTGGTCTTCTACCCTGATCTTGGTGCCCTCATGCAGTTGCACCAAAATCTCAGAGCGCAAGTTGGGCTCGGATCGGAAGTCGGTCGTTTGCGCAAAAATAATCGCCTCGGACTGCTGTGCGTCTCGAGCTTGCTTGTCCAACGCCAAACCAAAACTGCTCACACTCAACACCGCCAACAATAGGGAAACAACAAAAAATCGACGTTTCTGCCGAGACTGCCTGCTTTGCAAATAGCCCGCAAAAACCAAACACGCCAATGCCAATAACCCAATCACCAATCCACTCCACAATGGGAGGGAAAACGCACCCGAAAGACTATTGATAAACGCATCAAAAGCATTTGGTGGCAACTCTTCAATAACGTCTATGGTCATGTTTTGGGCAAAGTGCAAGTTGTGCTGGATGTCCTCATTTGTGGGGTCGAGCAACTGTGCCTTTTCATAGTTGAGAATACTCGGGGCAATGCGGTTGAGCTTATAGTGGGCGTTGCCCATATTAAAATACAATTCGGAAGAATGTAGCCCAAGCTGGGCGATGGAATCATAGCCTGCTAGGGCCTGCTCATAGCTGCCGAGATTATAGTTTTTATTGGCCCGTGAAAATATAGAATCTGGGGTTTGTGCTTGCAATTGCACCGCCAGTAAGAACAAAAAAATCATGGGCATTCTCATCTTACAATTGTTTATCGATTTGCGTGATCATTTTGGCAGTATTGGCATAGTCTTGCTCCATCGCCTTAACAGAAGAAGGGGTATAGCGCGCAAACTCACAGTTTTCGAGCACCGATACAAAGTCATTTACCAAGGGTTCTTCCACCCCGATTTGAGAAAGGATATTTTTGGTTTTTTCTTTGCTAAAGTCCGCTGTTTCCATTTTGAGTTTGGCTTTGAGGTAGTTGTGCAACGCACGTTCCAGAGCAACATAAAACTCTTCCGAATTGTTGAGGTTTCGTTTGGCTTCAGACAGGTGTTTTCGAGCCATGCGATTGGCAGTTCGCATCCGCACCCCCTCTGTATCGCCCAAGTGTTTGCGTTTGCGACGGGCATAGGTCGCAAAAAGCAGAAGCAGTGCTAAAGGAGATATCCATAACCCATAAAACATTGCCGAGCCAAAAAAGAACGAGGGATTGATCGCGACAAATGAGGTGTCGAGAGCAATGAACTTAAAGGGGGTGTCAATCGACACTGCTGCTGGCGTGGCAGGATTTGCCGCTCGGTTGACCGATGGTCCTTCAGTTACATCCACGAGTTGTTCGTTGGATTTTACCGTTTCATAGCGTTTTGTTTTCGGGTTGAAAAAGGAGAATTCAACTGCTGGGATGGGGTATTTGCCCTGATACTGTGGCACAAGGGTGTAGCTCTGCGTTACCGTGCCGCTCATCCCACTGAGATTGCTGCGGATATTTTCTTTGGATTCGGGTTCATATCGCTCGATAGCACTTGGCGTTTGCAGCTTTGGTAAGCTAAACAATCGCAAATTCCCACGTCCAGAGATTTTGACTTTTGCTTGTAGGGATTCGTTGGCCTTTAGCTGTTTTTTTGTGGTGGAAAGGTCGATGGAAAAATCCCCAACTGCTCCGCTAAAATTGTCGGGTTGTCTCTCGCTCGGTAAAGGCTTGACATTGATGTTGAGGTTTCCTGCCGAAACGAGTTTGGGTACTTGTGTATAGATCACTCGTTGAAAAAAGTCGCGCTTGCCAGTGGGCACATTGACCGTTACGTCTAAGCTCAAAGGTTTGATTTCCAGTTTGCCCGCACGTTGTGGGTATAAGACAACCTTTCGCCATTCGACCAAGTTGTAACGTTCGCCTTTATAAATTGAAGTTGCCACGTCGCGATTGGGAATATCTACGCTGTAAGACCAAAAGTCATTGTATTTGGGCATGTCCACCACGTCCACGTCGGTGGGGTTTACGTTCTGGGCAAAATACAGTTTATATACGATCGTAATTGGCTCATTGACATAGGGATTTCGTTTGGAAACCTCAGCCACTAAATGCAGCTTTTCATCCACGATGTTTTTGGGGTCATTGGGGTCTCTTGGAATGGCAACCGCTTCGGTCACGTTAATCGTTACTGGTGTGGTTTTATAGGAGTTTCCTTCATATTCGATTTGTGCTTGTTCGATGTCATACACTCCTTTTTGGAGAGGGGTTAGAAAATAGGTATAGGTCATTGAATAGGTGCGTTTGCCATTGACAAACACATTGCTCACCGATTGCATCGGTCCTGAAATCACACGAAAAGAAGAAAATTTAGGCGGTCTAAAATTATCTCCGGGCTTATCGATTTTGAAGTCAACGCGCAAGCGTTCATTGAGCCCAAGCTGCTTTTTGCTCACAGACACCTCAAAGTTGATTTGCCCCCAGCCAAAAACCGAAAACAACAACAGTCCAAAAAGCAAGTGCTTGCTGTTCATCACCAGTCTTTTTTGGATTTTGGTTTAACGGGTTTGGCCTTTTTCGCATTGACCTTGTCTTGTACTTTTTTCTCCTCGTTGTTCATTGCCTCAAGCAGGTTTTTAATCTGTTGTGGGGAGAGTTTTGTGGGTTGGGATTTGGAGTCTTGTTGTTGGTTTTGGGGGTCTTTCTTTTTGTCGGACTGATCTTGTTGGTCTTTGTTTTCTCCATCTTGATCTTGGTCTTTGTTGTCTTTGCTTTCGTCTTTTGGAGACTGCTCATTGCTATCCTTATTGTCCTGATTTTGCTGGTCTTTATTTTCTTGATCTTGGTTTTGATCTTGGTTCTGATTTTCGTTTTCCAACAACTCTTTGGCCAAGGCATAATTATACCGCGTTTGGTCGTCTTTGGGGTTGTTTCGCAAGGCCCCTTTATAAGTTTCTACTGCTTTGGCATAGTCTTTTTGATTCATAAACACATTGCCCATATTGTGTAACGCGCTGTGCTTTTCTTCCTTGCTTTGTGCGCTCATCGTGGCAGACTTATATGCATTAAAGGCCTCACCATAATAAGATTCATCAAAGAGCGTGTTGCCCAAATTATGTTGGGCGATGGTGTTTTTGGGTGCGCGGGCTAAGGCCTTGCGGTATTTTTTCTCGGCTTGGGCATAGGTTTCCAATTTGTGAAGTTCGTTTCCATCATAGATCAAATTGTCCTCCACTTTTGTTTCGCTTGTTTGGGCAAAGCCCATAAGCGCGACAAGCATGCAACCCACAATCAATAGCTGTTGTTTCATTTGTCGTTGAATAAGTTTAGAGATTTGATCCATTTGGTTTTACGATTCAATAAAAATAAATCAAAGCAAATGAAAAACAAACCGATGGCAAGTAACCATTGGTATTGATCCTTAAAGCGAACAAATTGTTTGGCTTCAAACTCTGCTTTGTCCATGGCGGCCAAGCGATCGGTAATCGCACTAACAACCTCACTGGTATTGTCGCCAATCAAAAACAAGCCCCCTGTGTTGTTGGCTGCGGTTTGTAAAATATCTGTGTTCATTCGGGTGATGACCACTTCACCCTCTGCGTCTTTTTTAAATGAAGAGGTGACCCCATTTTGTTTGAGCGGAATCACATCCCCTTTTTCAGTTCCCAAAGCAACTGTAAAAATGGTAATGCCCTCTTCTGCTGCTGCGGTTGCTGCCATTTGCCCACCTTCTTCATGATCTTCCCCATCGCTTAAAATCACCAACACCCGATTGGTTTGGTTCTCGTCATCAAAATAGGTCTTTGATAGCTCAATGGCTTCGGCAATGGCGGTTCCTTGCGAGGACAGCATGTCCGTATTAAGGGCTTGTAAAAAGAGTTTGGCAGACTCATAGTCTGTTGTTATAGGCAGTTGCGGTATGGCACTTGCTGCATAGGCAATAATCCCAACGCGATCTCCAGAAAGTTTGTTGATTGTTTCTGAAACCAAGCGTTTGGCTTTTTCAAGTCGGTTGGGCGCAATGTCCTCCGCCAACATGCTTTTGGAGACATCAACCGCGAAGACCAAGTCCACCCCCTCGCGCTTAACTGTTTCGAGTTCTGTGCCCATTTTGGGGTTTATCAATGCAAAAATCAAAGCCGTAAACCCAAGGAGTAAAACCACAAATTTGAGGTGGTTTTTAAAATACGAACTGTCTGGTGCGAGTGCTGCTAACAAGTCGGACGAGCCAAAACGACTGCGTGCACGATGCTTCCACAACTGTAAAAGCCCATAAGCAAGCCCCATCATCGGAAGGAGGATGAAAAGGTAAAAATAGTCTGGTGCGTCCCACTGAAACATTACACAATACTTTTATAAACGGTGATTCGTAAAACCCATTCCACCAGCAACAATGCCATTCCGAGTAAAATAAAAATACGAAAATGTTCCTCGAAAGTGGTATAGGTAAATTCCTCCACCTCGGTTTTTTCCAGTTTGTTGATTTCATCATAAATCGATGCCAAGCGTTGGTTGTCTGTTGCCCGAAAATACACTCCCCCTGTTTGCTCGGCAATGCTTTTGAGGAGTTCTTCGTCGATTTCAACTCGGGTGAGTCCATAGCGGAAACTCCTGTCTCGCTTCATGGCAATCGGTGCCATGGCATTGCCGTTACTTCCCAAACCAATGGTATAGGTTTTGATGCCGTAGGAACTCGCAAGTCCTGCTGCGGTAGTCGGATCGACAAAGCCCGCATTATTCACCCCATCTGTCAATAGAATAATGACTTTGCTGAGTGCCTTGGAGTCTTTAAGTCGATTGACTGAAGTTGCCAATCCCATCCCAATCGCCGTTCCATCATCGATCATGCCTCGCTCGTAATTTAGGTTTGACAAGGCGTCAGTCACAACGGCCTTATCGCTTGTGATTGGGGTTTTGGTATACGACTCCCCTGCATAAACCACCAACCCAATTCGATCGTTTATCCGGTCGGAGACAAAGGTTTGCGCTACTTCTTTTAAGGCCGCCAGGCGGTTTGGTCTGAGGTCGCGAGACAACATACTCGATGAGATGTCAATTGCCATGACAATATCAATCCCTTTTGTTGTTTTGGTTCGCGTGGATATATTGGCTGTTCGAGGTCGGGCAAGGGCGACAATCAACAGAGCGATGGCCAGTAATCGAAACACCCATAACAAAGGATACATCCGTGTCCAGAAAGTTGGGCTTTCCAAACCTTTCAGGGATGACATTCGCAAAACACTTTGTTTTTGCTGTGGTCGCCAAAACAACCATGCTGCCAAAAACGGAATGATGGTCAACGCCCATAGAAAAGATACATTCGCAAAGGTGTAGTCTTGAAAAATCATTGGACATCTGTGTTAAAGGTAAATGAATTGACCAAGCGGTCAAGGATGTCCTGTGCATAGCGATCATCGCGATTGCTCACGATTTCGATTTGCTGTAAACCGCTATTCTCGGCAAAGAAATAAACTGTGTATTCTTTACGAGTCGAATCGCTTTCTGCTGGCGTCCAGTCAAAAGAACCAGAGATGACAACCCCTTTGACACCTGTTGGACTTTGGTATTCGTCCTGCTTTTGAAAAATGTTTACTGCTCCTCTTGATTCTAAATCCTGAATAAGCCCCTCCGCGCGTGCAGCCAAATCGACCTCAACCTCTCCTTCCCCCATGACTTGCTCGACTCGCAGGGTCAACGAAAACGGATCGTCCAGTTGCCCCAATCGGAAAGTTTGGGTGTTGGGTTTCTCGGAGGGAATTCGGATCAATACCTCAGGAGTCGTCATTCGAATCGGCGTAGCGCCATAGGTACTCGTAATCCATTCAGATTCTAACAATTGTAAAGTCGGGTTCCCCAATAAGCGGTCTTTGACTTGATTGAATCCGTATATATAGGAAGATATCCCAAATGCCAATACAAGGACCCCAAGTGCGGACAGTCCTGCAACTTTAAACTGTTTGCGGCGACGTTGCTTTTGAAGTTCTTGTCGATAGACCTCGTTTTGTAGGCGTTCCTCTTCCGTGGGTTCGGGGATTGCCTCATTGGTTTGAACAACAACAGACTCAATCGCCGTTCGGTCCGAGGAGGCCAGACCAACACCAGGAGCTGCTTTGGCAAATTTGACGAGATCTGCAGTTTCTAACACCTTTTTGAGGTTGGATATAGTTTCGGGTTGGAGAACCAAAGACCCTGCCGTTCGCAAGAGTTCAAGCTTTTGAATCAACTCTGTTGTTGTGCTTTCCAAGGCATTTACGTTTGCCTCTTCCTCCAAATAGCTACGAACGATGGCTGTAAGAGAGGAATAGTATTGTTTGTACGCTTCCTGATCGTTTAATTCACTTGCTTCGAGGGCTTGGAGTTCTTGGATCGCACGATCGAAAGGGGGCAATCGTTTCCGTCGCTCTTCGATTCTTTTTTTGGCACGGCCATAAACCATATACAAGGCAATGAATCCGATGAGTCCTAGTACACCCCAAAGGTAGGGGCGCCACCAACCCGTGTTATTTTTGTCAATCTCAATGATGGGTTTGATGGGGTGTAACGGCTGTTTGAGCGTATCGACTTCAACGGTAAACACTTCGATTTTGAGAGAATCTGTGAGGATTGGAGCTCCATCTACAAAAATCCGCTGACGAGGAATGTGATAGCTTCCAGAGTCAAATTGAATGAGGGTGTATGAGCGTTTCCAAAGTGCTTTGTCTGCCAATTGCTGGATGTCCACTTTGGTGGTATCGATAATTTCGAAAGGCAAGAAGGTTTGCCCTTGTGGGAAAATGACTTGGGCTGTCGAATCGGTTTGGACTTCAATCTGATATTGGATATCCTCACCAATGGTCATGGCAATGGTGTCTAGACTCGCCGCAATACGGGGCTGAGCAAGCACGAGTGCTGGCATAAAGAACAAGAAGAGAATACAAATTCTACCCACGATTTTTGAAATAGGATAATAGTTTTTTTACATAACTCTCATCGGTTCGACAAGAGATAGTTCCTGCTCCGCTTTTTCGAAAAGATTCGTCAAAATACGATATGCGTTCACGAATATGGGTTTGGTGGTTGCTTTGAAGTCTCTTGGAGCCCGTGTGAACCAATTGGTACTTTCCCGTTTCCTGATCGACCATAGGCACTAGACCTAAATTGGGCAGCTCGACCTCGTGTTTGTCATAAACCCTTATTCCTGTGAGATCGTGTTTTTTGGCGTCGATTTTAAGATTGGTGGCATATTCGGTATCCATAAAGTCGGACAGCACAAAGGCAATCGCTCGCTTTTTTTGAACGTTTGCCATAAACTTGAGTGCCTCCGAGATATTGGTTTGGTGGCTTTGGGGTTTAAACTCAATCAGCTCACGAATAATTCGGAGGATGTGTGGTTTTCCTTTCTTGGGTGGAATATACAACTCGATTTGGTCTGTGAATAAAATCACCCCAACCTTATCGTTGTTTTGGAGAGCCGAAAAGGCGAGGGTTGCTGAAATTTCGGTTAGGATTTCTTTTTTAAACTGGTCATGTGATCCGTATTGGGAAGACCGACTGACATCGACAAGCAACATCAATGTCAGTTCGCGTTCTTCTTCAAATACTTTAACAAAAGGTTCGTTGTACCGTGCGGTTACATTCCAGTCAATAGCACGAACATCATCCCCAAATTGGTATGGGCGCACTTCGCTAAAGGTCATGCCACGACCTTTGAAGGTACTGTGATACTCCCCACCAAAAATATGATTGCTCAAGCGGCGAGTCTTGATTTCGATTTTACGAACCTTTTTTAAAAGGGCCTTCGTATCCATACCGTTTTCTTCTATCGTTTGTTGGGCTTGGCTAGGGAACCTCAACAAAATTGACAATCCGATTGATGATGTCTTCCGAAGTGATGTTTTCTGCTTCTGCTTCGTAAGTAATTCCGATTCTGTGCCGAAGAACATCGTGAACCACTGCGCGTACATCTTCTGGAACGACATAGCCCCGTCGTTTGATAAAGGCATAGCATTTGGCAGCGGTTGTCAGATTGATACTACCTCTCGGAGATGCCCCAAAGCTGATGAGTGGTTTGAGATCTTCTAAGCCATATTGCTCGGGATAGCGAGTGGCAAAAATAAGATCGATAATATATTTTTCGATTTTCTCATCCATATACACCTCACGTGCCGCTTTCTGCGCTTTGATAACTTGGGCTGTAGTCACCACGGGCTTAATGGTATTGGTTGTTCCGCTAACTTGTTCGCGAACAATTTGTTGCTCGTCTGTTTTGTTCGGGTAGTCGATGATGACCTTTAACATAAACCGATCGACCTGCGCTTCAGGAAGGGGATAAGTCCCTTCTTGCTCAACAGGGTTTTGGGTCGCCATGACCAAAAAAGGAGGTTTAAGAGCAAAGCTCTCATCACCAATGGTGACTTGTCGTTCTTGCATGGCTTCAAGCAGGGCAGATTGTACTTTAGCGGGTGCGCGGTTGATCTCATCCGCCAAAACGAAATTGGCAAATACTGGCCCTTTTTTGATGCTGAAGTCGTTCTCTTTGATGTTATAAATCATCGTTCCAATCACATCTGCAGGTAGCAAGTCAGGGGTAAACTGTACGCGACTGAACGATGCTTTAATCGCTCTGCTCAAGGAGTTAATGGCAAGGGTTTTGGCTAATCCTGGAACCCCTTCCAAAAGAATATGACCTTCGCCCAGAAGTCCAATCATCAGGCGTTCGAGCATCTGCTGTTGACCCACGATGACCTTTCCGAGTTCGATTTGGAGTAAATCAACAAAGGCACTTTCTTTTTCAATCTTTTCGTTTAGGGATTTAATATCCACTTGTTTATCGTCCATGTGATAAAAATTTGACTTTAAAAATAACGCTTGTTTTTAAAGGCTGCAAGTTGATCAAAAAATGTTTTTAAATCTGTTAAGATTTGGTTAAAATCCTCTTATTTGTGCCCTATTAACCCACATGATCTTTGTATTTTAGACCAGAGCAAACAAATTCAACTCGTGTATGATCAACAAACGCCTTTTGGTAAAAAACTTATTGGCGCACAATGATGAAAACAGTTTTTATGATAAAAAGCTGCAGCTCAACCTTGGTAACAAAGAAGGTAAGGCAAAGTTCCTCAAGCACATTTGTGCCCTGTCGAACTCCAACCCAAAAAATAATTCCTATATCGTGGTCGGCATTATGGATCATGACAATGATATCGTAGGCGTCGATTTTTTTGATGATGCCAAACTACAAAACCTTGTCAACGCCTATCTAGACAATCCCCCTCTGGTGCTTTATGAAAATATCCACTTCCCCCATTTACCCGAAGGAAAAGTGGTTGGTTTAGTGACCATCAAGCCCACAGAAGAGCTGACATCGCTTCGAAAAAACATTTGGAAATACTATGGCGGGTCTGTTTTTTTTAGAGAGGGAAGTACCTCAGCACCAAGAGCATTTGATGTGGACATTAAAGACATCAATTCGAGAGTCGTAACGGAGATTGAAAAACACGCACAAAACAATATCGAGCTCACTCTTGATGGTGTTGTTGATTTTGTACAGCGACACCACGACGGTCTCAATCCAAAGTATAAAGTCTTTAAAGAGTCTTTTGTGGTATGCTGGGCAGGGATTGAAAAAACGGTAAAGGGGAAATGTTACTATTCTCGTGTGGACATCGAGTTGGTCAATGAACATGTGAAATTATTTTACTCTGCCTATGACGAAGTTGAAATCCAGTTTGATGCCAATCATTTTCGATTGATTGAGTATGTCAAACTCGGGCTGAATAATATCGATAAGCATTATCCCCTAGAGCAGATTGATCTGCAATTTGATAACAACGGGAGCTATCAAATGAATTCCGTGTTTTTATTTGAACCGCCTGTTTTTGAGAAAACACTCCTGCACCATATTATGAATGCCCAAAAAACGATAGCTCAAAAATTACTGACAAAAAAAACCTTGACGGGTGCCCAAAAAAAAGAAGTTGAAACCCTTTCTCCCACCCTGATGCTGTGCTACCTTAATGGTTTTGAAGAAGCAAAAGAACTTCTATTTTCCATTCAAAATCCACTTCGTGAATGTAACAGTGTCGCCTATCAAAACCATAAAGATGCCATGCGGATTTTGCGGAAAATCAAATACAATTAATGGGTTTGTTTGAGGTTTACTTGAGGTGTGTTTCGTAGAAAAACGTCGCAACTTCTTCAGGGACAAGGTGATTGATCTCCTCTTGCCGTTCGACTTTTTGTCGAATCATCGTGGCCGAAATCGATATCATTGGACTATCCAATAACGTGATTTTATCGCTTTCCTCAGGAAGCTGCCATCCAGCACGTGGATAAATCATCAAATCGTGAGATAACATTTCCTCTGCCCCCTGCCAAGTTTTCATTTGTACAAAAATGTCTGCACCCATCAATAAGGTATGGGTTTTTGAGTCGGGCAAAACATCCAAATGTTTCAGGGTGTTGATTGTGTAATTTGGACGCGATAATTGAAATTCCACATCACTGCAAGTCATCTGTTCTTCTCTAGATAGAACCGATGAAACCAAGCCTAAGCGTTGTTGTTCTGGAAGTAAATCGACATCCCGTTTAAAGGGATTTTGCGGGCTGACGATAAAAATGACTTCTTTGATTTTTCCTGTTTCGATTGCCGCCCGAGCCACGTTGAGGTGGCCATAATGTATGGGATTAAAACTTCCAAAAAATAAGGCCGTTCGCTTCATGATTTAATAAATTGAGTGACCAGTTCCTCGAGTTCTGCCCCAGCTTCACTGAGAATGTTATTGTGAACGATATGTTCGAATTTTGGTGCTGATTTCATTTCATTTTCCGCTTTGTCGAGTCGCATTTTCAAACTCTCTGTCGATTCTGTTTCCCTATTAGTCAATCGTTCTTTGAGCGCTTCCAGGCTCGGTGGTTTTATAAAAATCGTAATCGTTTGGGCTGGAAATTGTTTTTTGATTTGTAAGCCCCCCTCAACGTCTATATCAAAAATAACGTGCTTTCCTTCGCGCCATAATCTCTCCACTTCTGCACGTAATGTACCATAATAAACACCCGGGTAAACTTCTTCATATTCGATAAAATCCCCTTGATCGATCTGTTTTTGAAAACGCTCTGGGCTGATAAAAAAATAATCCACCCCGTGTTTTTCATTTGCTCTGGGCTCACGAGAGGTTGCCGAAATCGAGAACGCAAGCTGTAGAGATTTGTATTGTAGTAATTGTTTTGCCAAGGTTGTTTTTCCACTTCCCGAAGGCGCTGACAGGACGACACATTTCCCTTTTGTCATTTAGAGGATGTTGAGCAGTTGTTCCTTGATACGTTCTAGGGCATCTTTCATTTGAACGATTTCTTTTTGAAGGGACGCGTCGTTGGCTTTCGAGCCAATCGTGTTGATTTCTCTACCGATTTCCTGAGTGATAAACCCGAGTTTTTTTCCTTTAGTTTCGGTTTCATTGTTCATCACTTCACAAAAATAAAGGAGGTGTTGCCGCAAACGGACGATTTCTTCATTGATGTCAAACTTTTCGAGATAAAAGATCAGCTCTTGCTCGAATCGGTTTTGGTCAACCTCTACGGCTAAGCTTTTGAGATTGTCTTGCAATTTTGATCGTACTTGTTGAATTCGACGATCCTTCGTGTTGTTGACTTGCTCAAGCCCTTCTTCGATGCTTTCAATTTGGGCATTGAGATCCTTGGTCATCGCTTGACCTTCGACCGTTTGATAATCTATCAACTGCTTTATTGCCTGCTGAACCAAGCCAAATATTTCTTTTTTCTGGTTATCGTCTGGCAAAACTTCTGCAGACTGGAGGGCGTCTGGCAAACGCGTCGCAATGGGAAGCAATTCAGCGGGGTTTACTTCAGCAATTTCACGCAGTTGTTGAATATAGTCAGAAATAACGTCTTTGTTGAGTTCAGCGGCTGCGGCTGCGCCTTGCTGTTTTACGTTCAAATTGACATCGACTTTTCCGCGTAACAGTTGAGGTTTGATGGCGGTTCGCAACTCATCCTCCCAAGATCGATAACTGTATGGCAGTCGAAGGTTGAGTTCAAGATTTTTGCTGTTCAGTGCTCGAATCTCCACGGTCATGCTGATGTCTTGAGATTCGAATAAGGACCGAGCAAATCCGGTCATTGAGCGTATCATAGTCCCACTTTGGGCAAAGGTACAAAATCAAGATGTTTTCAGCTCAATCGAGTTCATTCGGTACAAGAAGGTTTATCGGGCATAATATCCTCATAAACATTAAGCGCCAAATCCAAGTCTGATCCGTTGTAGGTTTTCGTGATAATCCCACGTATTCGAGCTGCGCCATTTGGAATTGGCGAACTTGAGCAAACGAAACCTTTGTCAACTCTCCGCTATCGAGTTGTTCGATTAGATCGTTAAGCATCTCGTTTTCCTGGGTTCCCAAGTTTTTCAAATGAGCGATTTACTGGAGGTTATAGCGATCATTTCCCGGTTTGTCTTAATCTTTTGTGGGTACGTCCTAGTGATCAAAAAGGGCTTTGAGTTCTGTGGCATCATCGGGCGATAGTTTTTTTGCCAAAATCAAACTGAGTTGCCTACGGCGTAAAGCCGCATCGTATCGTGCTTTTTCAAGTTCGGTTTCAGGTTGAACAGGCGGAACCGCGGTGGGCTTACCTTTGCCATCAACCGCTACAAAAGTATAGATCGCTTCATTGGCTTTTTCCCGCAACTCTGATGACCCTCTTGGCTCGATCCATACATCGATAAAGACTTCTATTGAGGTACTAAAAGAACGCGACACTTTGGCTTCTAAAGTCAATACACTCCCCAATGGAACGGGTTTGCTAAAATGAACATGGTTTACTGAAGCCGTCACAACAACATTTCCCGCATGTCTTTCGGCAGCAATACAAGCTGCGCGATCCATTCGCGACAAAAGCTCCCCTCCAAAAAGGTTTCCCAAGGGGTTGGTATCACTTGGAAG
>Ga0115013_10000602_pt1 | contig 21605 bp, 15 predicted proteins | sample SouAtlMetagenome_2_FD_88686 | JGI IMG/M metagenome (GOLD analysis project Ga0115013, IMG submission 88686) | Marine eukaryotic phytoplankton communities from Atlantic Ocean - South Atlantic ANT15 Metagenome | ecosystem: Environmental > Aquatic > Marine > Oceanic | place: South Atlantic Ocean...
CGACTGCATTTCAAATAATCAGAAAGAAGCGCCGGCACCTGTTACTTTGGGTTTTAAGGAGTTCCACCGAAAATTCCCCCTCTAGTAGAGCTAATCCCTCAAATATATTTCCGTTCAACTTCTCTCTTCAATTTTGAGTGCCACCCTCACAGCAGCATCATGTGAGTTTGTTGGTCTAATGGCACGCATTACTTTGGTGTGCAATCGGGCATACAACCTTCTGTGTGTGATGCTGAATGCCCCTTGGCCCAGTGTTGCCATTGCATGTTGTGACCACCACCCCGTGCACTGACCCACATGGGAGCAACATGGGAGTTGGGTTGGCAAGCCTCAAGCCTCAAATGCCCAATGGGGAATTTGGTTTGGCGCTTTGCTTTTGATATCTCATTAGCCACTGCGCATTCTGCCACAAATCTGCAAAGCAATGAACTGGCAAAAGCAGCGCGAAAAAAGTTGCAAGTTGAAAAGAGAGAAACAAAATCGACCATGGGTGCATATGCGTAAAAACTTGAGGAAATAATCATAGAATTAACATCTAAATTCGTTATTTCGTTGTGCCGACAAGCCTCTTCCTCGAGGGCTTGAAATTGAAGGTAAGATTGTACGTTTTGCCCTCCCTTTTAGACGTAAATGAGTCTTGTCTGTTCTGGGGCGGGTTTGGACCGGCTTGTCCAAATATAACGACTGGAATCAAATCGTCATTTGAGTTTGATTGCATATTGCCAATACTGGTTTGTGAATCCATTACTCCTTGGCGTGAGGCAACGAACTCACGTGGACTCCACCCGTCTCTGAGTCCGCGGTTTCTTGCGAAATTAAGGGCATTTCTTCGGTAAATGGTTGGGTAGAACTGATTCCACTCAGCTTTGTTGAGGTTGACTAGCAATATATGAATATCTCTGATCGAAGCAAAATAATCACCTCTTGAGGGATGTATTTCAGTGTCCTCGTTCCCATGTACGCTTTCAATAATCTCAAATTCTGCTCAATGAAAGCTGCGTCGTCATCTGCATTTAGTCTGGCGCGACTTCAATGTCAATCCTGTTTCGAGCTCCAGTCCTTCGACTTTTTCAAAACAATTTCTTACTGTATGCGCTCAAAGGTGTCAGCAAGTAAGATACGAAAAGATTCACCATACTACGAACTTGATTTGCTGAGCCTTCTCTTCTTGTTGCTCTTATTCTTCTTTTTCTTTTGGACAGTTTCTTCCACCGGCAAAAAAGATTCCACATTCTGACCATATCCCTTAATCAAGTCTCGTGCCTCGAGGTCGCCGACCGTATCTTTCTTTTCCTCCCTAGGCAATGCTGTTGAGTAATAGGCTTTCTTTTGCGGTACACTTCCAAGCATCTTTCTCAACTTGAAGTCGGCCTGCTTTTTGCATCGACTTCGTCCTTGTTCAAGCTTGAAAGCATCGATCATGTATTGGAGTATGGAGAATTTCGGATTGAATTTTCCGTTGGATGGCAAACGTTTTTGAAGCATTCGCCAACACGACTCAAATATAGTAATGCAATTATCGATCTGGAAGGAACACTTTAGGTCTGCGGAACCACCGTCTTCCGTCTGGACGACCATGTCGCTCGATAATGCCGTCCGATATGATCTAGATATTTTACTATTGGAGTGCTTGACTGCGCCATATCGGAACAAAAATGTATAGAGCACCTCCGCAGGATCGTCATTGCCTCCCAGAGCTAGATGTTGCTCCATCTAGCGAATAGATTATTGAGCATGTCAGACATCATTATCTATACAATTAATATTCAAATGATCACTATTCCAATTTGTTTTGACTTACATGACTTGCCACCAAAACATATAGAGAATATGATCCCAATCCACCCGTAAAAGGTTTGTCTAGACTCTGTTGATTCAGTAAGATCTTTAAGAACACTACTAAAGTAGGAAAGCTGAACAAAGTATTTGGGAAAAAAGAACGCAGCGGTGAACAAACTAGACGGTACAATGCAACGTGACTGGGAAAAGATAGGCCCAAATACATGAATGACACGTACCTGCGGAATCTCGACAACTGAGTGTTAGCATAACTACTCGTGTCAGTTCCGTTGTGACCCCCTAGGGCAATGTCACACTCGAAACCGAAGTGGGTGACCATGTTGATAATGGGCACACGTGCCTTTTTTCGAACGTGCATTTGGCTCGCATAGGATCGAAGGGGTCTAGATAGCTTGTACAATGAGTTAACAACACGAGTCCTGATATTACCACTCAGGCCTACTTTGTCTCGTGCACTTTGCGCGTTGATGTCAACTACATATGAGACTTCCATATCGGACTGGTCTAACTTTGCCTGCACGCTGCAGGTCGTCGATGACGATAGGCTTACCAAGCTCTGACCTCTCGGCCTTCGCTTTGGAAGATCATTAAAATCCACCAGGACTTCTCCTTCACCAATTTCACCATTAGAGTCGCCATCATCACCATCTGCTTCGCTTTCAAGAATTTCAATAGCATTGATTGGTCTCGTTTCGATAGTCTCTGCGGAAGATTTGCGTGACCAAAAATTTTCGAGCTTGTCCGCATTATCGGAGTGCGATTCATCGCTCTCCGCATCATCGAATTGACCATCGTTATCATCATCGCTATTAGTGGACTTGACACTATTTTGTGTCAAGTCGATGACTTCCCTGCGTCGTTTCTCGAGAAATTTATTGCTTTCGTCACCATTACTACTATCATTTTCATCTGGCGAAACGGTGCCCCTGCCATTACCTTCTGCATATGATGCATCCCCCGTGCGATCCAAAACAAACAGCGGGGTATCCTCATTCTCGCCCAAGACAGCAAACTGGTTGTGGTTGTTGGGACTTTTGGTATCCTCCTTTGGATTTAATTCGTCTTTCGGTTCTTCTACCGTTGTGTTGGAAGCATCCATAATTTCTTTGGAAGCATTGTCAATCAAGGCCTTCCACTTGTTAATACGTTCCTGCTTTTTGCTGTCTCTCCTATTATCGGATGGCGCAAGAGCATCCGCTTGCTTGGAGGAGGGCAGTGACGTTTCTTTTTCTTTCTCCGTGTTGTCAGCCTCAACAACGCCCCAGATGGCAAGATCGATGTCGCTTTCGAAAATGCAGACTTTTTGGGCCGCAAAGGACCCAAAGACTTGACACTGCGAGCTATCCACCCCAAATAGGTTACGGCAGCTGGTTTGGATTTTTTGGATAAGGTATTCCCGAGCTCGTATTTCTGTAGGGCTCAGCCGGACGTAAGCCGCAAAGTCTTCCAGTTCATTGTTGAGGTGTTTCATAGCGGTTTCGTGGATAGAAAATGCGCCGTTAAGGAGTTGCCTCTTTTGTGACGGCGATTCTTTGTTGCTATTTTCTTCCGGTTTGTGCTTTCGGAACCAGGCCGGGGTCTTGGCCTTGGGACCAATTACAGGAAACCTGGCAATAAACAATCGTTTCTTTCGATTTCGAGCTGCAAAATTACTATTGTTCTTAAAGGGTGGCCCCGCATTGCTGATCCTATACCTCTTTTTGTTTTTCTTAGCTTTTTTGGCATCAATTGCCTCGTTGCCATAGAGATAGGAAGTGGGACGAGTCACCTCTAGTTTTGGGGGGGCGTAAACGCTTTCGCCGGTCGAAAACTTTGCTTTTCTCGATGGATTTTTCTTCGTGGCCTTCAACAGCTTTCCCTTGTTTTTTCGGGCCATAATGTCGTTCTTTTTTCATTACGTTTTCCCCGGAGCAAGTCGTTTTCTGTTCTCTCTACGAGAGAGCGAGAGAGTTGCCGATGGTGGCAACTCAAAATTAACTTCAAAATTTCGCCGAGGAAGAAAGCGGAAATGAAAAGCAACGTTGAATGAAGTGTGGCGTAGGGGCTATTTCTGACAGGACTAACATCGTGGTCTGTCCTGCGAAAATCCCAACCAACCATCTCACACGATGTTCAATAAAGAGACTGAGATCGAATGAATCAATCCATCAGAACACATCAGATCAACCAACGAAACAACGTCATGAAAAAAGAGAGAGAAAACAAAGCAATTTCGTGAACACCACCACCGAAAAAGAAATTGCGACACCAAAAAGACAAAAAAGCTGGATCGGATAAGGAATATTGATTAATTGAATACATAGCATTCACAACAATTTTAATTGAGGAGACCAGCCATAGCGACAATATCTAACTACAGCAATTGCGGCATGGGGAGTTCTATCGAGGCTCGTCCACTTTTCGAACGCTTTTTCTTTGTCCTCTTCCTTGGAAGCCAACGCCGGAGAGTGTCTCTTGTCAGTGGATTATTGTTACTGCTACTTCTCTTATCAGCCATGATTCCTTCGAGTTTTGCATTTGTGACTCGAACGCTACCCCGTGTTAGTGCTACACTCGCATCGAGACACTTTCCGGGGAGCATTAGACACGACGCCCGAACAAAAACAACTTCTTTTGCCGCTTCCGGTCTGTCGGCTGATTACGACGTGATTGTGGTGGGAGGAGGCCACGCCGGTTGTGATGCGGCCGCGGCAGCCGCTAGAACTGGTGCCAAGACCGCCCTGGTCACGCAAAGACTCGATACCATTGGTGAACTCAGCTGCAATCCCTCCATTGGGGGAATCGGCAAGGGGCACTTGGTCCGAGAAATCGATGCCCTGGATGGACTGATTGGGAAGGTTGCCGACGAAGCGGGAATCCATTATCGCGTCTTGAATCGACGTAAGGGTCCCGCGGTCCGAGGACCACGGTAAGTCTTTTGCTCGCTCTACACGACAAATATATATGTTGTAACAATCCACACTGTGTGATGGAATTTATGAATCATCGTTTTCTTGCAGAGAACGGAGCACTCATTTTTCTTCTTCTTTTTCTTGCTTGGATACAACGATTCTGTGGAAACAAAATCTATCAGTGCTCAAATGGATCGAGATTTGTACAAGGCCAGCATGCAAAAGACGCTCAAGGAGTATCCGAATCTCGATCTAATCGAGGCGAGCGTCCAGGATTTGTTACTAGACGAACCCTCCAATCTGAGTGTTAACCCTTCCTCTGGTGATACTAAATCCCAGATTCGGGGTGTTGCCACGGAGCACAATGGAATCAAGGCAGAACTGACGTCTCACGCTGTCGTTATTACCACCGGAACGTTTTTGAGAGGAGGTAGGTGAATGTGTGTATGGATGTATGGATGTTGATGGATTAGTGAGTGCGTGGTGTTGCTTCCTATTGATTTTCGCCCCGGCATTAAATTTGATCCAGAATTATGATTTATGATATCGATTGCAGGTCTTCAACCGTGCACGTTTTCTATACATACTTTGGAAGAGAAAGCATGAATCCTCACAAACCATTCGTTTCCAAAAAAATATATCGACTACAGTTCTTATGCTGGGTCACGATAGGTACAGTGGGGGACGCCATTTGAGAGACTCGGAAGAGGTTGAACCACCATCGGTAGGACTAGCAAAAACGTTGGCTCGGTATGAATTTGAGTTAGCAAGGCTTAAGACTGGTACCCCTGCTAGAATCGACGGAAAAACTATCGATTGGGACATACTAGTCCCACAACCGACGGAAATACCTGCTACTCCGTTCTCTCATCTGCTTCAGTTCAATGACGAACAACCCCCTATGATAGCTCAGGGTAAGGTTATTATGTGCCGTCAAACGGCAACAAATGATGAAACACACAAGCTAGTGATGAAGTATGAGGATACTCTACCAATCTACGACGGGATGGATGGTTCTGGAAATGGTCCGCGATATTGTCCCTCGATTTACAAAAAGGTCCAGAGATTTCCGGAGCGCAATAGTCACAACTGTTTCTTGGAACCCGAGGGGTTAAACACTGACATCGTCTACCCGAATGGATTGAGCGGTCCATATCCCGAAGAAATTCAGCTCAAGATTTTGAGAAGCATGAAGGGTCTGGAGGAAGTAGAGATTGTTCGTCCGGGTTATGATGTTGAATACGATTTTGTCAACCCGACGTCATTATCTCACACGCTCGAAACCAAAAAGATCAACGGTTTGTATCTTGCTGGACAGATCTGCGGCACGACGGGGTATGAAGAAGCCGCTGCCCAGGGAATTCTGGCAGGAGCTAATGCTGGCCGCGTGGCGTCCGCGATATCGGCGGGATTGCCAACTCCGGAGCCATTTGTTATTGGGAGAGACGAAGGTTATATTGGTGTGTTGGTGGATGATTTGGTCACCCGGGGAACCTCGGAACCCTACCGAATGTTTACGTCTCGGGCAGAATATCGAATTTCTCTACGTGCGGACAATGCAGATCTGAGGTTGACTCAGAAAGGAAAAGAATTTGGTCTCGTGGTTGATGAAGAACGTCTTGCTGCCGCGGAAGCCAGAGAGTGTCTCATCGAGGATAGGATTCAAAAACTTCGTTCATTTGATATGAAAGTCACAGAATGGGCAGAACGGGGCGGAGCGGAATTAATGGGCGGTTCGCAAATGAACAAAAGGACAGGAACCAAAAAGTCTGCAGAGCAGGTTCTACAAATGCCCCACGTAACGCTCCAAAATGTAGAGGATATCATGCTCGCTGTAGACCGCGAGCGACGAGAAGAAAAAACATCGGAGGATGAAGAAGTAGACGAATCGTTTGAGTTCACTGGTTCACCGGCTTCTGTCTTTGATTCCGTGGAGGCAGCTGTGAAGTACAGGTCGTACGCCGAACGGCAACACAAAGATATGGAGAGCTGGAGAAAAGCTCAAGGAATGAGAATACCACCCGATATCGTTTATGAGCACAAGTTATTTCCTACTTTTTCGAAAGAGGAGCTCGAAAAACTTGCGATTGCGCGTCCCGAAACCTTCGCCGATGCCTCCAAAATAAGCGGTGTGACGCCTCAGAGTTTAGTCTATCTCTACCATCACGTCACTAAAAGAAACCAGATGCGAGACAGACGGAAAAATGCAAGAGCAACTGTCCATTAGAAAGAGTCACTGATTTCGAATCCAAACAAAAAACTGATACTTGAGTAATTTTGCTCGTAAAACTCTCTTTTCTGTGGGTTGTGCTTTCCACCATGCATTGCAGTAATATCAAACATACTATAGCAAACTGATATGATACTTTCAAATGCATCATACTTGTGTAAAGCAAATGTATTGTGTTCAATAATAATTCATTTTCTACAACATATCGTTATCACTACTGGTAAATCCGAACTAAAGGCCACGCTATTGCATATGCTTGAATTCCTAAAATAGAAACGGAAGGTTTTTCTGGGCAAGTTTGTGATGCGGAGTGTTTTTGAGGCCTTTTAACAGTGTCAGTTCGTCGATAGCTAAGGAAGTCATCGGCCAGGCCCCTCCACTTCCTCCGTGAGATTGCCTAAAAGTAGTTGACGAACTCTTCAAAGTTTGCAACTCGACGAGATTCATCTAAAAATTTTTTGTCGAGATGATGAGGGTGAAATTTCCATTTGCATGTCATGGTCAAAGTAAAGATTGAGGATTCGAGTGATGGTCAAAGTAAAAATTGAGGATTCAATCGATCACTTACCTCCCCGAGTCGTGTCAGAAGTCGAAGGGTTTCTTCAAAGGAAGGTACCGGAATATACTGCGAATCTCCTGCAGCGTTGGAAAGTGCTTCCATCTTGATCAGTATATCCTTTATATCAAATCCACCTATCTCCCGACCAGTTGCTCTACAAAGAGCAGCTAATGAGATCAATAAAAGAGCTTCATATGCAGCAGAGAATGAAACCGCCGTGACCATAGCCATATTGAAAGACTCTAAACTTGCTTTCTGGACGTCACCAATTCTAATCTTAGGGTGTAATTGTGTGAACTGAGTTCCTTTCGTATGCCCTTTTTCGAACCGATGAGTTACAAGTTGAGCTGCAGATCTACAGAGCTGAAATGCCTTACGTATATCTCCACTTAAAGCTGCAGTTTTCTTTGCCGCAAATAGGATAGCATCGTCCTCGAAAAATTGAAATTCCTGAAGCGAAACTGTTAGTTTCCCGAAAAATGAAAATAATCGAAAAATTAATTTCCCATAAATTATACTTACCGGTGATCCTTCCTTAATCTTAGATTTCAGAATCGATGTGGTATCATTGAGAGAATATGCTTTGAAAACGCAACGTTCTGTCCCTACACGGGACTGTACGCTAGGCATCAATTGATCAACCAAGTTTAAGGTATTGGATATCCCAATAACAATCAACCGCCTACCATGAGATAGCTCAGCTGCACGTTTCGGCCAATCAAACAAGTTATACAATACGGATTGCTTTGAGGTTATCAGGTAGTCAATTTCATCCAGCAAAACTATCGTCGTGCAGTTGTCTGAGAGTTCATGTTCTGACGATGTCGAAGTAAAGTATGCTTCAAGCCATTCACATGCTCGTTCGTGCGTACCAAAGTGGTTCCTTCCAGTCAAGGATTCCCAAAATCTAATATAAATATCAAATGGATGTCGTACCTCGATACCATTTAATGATATAAATCTAAAATTTGGAATCACTCCTGCCCTCTGTTCGTGTCCAAGCTTTGCAATGGCAGCTCGAACGCTTGCCGTTTTACCCTGTGAAAATTTGATTATGTCGCAATAATAAAAGTGAGACAGATACATCGAATTATAGTGGTAGGAAATAATGAATCATCGGCCTGTGTTGGATCATAGCTATATCTGCCTTACCACTCCAGGAGGTCCAGCTAGAAACATGGATGACTTGTATCCCGCAGATTTGCGATCTTCAAAAAAGGCACCCCTCAAAAAGGCGAGAATCTGTGACATTTCTTTTTCCCTTCCCACCAACGCATCTCCTTTTGTGTAAGCATTTCTTGATGCATCCTTCAGTGTTAGTTTACAGATTAGATTCGCCATTGATTCCTTCCAATTCCCAGGTATATTACTTGGTGGAATACTATCAGTTTTAGATGAAGATGATCCGTTCAGATCATGCTCCGAGCCTAGTGTCGAATACATCATACCACGCTTTATCCTTCCTTTTAATCCATTACAAGGAATTAATGAACGCCGTTTTGTTGACCAAAATCTTGTGCAAAGAAAGCACTGCGTTATATCTCCAGTCACGTCACTGGCGTTCTCCACTAGCTGGATATGGTCTAAAATAGCATTGCTAGCAATCAGAATTTGGCAATGATCTGTTTCAAATACTTCAGTTAATTCCGATTCATCCTTTGCGAGGGAGATTGAACCAGATATTTCGTGACGATCGTAAAACCATCGAATTTCAATCTTGAAACTTTCCTGTCGATCTGCACTTGGACGTTCTCGACTCTTTTGATCTAGATCTTCCTTTGAACTGAAATCTTCAAAAATAGCAACAACTTCTACGATACTCCAATTACAATCGTATGGAAACCGTTTTGGCCCTTCAAAACGAGCCCGAATAGTGTCACCTATCTTGATAGTTACTGGAGCAGAATTCACTTCGTATGTCCCTCCTCGCGAGATTTTGCATTGAGGCATTACAGTTACATCCCGATAAAAAGCCCTCAAACTTGATTCATCAACTCTGAAAGGTTGAGTCGCGGGCTGGAGTTTACCACGATTACGTTCATGTCTACTTGAGGAATCAGAATGGAGCGACGAACTTTTCGGAGCCTGAATATTAATAACCTCGGTCTGTGCTAGTTGTCTGATTTTAACCTTGTCATCGGCTTTGTACAATTTAGACAACTGCAAAGCACTTTCAATGTCGATCTTTAGAGAGACTGCAGCCATAAATTCGGATAATGGAAGATGGGTCTGTGTGACGGATAAATCTGTTTCAACATTTGTCTCAGGAGAATAAAGTACTACTGGACCCAAAAGAGATTTCGAATTTATTGTTGTGGTGGTTGAAGATTCACAGGTAGTTACAAGTCGTCGCTGTATATTATCTGAAATTTCAAACTGTAGACGCCGAATTTCAAAATTGACACTATTGAGTTCATTTGAGTTTGCTTCGTTAAACACAGCAATTACCTGACCCGGATACCAAGGAAAACTGAACGGATACGAGTCATCGCTTTGAGAAGTTTCGAAATCTTTAACTGCGACAATATCGCCTATTTTAAGTGTCCAAGATTTTCGATCAGAGCTTTCAGCGAGGGAGAAATAGTCTGAGGCACAAAACAGAGACCATTGTGGATGTAGAGAAGCTTCGGCATAAAATGAATATTGCGATGCAGATGATTTTATTGCCTTTCCGAGTCGTATGCAGGATCCCTCTTTCTCTGTGTCTTCGTTGGAAATTAACATTTCGCAAATAAGTCCTCTGTCTAGGTTTTTCTTCAGCAATTGTTGAAGTTTTTCGTATTTATTCACAAAACTAGATTGCTGATATCCTCGTTGTTGTAAACCTTGTTGCCATCCTGCAGGTAATAAGGAAGACCAAAAGATCGGTTGCAACCTCTGAAAGGATTTCAAGTAAAAGAATTTACAGCGACAAGATATTATAAATCTTTGACTTTCACGAGAAACGTTGTCGTTGCCTGATGTTTTATGATTCCCAAGGAATACATCTGCGGTGCCAAGAAGGCGGTCTGCATCTAACGCTTTCGTAACGTCGTTAGATTCAAATATTTCTTCCCGGTTCCCTTCCAAATGCAACGGCAGGAATCTACTCGCCTCGTCAGAAAGCTCGGACAATCTGTAGAACCGTCGTAGTTCAACGTTGACATGTTCTTCCTTCGAACCCTTGTATATGGCTAAAATCTGCCCATATGACCACGGAATTTCAAACGGATACCAGGGATTCTTTGAGTGCTGTGTTGACGTGTAACTTGCCGTATTGCCAGCATGCTCATCAAAATAGCAAACGATATCTCCTATCGCGCATTCAAATAAATTTTCTTTCCGTCTCTTCATGTCCATGGACGGCGAAACAAGATATTCATTTAAAGAATGAATAGTAACTGACTTGAAGAAGTCAAGAGTTTTTCTTTCTTGATTCACTGCTAGCAAATGAGGTCCCAAGTCGACTGTGCTGCCACCAGGAACGAATCGTTGACAGAAGGACTTTTTTATCTGCACCAAATGAGATTTTTCGCTGCTCCATTTCTTTAGGCAACAGTGATCTGTATCAGGGCCACGCTTACTAATCATTTTGATATAGTACCGAGATAAAGTAGATAGCAGCTTCTTACTCTTACGATTTCTCGGGCGTGAAAGTAAACCACGGGATAAGCAAGGAGGAATTTGCGAGATGTTCAAATCATAATTCGACCAGTCCGTGCATGTATCGATCTCTTCATCCAAACAAATATGGTTGCATACGCGAGGGATTAGAGGAAGGCCAGTCGCATCACTGATGATTGCATTCCAGTTTTCTTTGTTTTCTACAGATGACAAAATAACTCGCCCAGGTAGTGCCGCTGTTACCGGTACGTGATCATATACTTCGGTTTCAAAAATAATATGGGGCCTGTTCATGTGAGGTAAACTCTCTTTGTGCTGTTGGAGTATCTCGTCAAATCGATCAAACCATCTTATTTCCATCATCCATCGTCCACACTCATTTTTGTACAAAGCTACAATCTGGGCAGGACACCATTTTTTCTGAAACGGGTACCAGCCACCCGAATTACTATTTTTCCCAAGTCTCGCACGCTGAGCATACACTGGGATAATAAATCCTACAGCAATTGTCCAGCGATTCGAAGCTTTCGAACGTAAGGTCGTGTGCAGTTGCATCTTTTGTAGATTCAAACAGATGGAGTCGAAGTACTGAGTGCCATTGTAGTCATACGGAGTTCTGTTTAATTCTGGTGCAATGTCTAGTTGAGGAAGATCCGAAAGGCTTTCCTCGCTGCCATGAGATTTTGTTTCGCGTTGATGCGACAAGTCCTCAAACCACGTTCTATGACTCTTTTTCAACGAAGGTGGCAATTTTTCCACGGCTCTTTGAAAAGGTCCTGGCAAGTTCTTTTCGGAGTTCATTAGGAAGCTCTTGAGAAAAGTACGATAGTTATAATTCCAATCCGTTTGCCGTCTGAATCTCCCCCGGGAACACTCGAGATGCTGACAAAGCATTCTTACAATTGGAAAGCCATCGTTCCCTTGCTCTTGTCTTGGACACCTCACAAATTCATCTGTGTCAGATGTTAAATCGATATAGGCTGGTAGTATTTCATTGACAGAGCAATCACAAGATTCATAAGTTTCCACAAGACCATCTATCTTGTTCATTGGTTCAACTGTTTTCGACCGGCGTCCATTCTGTAGTTCTGGATGTCTATAAAACCACTTGATAGTTAGTCTCCACGAGCCATCACCGCTATCGATGCTTTCGTCCTTAAATATGTTCATCACTTGCGCAACTCCATATGGGACCAAAAAGGGTGACCAAGAATCCGTTGTTGATATAGACTCTTTGTAATGTACAGCAACCACGCTGCCAATCTTTAAATGAAATAGATGATGCTTTATGTCACAATTGTCACGATGATATTGATCCAACATTTCTAATTCATCTTCGTCAAGAAGATCACGAATGGTGGGGTCTCTAAGAGGTATCGTCATTCGTAATTCTCTGAAAGAACTTTTGCCATTTTTGCTATGAAACGATTTCATCTCTTTTGAAAACGCTGAGTCGATCTGCCATTTGCGAAGTGCATTGGGTAAATGCGGTGAAACGTCATCCTCATCAGAAACATCTTCATTAGTATCTAGAATAGCCGACAATGTATTTTTCGTTGAAACGCTTTTCTTCGTTCCTTTCACATTGCTACCACTGCCGTTCGCACTATGTTTATTTGATGAGCGACCAATTTTGGGTGTCTGTTTCGATTTTAGCTTCCTTCCAGCCCCTCGAGTGGGAAGTGTTGTGTCGGTGGAATGAGTATCTCGGGTGGTAGTAGAGGCTGCTTCGTCATCGGCCGCACCTTCGGTTTTGGTTTGTCTGCCTCTCTTTCGTTGTGGTCTTTGAGAAGAATCAATTTTTTCCAGTGAGGTTTTTGAGTTTTCGGACGCAATTCTAGACGATGTCACTCGCTGCTGACGGGATGATGCGTCACCTCTCGAGCGTTCATTGCTTTGTGATAAATTGACCGACACTTTCGTGGATTTTGATTTTGACTGCGAAGAAGGTTGTTTTGTGTCGGCACTAAACCGAAGTTCCTTCTTTTTCCGCTTGACATTAGGACACTCTTCTTGGATGGCTGTGGAATCACTGCGTGATATAGAATTCGATTTTCGCTTGACAGTGCTTGCGAGTTTCGTAGTAGATAAATGAGACTTTAAAGTTTTGCTAGTCTTTGCCCGTTTTTCGGTTACTTTCTTGGGTGCTGCCCTGGCCCGAGCTTTTGTTGTGCTTGGCCCCTGAACAGAAGGAAGATCCTGATCCATTCTTTCCTCTTCCTCCAGTTTCTTTCGCCGTTGTTCTTCCCGCAACAGAATAAACTTGTTGTACCGTTCCCGCCGATTTTGACTCCAACCCCGCGACAACGCATCGCCTAAGAGAGTAGATTGATCCGTTGTGTCGGCGCTGTTGCCTGGGTTTGATCCGATGGCACTCTCTGTTTGAAGCCAGCCTTTCCATGCCTGTTGCAGCGGCCCGGGGATTTTATTAATGAGCGACTGCCCATTATTATCATTATTATTGTTCTCATTCGCACCAGGACGATTCAAATGAACCCAAGCATCGGGCTCTCGTTCATTGAGAATACTCCTTCCAGCTGGCAAGGAATTCGATCCATCACCTTTTCTCTGTTGACGTAAATGTCGCCGTGTCTTGGTACAACAAAACTGAAGCTCGTGCCTGGACTCATCAGCTTCTTTCACTCCATTCCTCATAAAATCCCGATTTGTTTTCATGGTAATGTTCACGGGCAATATGATGTTCAGTTCATCGGATGCTTGCAAAGTCGATACCATGGATACGATTCCGTAATCTCCCGGGCAATTGATGAGAACGTGAGGCAACTGAGATCCAGTGACACTGCTATTCGTGTTGTAGGGACGATAGACACTCTTTAAATTAGCAGACTTCATTTCTTCCTTGTCCAAGTCGAGAGATTTTTCAAGCCATTGTACGTGGCATTCAAAGTTAATTCCGCCTGCTCCTCCCCCGTGTCGAGTGATAACTTTCCTCAAAGCAATGACGAGACCGATCTTCCAATCCGGTGACTTTCTGGCGTAGTGGTTTGGTTTCCATGATTCGATCACCTCTTGCGTTGATTTTTTCGGGTTGCTCTTGGCAACAGCAACGATATCGCCAAGGTATACTTTCCATCGGGATGAGGAACTCTTTGGTCCATGGTCGATGATTAGACTCGAATAATAAAACGTGCGGCCTTTCTCGTCGTTGCTCGTGTGGATTGCACCTGAGCTTGGGATAATGTTTCTTCTAGATGGATTAGACATTCCGCTCAATGCCAATGCAAACACCTTTGCTTGCAAAGTGAGTAACGGTTCTTGTCTCCTATATCGATTGTGAGTAAACAAAAAAACGAATGCTGTATATTGCACCAATTCTCGCGCTAACTTTCCGCGCCCGATTTTTCATGAGCTCACTTTTTCAAACGTGCCAAAAAAATATTGAGATCGCTTTCGATTTTTGAGATACCGACATCCTTGATGATTCGAAAGGCTTCACTGATTCAGAAATTAATGCTTCTAGTACAAGTGGCGATATGCATGATGTGAGATAGTAGCTCTTCGCTTCCGTGTTCACAATTCCTTCATCGAAGGGCGTGCAAGGAAGAGCAAACAGGAACACAAAGAAATAGTCCGAAAATGCCTATGGAGGCGGCACATCAGGACGCACATGCTGGCCTTTCCTGCACGTTTCTCTATGGTTTTCACTCACAAATAGAATGGTACAAACCCAAAAGAACTGTTTTCTGCTTATCTGACACAGACTATATTGAAGCTAGGTGTAGTTCATCTAGACGCAGCTACAAACAAAATGTAATCGTTTTGAATTTTCTATGTAAGAAGTTAATCGAACTATCAACCTTCTCCCTATCCCAAATTATCGATGAAACTGAAGATTGATGTTCACATGTTCCCATAAGTTCTAATATTTGCAATACATTTCCACAAAATTCAGAGGTTAACCTCTCTTGCTCCACAAACGTGGTCCCAGACAAAAGCTACCAGCCGCAGCTCCGGTCATCATATCCAGTGCAATACCAGCACAGCCAGGTTGACTCATTCCTGGATTTGAGTCTTCCTCGTATCGAATATCATCGTCGTCGGCGAATTTAGACGACGATCTTCCGAGAGGAGTCATGCCACACATCATATCCATGTGAGGAACATCATCGCTACTGAGTCGAGGTGCAGGGCTTCCAGAGCGTCCTAGATCAGCTCTCGGGGGACAAAAGTCGGGAAAGAGTTTGTCGCCTTGGAATGGGTTTGTGACACCACATGTACCAGTTGTGGGCTCCGCACCACCATCCACGGATCGCATTCGACGCCGTTTGCGGAATTGCATTTGCTCGGGGGAAGGAGGTGCCTTGTCTTGTGCGCCTTCACTGTTCTTGTTAGCACCAGACCCGGCTTCGTTGAGTTTTGGTAGCGAGGGAGGAGAATCCGTGCGATTCTTGGTCGGTGTGCTGCTTCGATCGCTATCCTCTTCTTTCATGGATTCACTGGCACCGGCAGGGCTCACGACAGCCTTGTCTGTGCTCATTTCCTTGTCGCTCGAGGAGTCATCGGGAGTGGCTTCACTTTCCTTCTTGACTTCGATTGGTTCCGCTTTTTCTTTGGAGTCTTCCTTGGTTTCTGCGACAGCAATCTTAGATTCCTTCTCCTTTTGTGCCTTGGATTTCTTCTTTTTCTTGTCCATGAGAGAACTAGCTGCACTCTTTGTAGCTCGAACATCAAGACCTTCTCTCAACGCCTGAGATGTCTTGGCTTCGGCCTTTGCGTCTCCAACTTCGTAGAGTTCACCTGTTTCTTCGTCCTTCTTCAAAAAGCGCCCACCTCGTTTTCGGATGACCAAGACAATGGTTCTTGCCAACAGAGGCTTTTCCTTGCGTCTGGCCAAAAGATAAATTGGCTGGAATTCTCGGACTAGCTTTCGGAAACGACGGTTACCGACTTGTGAGTTGGTGCCACCACCACGCCCACAGAGCACATCGTAAGAGTTCACGTCGGCGGGGGATTCACAAATCGGTGTCTTTGATGCGGGAGTCGAAGGCTCAAGCGGTGGATCACTGATGTCAAAGTCGACTTCAGAGGCGGCCTTTGGCAAAAGAATTCCCGACTTCTCGTCCTTTTTCATCTGGTATGGATTATGGTATTGACCATGTGGATGATAAGGATAGTGATGGTGATAGCGATCGTGTTCATCATAGGATCTCGGTGGAGGTCGTCCGTAATGCGGTGCATGGGGAGAATACGAATCGTAGTAACCACCATTGCTTCCACCGGGTGAATATCCGTAAGAGTACGGAGAGACCTCTGAATGATGTGGTGGATGAGACGATGGAGAGTGCCCGTAGTATGGACGATCGTGATCGTAGTGTCCACCGTGGCGTGGAGATGGTCCGTAGGGCGCATGGCTGTCAAAACTTCCGTGCTCGAAAGAACCGTATCCCGAGCTTCCGTAATGCGGTGAAGAAGGGTCGCTGTAATACCCGTGGGGCGGTGGCCCTCCGTAATGCGGGGCATTCGGGGTCGTAGGGTGGGAGCTGTGAGAAACCTGCGATGAGTGGTGATACTCTGAATCAAAAGAGGTTTCGGCAACCACTGGTGGGCGAGGTCTATCTGGGGTGGGATATCCCCAAGATCCGTTGGCTTCATCCCTGCTTCGTTGGGCTGCCGAGTAGGGTCCTTCTGGTCTCCTCATTCCATAGCCTCTTACGCGAGGAGGAGACCCGTTGCGGCCAACTGGAGAGGAATCCGGGTAATGGTACGAAGAAGAGCTGGGAGGGTATCGGCTTCCTGTGCTTCTTGGAGTCAGAGGAGGGTGGTGAGGAGGTCCACCAGGGTGATTCGAATTGTGTCGCGTTCCACTTCGCGACGAATGGTGATCCTTGTGGTTGGGAGAGATCACGTTCAAATCCTCGGAACGTCTTCCACCGGGATGAGGATATTGTGCGTGGGGGCTGTACTGAGACGTTGGAGGTGCACCAGGATACGATCCGTTCCTGTCTTGTTGGTCAAAAGATTCCGAGTTTGTGTACGGAACTGGTTGATACGGATGTTGTCTGTAATCCCCGTGATGAGAATGTGGAGGCGGAGGGTGTCCACCGTACCCACCATAGGAACCGGAACCATGGTCTAGTGCACCAGGATGTCCGCTTCGAATTGCCCGAGGTCTCACCGGGTGTGGGGCTCGGAATACATTTTGGTCCTGCGATGGACGCGGTGGTGAGTCAATGACGCTTGATTTCCCACTGCCCTCGAGCACGACTTCAACGCCTTCGTCATCGTTACTAATCTGTCTCATCTGGTAGTCCTCGGGCGGCGAGTGCTGTTTCCCATCCTCGAGGCCATCTCCACGATCAGTGCTGGCGCTTGGGAAAATACGGTTGTCAGACTTTGAAGGCCCCCCAATGTCCATTGAGCCAGACATTCCTGACGGTGGTGCAACTTGAGCAGACATGAGTTCGGTCTATAACTCAACTATTCGGAACAGAACTTTTGTGAGTTATCCGTCACAAAAGTTTTTGTCTTCTTTTGTCTAGTGTTAAATGACCGCAATGCTACGGTTGAGATAACTTTTTCACAACTTTTGGAACCTTCAACCGGAAGATAATTTTGTGAAACTGTACGTTGATGAAGTTATTTTCATCCAAGGTTGAACTGGCAACAATAATGTAAGTTTCCTGGAAGCAACAACCGTAGCACCAATAACGCTTTGGTACCTATCGAGCACCGCGATTCGGCGTGCGCCTTATGCTATTATGTCACTCCGAAGAGTAGGTGCGGCTGCCGTTGAAAATTGCCCGCCACAAAAAATTGTGGCGGGCGTTGATGCGCAAATTTTCTTAGGAGCAAAAGCGGTTCTGCTTTTCTCAACGTCGAGTCCGTCGATTTTTTCCAGTCACAGCCGCTAAGTAAAATAAAATGTCTTTTATTTTAGTACGCGTGTCCTCCAGCAAAAGGCTATTCAATTCAAACATATTTACCGCGCACATGTTCCCCCTTGCGGTTTTAGGAAAGAGCCGCACTCCTTGAGCAACTCGAATCATTCCTTTGTCATGAGCCACCACCACCCCCAACTGCTCCCACTGCCCATAGTTCATGTGGTGCACCAAATGGGAGGGACAACGGGCAGGGCCAGCCTGGGCCACATGCAGAGGGGGGCTGGGGGGGGGGCAAGTAGGAGGGCAGCAAGGGGGCCAAGGGGGCAGCAGTGTGCTGCTGTTGCCCACCACCATTGGTGGGTCGTGGTGTATGCAAATGCCCTCTGGTGGTGCTACAAAGGTGCACACGGGCCCAGAGGCCATGTCACTTTGTGTTGCAGGGGATGGGGGCTGCAAAAAGCAAGCTGCCCCAACAGTCCCAACCCACACAGGGGCACTGGCTCAATGCCCACCCTGCCCCCTGCCACCCCAGCAGCAGCGTGCACGGGTGCCTGGGCCAATCTATCTGTGGGAGCTTGAGCAAAAACTTTGCAGTCAAGAGGAGCGAACATCCCTTGAGATCTGATCCCCACACAGGTGCTCGGAGATCAAAACTGCCGGAACACGTATGATGAGTCCTGGCCATGACGACGTACAGACATTAATGCTTTTGAAAAAAGCAAGTGGGGGCAGATCCTATTTTGTGAGTAACATCCTTCACTGCTGTTTACCCCCGAAATATTACCCCAAACTACCATATCCGTTCAAACATGTATGAACGATTCGCACCGTGAAGTTGTGCTGGTGTCCATTGAAGGATAACACCCGATCATTTTCAAGGAGCAACGCAGCAGAAGAGCAGCAGAGTAAACAAACAAAATGTCAGATGATGATGATGATGACCTCTTCGCAGATAGCGATGATAGTGGTGGAGATACCGATGATTTGATCGCCGAAGCAAAGCGAAAAGAAAAGCCTATTGCCAAGCCAAAAAAGAAGATTCTTAAGAAGAAGGGCGGCGGGAAGCGCAAGCGAATTCCAGGTATGTGTGTTCTGATATGTTGTAATAATACATTTCTTTATTGTGTGTCTGGTGAAGATCACTTGAGATTCTGAGCGAAATAAAATATAGCTATTTTATTCCCAAGAAAAAGGGTCGGCTTCTTCCTCTAGCTAATGTTGCCTTCGGTGCTCCGAATGTCTCGTTCTCATACCACAAATAGATGCGGATAACGATAGTGACGATGATGACGGCCCAGGTCTTTTCGATTCCGACTCCGAGGACGACGACGATGGTGGTGGGAAAACGTCGGGATCGAAAACTGCGAAACCCAGCGCTGCGCCGAAAAGGCAGAAGCCCATGTCCAAGAGGGAACGCATGGAGGCTTTGCGGGCGAAGAAACGGCAAGTTGTAAGCGCGGTTCCAGGAAATAAAAATTCAAATAAAGAAGGTGATGACGAAGAAGACAGTTATAACTCGGCCGAATATGTTCGCACAAAGGAAGATTTGGACTTTATTGATACCGAGGGGGATGATGCTGATGCGGTGGCTGAATTATACGCCGAGCAGAATTTCGAAGACGAACGCGAGGCCATGGAAGAACCGGACAAACAAAAGAAGAAGATTAAGGGTGCTGGTTCCAGTACATATCGTGGTAGATCAGAACGGGCCATACTTGAGGCGGAGGCAGACGAGGATGACCCTATTCTTCAAGCCGTAAACAAGTTGAAAAAGAAGAAAAGGGTTGCAAAGAAGTACTCTGAGTTGGAGGAAGAGGCCAAACCATTTTTGGCAAGAATGCAGCAGGCTGCAGAGGACGATGAAGAAGCCGTATCGCAAAGAAAACCTGCTCTGAAAAAGTTGAAGATGATCGATGAAGTATGCAGAACATTGGCACGTCAGGAGATGCATCGACCCCTTTTGGATCTCGACTTGTTAGTTGTGTGTAAAAGCTGGATCCAACCTCTCCCAAATGGGCAGTTGGGTAATATAACAGTTCGGCAACGTCTCATTGGAGCCATCAGCCTTATGACAGGGGAGAATGGTATTACGAAAATCGATTTGAAACGGTCGGACTTTGGGAAAGTAGTCATGTCGTTGTACATGCACAAGAACGAAACTAAAGGAATGAAAAGAGCTCTCAGAACATTGATTGACCAATGGAGTCGACCAATCTTCCAAAAATCTGGAAACATGCGGGATCTGAGGCGCGTACAACATACACGAGGCGACGGAGGTCTATCCCAGATTTCTCGTAGTCACATGATGGAAGAACAATCCCGAGAACGTGCTCTAAAGGCTCCTATCATGCGTGGTCATCGAGGAGGGAAAGACCAGGATCTGAATTCCCTGATCAAGTCAGGAACCAAAGGGAAGATTGAATCTGGAATTAATCGAGTTCGTATTCCATTTAGCAAGGGCTTTCAGTACAGTGTCAGACCCGAAAATAGAGTCACCGGTGATTTCGACAAGCGCCGAGATACCACCGCAGGTCCTTCCTCGGATTCCAGAGGGAAATTATCGAAGCGCATGATTGAAAAGGGAAGGACAAAATCTAAGAACCAACGAAGCGCGAACATTAGCATCGAAGGGAGAGCAACAAAATAATTCAAGCTGCTGCGAATCAGTTGCATTGAAAACATACATGAATCGAACTTTATTAAAAATCGTTAATTCGAACCCAAGGTATTTAATATATTATATCATTTACCATTAGTTGTGTCTGAAATTATTTCGAAATGAAATCACTGTTGCTTTTGAGGGGCATCAGACTTGCCAATGTTGTAAGCCATGGTTGGAGCATTCGGATCCATATCGACACTACACTATTTCTTGCAACTCATTCGAAATTACAATTCCAAAAATTGCTTGGCATGACGACGGGACGCTTATTTTACATACATATGCTTTCATCACGGAGAACTATTAAGTCGATGAAATAAACTTTTAAATTATCGCTTGTTCTACGTATACAAGGATTCTGTCTACTTTCTTCAGAAGAAAGTAGAGCATTGATATTCTATTATTCGTGTGGGGAAAAAATTAAGATCCGATTATGCTTGGCCCAGAGGAAATGTTGGGAAGTTGCACGCGTTGGATTGAATAATACCAACAATGATTCCGAAAATTCCGAGAGCACTGGCGAAAATTTCAACAATCAATATCTTTACAAATAGGCTAGCGTCTTGCGCATCCGAAAGCGCACACGATGAACCGGCAAGTCCAACGCTGACTCCACTGGCGATATTCGTGAGTCCTACACTCAAACCGGCAGAGAACATTCCGTATCCAGCATAATAGTAACCGTTGTAATCCCAAGCCTCATCGAGGTAATATCCTGTGTTTTCCGGCTGCTTGATCTTGTTTCCCAAAATAATGGCCATAATAAGACCATAAATTGCGGTCGCTTCGCAGAAAATAACAGATACCAAGTTTTTGGATATGATACGAGGGGCCTTTACGGAAGCACCAACCACTGTTGTATTAATTAGTGTGTTGATTTTTTCGAAATGACGATACAATGTCCAGAGTACAATGAGGACAATATGGCGATTAGTATCAATGACTCCCAAATAAATACAACCATGGTGTAGAAAATTCATGACTAATCTCAAGCAGAATGATTCCAAAGACTTACAAC
>Ga0115013_10000603_pt1 | contig 21586 bp, 22 predicted proteins | sample SouAtlMetagenome_2_FD_88686 | JGI IMG/M metagenome (GOLD analysis project Ga0115013, IMG submission 88686) | Marine eukaryotic phytoplankton communities from Atlantic Ocean - South Atlantic ANT15 Metagenome | ecosystem: Environmental > Aquatic > Marine > Oceanic | place: South Atlantic Ocean...
CTCGTCCTTGCGGGTGATTCGCCAAGTGAGGAAACCGGCGAAAGCGGTAAAGAAGATGAATGAGATTACGGTGAGGAACATACCTGAATTTGAGCTGCTTGTGGTCTCTGCTAATCGCAGATGGGGGACATTAGGGAGCCTCTTAGGAGCTGAGAAGGACTTTTTTTGGAGGAACTGGGCCAAAAGATATCCGGGGTTCCATCGCCCTCCGCCCCGCGCTAGCATCTGAACGCCCCGGGAGATCCGTGAGTCCACGGAATTAAAAAACCGCGCGAGGTCTAACCTGGCGCGGTTTTTAAAATTGTTTGGATTCCTAAAATGGAATGTCGTCGTCGGTGGGCTCGGTTTCGTTGTCGAAGGAGTTATCGAATGCTCCCGGGGGAGGATCCTCCTGGCTGCCGCCATTTCCGCCACCACCAGCTCCGCTACCGCCTTCGATTTTCCAGGCGTTCAGGTTGACGTAGTAGCGCCCCTTGTATTCGTTACCGCGGACGTCGAAGGTGATTTTAAGTTCGTCGCCGATGCTGACTTGGTCAAGCTGGCTGATCTTATCGCGAACAACCTCAAATTTGACCATCTGAGGGTATTTGCCGTCGGGAATTTCGATGACGAATTCACGCTTGGTGAATCCGCTGGCGAAAGTTTGGAGGTCCTCGAGAACTTTGAGCGTTCCGGTGAGTTCGAATGAATTAGCCATGGTGTGTTTCGTTGGTTATTTGTGGTGACGTCGAATAGTGAAGTTTTCCTGCTCCCAGATCAGCTCTGATTTTGGGAAGTGGTCTTCGTATTCGGGAAAGTAAGTATCGCCGGGATATTCCTCGTTGATGTGGGTGACGTAAATGTCGTCGAGGAGGGGCATGAAGAACTTGTAGATTTCGGCTCCTCCGATGATGAAGACTTGTCGGTCGATTAATTGAAACTCTCGGAGCTCCTTCGGGTGGTGGATCGTTTCTGCGCCGTCGGCGTGGTAAGCGGGGTTGCGAGTCAGGATGATATTCTGACGTTTATGGAGAGGGCGCCCGATGGATTCGTATGTCTTGCGACCCATGACGATGGGATGTCCCAAGGTTTGTTTTTTGAAGAATTTCAAGTCATCAGGGAGATGCCACGGGAGGTCTCCGTTGGCTCCAATCACGCGACTGGTAGTCATAGCAACAATGGCAGATAATTTCATACAGCGACGGCAGCTTTGATATGGGGGTGGGCCTCGTAATCCACGAGTTCGAAGTCATCAAATTTAAAGTCATCAATCCCGGTGATTTCCGGATTGATCTTCATGGTGGGGAGAGAATTAGGGGATCGGACAAGTTGCTCGCGGGCCTGATCGAGGTGGTTTGAATACAGGTGGAGGTCGCCGAAGGTGTGAACGAAATCTCGCGCCTCAAAACCACAGACTTGTGCGATCATGAGAGTGAGTAGCGCGTAAGAAGCGATGTTAAAAGGAACACCGAGGAAGAGGTCGGCGCTGCGTTGGTAAAGCTGGCAGCTCAGGCCGGGTCGCTCGGAATCGGGATCGTGAACGTAAAATTGAAAAAGGAGGTGGCAGGGCGGCAGGGCCATTTCATCAACCTTACCAACGTTCCAGGCTGAGACGAGGTGGCGGCGGGAAGTGGGGCTGTTTTTCAGGCCGTCGATGAGCTGCGCGATTTGATCGACGGTTTCGCCATTATCCTTGGCCCACGAGCGCCATTGTTGGCCGTAGACGGGGCCGAGGTCTCCGTTTTCGTCGGCCCATTCGTCCCAAATGCGGACTCTGTTCTCCTTAAGGTAGCCGATGTTGGTCTCGCCTTTGAGAAACCAGAGGAGCTCGTGAATAATCGAGCGGAGATGCAACTTCTTAGTGGTCAGGCAGGGGAAGCCTTTGCGGAGGTCGTAGCGCGCCTGGCGACCAAAAACACTGAGGGTGCCGGTGCCGGTGCGGTCCCCACGCTCTTCGCCGTTCTCGAGAACGTCGGTGAGAAGGTCGAGATAAGTTTGCATGATCGGAATGAAGCGCAAACACGACTCGCTGGCTAGCGGATTAGTCGTTTCTTGTCGGTCGACGACGATTTTCTTTCTTACGTCCGTGTTGGCGCTTCTTTTCGACGTTGCGAGCGCGGGCCCGAGCCCCCTGGCGGCGTTTCCGCCGCCGGATTTTTTCGCGGGCCTGCTGGCGTTCGGAGCGACGGCCGAGTTGGATGTTTTCGATCTGCTGGCAGATATCGACTCGGGCGAGGTAGCGGTTCATTTCTCGCGAGCGGTCGCGCTGGCATTTGACCTCCAGTCTGGTCGGAAGATGCTGGAGATAAACGCAGGAGCTGGTCTTGTTTATTTTCTGTCCGCCGCTACCGGTGCCGCGGATGAATTTCTCGAGCAAGTCGTCCTCATGGATCTCGAGCTTAGCCATGCGCTCCTGCAGCGCGGCTTTTTTCTCGGCCGAGATCATCGATTTTTCATGGCGGCGAGGTAGGCTTTCACCGCTTCGGTGGTTTGTCTGGCAAGATCTGCCCGCTGGGTGGCAAAAGGAGGAACGAACCACGGGTAGGCCCCGGTGAGGTCGGTGATGACGGCAATTTCTCCATCGCAGTTTCCCTCGCCACAGCCAATCCCGATCGTGGGGATGTTGAGTTGGTCGGTGAGCAGGCGAGAAGCTTTCGGAATGACGCTTTCGAGGACGATGCCAAAGCAACCCGCTTTCTGAAGCGCCAGAGCGCCCTCGAGTAGAGCTTTGATTTCGAGATCGGATTTCCCCTTCTTCGTATAGCCGCCCTCCTCCTTGACCCGCTGGGGGAGCATACCGAGATGGCCCATGACGGGAATCCCGTCGTCGACGATGGCTTTCACTTTGTCGGCTTGGCGCAGGCCGCCTTCCAGTTTGACGGAGTGGGCTCCGGCCTCCACGAGTTTAGCAGCATTAGCGCGGGCTTCCTCGACGGTGCGATAGGTGTTGATAGGGAAATCGGAAACGATGAGGGCGTTTTTGGTGCCGCGGGCGACGGCGGCGGTGTGGTGAATTATTTGGTCGAGAGTGACGTGGGTTGTGTCGGGGTATCCGAGCACAACCATGCCGAGGGAATCACCGACGAGGAGAATGTCGACGCCTGCTTCATCGAGAAGGCGGGCGGTGGGGTAATCGTATGCTGTAAGCGAGGAAATTGGAGCGATTCCCTTTTTTGCCCGGAGGCGCTCCGCTTTTCCAGTGCCGGTCATGGTTGCGAGTGGGTTTACCACATTGATTGGATCAATGAAGGCTCGGGTTCGTCAGTGTCAAGTTTCCGGAGGTGCTCGCTTACCGTGGAGAGATCTCCGGGGAGAATGAGCTGGGGGGAAACGTCGGCGAGGGGTTTTAGAACAAAACGTCGGTCCGTTAGCCGGGGATGAGGAAGGGTGAGGACGTCTTCGTCCATGATAGTGTCGCCAAAGTAGAGGATATCGAGGTCGATCTTGCGCGGGGCGTTTCGCTCGGCGGTGGGAACGCGACCGAGATGCCATTCGATTCCCTGAACCGAGGAGAGGAGATCGTGAGGAGTTCCGATGTAGTCAATCTCAATAACGGCATTGTAAAAATCCGGAGAATTAGTCGGACAGCCGACGGGGTCGGTTTGGTAAATCGAGGATTGCTTGAAGCTGGTTTCGGTGGGGTTGAGTCTTAAAAGCATATCCCTTGCGTCTCGCAGATTGGCGAGGCGGTTGCCGAGATTACTTCCCAGTGAAATGCCGGTGCGGATTGCCATGATCGTTTTATTTCAAGCCAAGAACGTCCTGCATGTCGTAGAGACCGGGCTCTTGATTGCGAAGCCAAAGGGCTGCTCTCACCGCGCCGGAGGCGAATGTCATGCGGGATGAAGCTTTGTGGGTGAGTTCAAATCGTTCGCCATCGGCGGCGAACATCACGGTGTGATCTCCGACCACGTCTCCGCCGCGGAGAGTATGCATCCCGATTTCTTTCGAAGGACGGGCACCGATGAGGCCGACGCGTCCGTGCGCGATGTCGTCTTCGTAGGAGGTCTGCGTCTCTTCGTTAAGGATTTCCAGAAGAGTGCGGGCCGTGCCGGAGGGGGCATCAACTTTGTGGCGGTGGTGCATTTCCGTGACCTCGATATCAAAGGTTTCGTTGCCGAGAATGGCGGCGGCCTTTTGGGTGAGGTGGAAGAGAAGATTCACGCCGGTGGAAAAATTGGAGGCGTGGACGATGGGGATGGTTTTGGAAGCTTCCTGAATCACAGCGCGTTGTTCGTCGGAGTGCCCGGTGGTGCCGATAATGAGAGGGGTTTGTGAAGCGACGGCCTTCTCGACCAATTCGTCGGTGAGGAGGGGAAGGGTGAAGTCGATAACTGCTTCGGATCCGGCGAGAGCAGCAGAGAGATCCTCTCCGGAATCATGGGTGGAATGGACTGAGGTGCCAGCTTCGGCCTCGATGGCGGAAATTACAGATTGGCCCATACGGCCCGATCGGCCGGTGACGGTGATGTTCATGGCGGCAAGGTTTGTCAGGAAAGTGAATTTGTCGAGTCGCTTCGTCATTCAGTAGCTTGACAGAATGGTTTCGAGCAGAAAGACTCCGCCCGCTTTGAGAAAAGCAGCCGGCGTGGCGGAATTGGTAGACGCGCGCGATTCAAAATCGCGTTTCCTCGGAAGTATGGGTTCGATTCCCATCGCCGGTATTTCTTTTCTAAATGAAGGCCTCTGGAATTCAGAGGTTTTTTGTCCGGGTGGTGCTTGGGGGTAGGAATTCCCACTGATTGCCCTCCAGATGCAATTAAATGCAAGGGAAACGGGCATTAAAGGCGCAGCGATTTTAACGGCGCTTTTGGCTAATTAAGATCATGAATTCTGATCAGTAGTTTAAAATCGAAAAGTCTGATTATTATTGTAGAATAACAACTGAAGGTTGTTTCATAGGAGAAGAGCCGTCCCTTGATGATTTTCAGGGGGCGGTTTTTTTGGGATGATCGATTCTCGATTAATCAAAAACATGAAATCAACTCATTAGCACTCGAATCGAAAGTGAGGTAAAAGACGATATCACTATGTTGTTTGAGGTGTGTATTAGCCGTCCCCTTCCGAGGGGGCGGTTTTTTTTGGTTGCCCAAATCTTACTGCCAGTAATTTGCTTTTGGCGGGAGGGTCGTGGAAAGCGGAGTTGGGCTCCGGCAGTCGGTGTTAGCATGCCGCCTGGCATTTTTTCTGATCAGTATTTTCCGTTCGTACCGAACATGTCCTTTTTGGAGGGACGGGGGCGTTTTCTCACAGAATGATCCGGAGCACCGGTGACGCGGTGGAATTCGTCGGGGGTGCGTTTGGTGGGTAGGTAGTCGTTAGTCTTCTTGGACCAGGCGGCGAGGGCACCCTGCATTTCGAGTAGAGTCGCTTGATGCTTTTTGGAACCGGCAAGGTTTTTGGTTTCGAAGGGATCGTTTTTGAGGTCGTAGAGTTCGAACTCGGCGCGGGGTGAGGTGAAGCAACGAAGTTGCGCCGCGTTGAGTTTGTTGTTGGCTTTGAGCTTGAGCATGGATTGCCAGGTCGGGCTGCGTCCGGCGTCGGCGGACGGTGTGTTTTGCAGATCGACGTAGCTATTTCGGATGAGTTTCCATCGTTGGTTGGCGATGGCGCGGCCGTGGTCCTCGTAGTCGTGCCAGTGGTCTTCGGCGAAGGCGTAGTTGCGGGCGGTTGCGGTGGGATCCACGAGGATGGGAGCGAAGTCGACCCCTTCGTAGGTCTTGCCCGGGGTGAGGCCGGCGAGTTTGAGGAAGGTCGGGGCGATGTCGACGGAGCTGACGAGACTTTTGGTTTTTTGGCCGGCTTTGATGCGGGCGGGCCAGTTGACAATCCAAGGCGTGCGGATGCCGCCGTCGTAGAGAGTGGTTTTGTCGCCGGGGAAGGGCCGTCCGTTGTCGCTGATGAAGAGGACGAGGGTGTTGTCGGCGACACCTTGCTTTTTGAGTTCGGCCATGACCTTGCCGACGTAATTGTCGAGGCGTCCGATCTCGTCGTAGTAGAGTTGGTAGTCACCGCGGACTTCGGGGGTGTCAGGGACGTAGGGAGGGAGGCGAACCGAGTCGGATTTGTGCGGAGGCTGGAAGGCGTCCTTTTCGTATTCACGATGGGGATCGAGGGCGGCGAACCATAGGAAGAAGGGTTTTTTCTTTGGGCGGTTTTGCAAGGTAAAGAGCCAGTCTTCGCAACCGCTGGGGGACTTGGCGATCATCTTGCCGGATTTTTTGTCGTCTCCGGTGGGGAGAATGAATCCGGCGGTAGAGGCTTCAAAGACGTCATCGAAGCGATCGACGACGTCCTTGCCGAGATGCCACTTTCCGGCGGCAGCGGTGTAGTAGCCGGAGGCCTTGAGTTGTTCGACGAAGGTGAGAGACTCTTTGGGGAGCGGCCAGTGGAGTTGCTCTGCGCCGGTGTTGTGAGGGTATCGTCCGGTGATGATACTGGCACGGCTCGGGCTGCAGGAGTTGGCGGTGAGGTAGGCGTGTTCGAAAAGCATGCCGCCTTTGGCGAGGGCGTCGATGTTGGGGGTATGAATTTTTGGATGACCGTAAGCGCCGTTGTCGTCCCAGTTCATGTCGTCGGCGATGATGAGAACGATGTTGGGTTTTTCGGCAGCGAGAGCGGAGGCGCACAGTAGAGCGAGGGTGAGGAACTTGAAGATCATGAGTGGGTGGTGAGACGCTAGTGGTATTGGGGAATGATGCCAATGGGAAATACGATCTTGGCTTTGAGCCGGCGAGCTGGGAGCGGCGAGCTTTCGTGGCAGAGGGGGAAGGGAACGCGGATCATCGCGGATGAGGCGAAATTGGGAGGGTCTACAGTTCTTTTCCTATTTCTCGCCAGCCGAGGGCGAGCATGAAGAGGGCAGCACTCCAGGTGACGATGGAGATGCCCCACCAGATTCCCCAGAGTCCCCAGGCGAGGGTGAAGGTAAGAGTGTGGATAATGAGGATTGGCGCGATGAGTTGGCGGTAGAGGCCAACCCAGAGGCCGATCATGGGTTTCTTGAGTCCCTGGAAGGCGAAGACGGTGACGAAGAGAATGGGGTAGGCGGCGAGGGTGACGGCGGAGACGAGGAGGCAATCGTAGCCGATGGCGATGACCGCTTCGTCATCGGTGAAGAAACGAAGTCCGGGCTCGCGAAGGAAGTAGAGGACGAAGCCACCGACGAACATGATGATTGCTCCGAATTTGATGTTGGTTATCCAGGCTTCGCGGACGCGGTGGGGGAGTTTGGCTCCGTGGTTTTGGCCGATGATGCTGAGGGCGGCGAAGTTGAGGCCGATGGTAGGCATGAGGATGATTTGTTCAACGCGCATGGCGACTCCGGCGGCGGCGATGGCTTCCTTATCGAAGTGTTGCACAAACCAATTGATGACAAACATCCCGATGGCGATGGTGAGCATGTTGAGTCCGGCGGGGACTGCCTGGCCCGCAATTTTTTTGAGGACGGCCCAATCGGGGGCGAGTTCCCGGGGAGTGATTTTTTTAAAGAACTCGGATTTCTGAAGATGGACCCAAAGGTAAATAATGCCGCCGAGATGGACGACGAGGGTGGCGAGCGCAAGTCCGGCTACGCCCATTTTTGGGAGTCCCCACCAGCCGAGGATGAAGAGCGGGTTGAGGAGACAGTTGGCAATGAATCCTGCGATGAGGTAGTTGCGGTAGGGAATGGTGTTGCCCTGGGAAGAGAGGGCGGAGTTGAGGACGATGGGAAGAAGCATGAGAACAGATCCGGCGAGGATGACGTTCATGTAGTCGAGGCAGGTCTGGAGATAGCTTCCAGATGCTCCGAGTGATTTGAAGATGATTGGGGAAGTGAGCCATCCGGCAACGGCCATGATGAGGGAGCCGATGATGACAAAGAAGATGGCTTGTGCGAAGTAGCGCCGGCAGTCGTTGGTGTTCCCTTCGCCGAGGGAATTTGCAAGGAGAGCCGTGGTGCCCTGGCTGATGCCGCTGCCGACAGAAAGGATGATGAAAAAGACGGGGAAGGAGAGAGCGAGGGCGGCGAGCGCTTCGGTGCCGAGCTTGCCGGCATAGTAGGTGTCCACCACGTTGAACATGGTGTTGAAGAACATCCCAACGCTCATCGGGAGAGCGATTCTCCAGATGAGCGATGAGATGGGATCGGTGGTGAGTGAGGGTGCGGATTTCATTTCAAGAGTCCCCGGGCGAGTGAGGGAGTTTGCCTTACCATGGAATGATCCATCGCATTTTGACTATAAATCACAAGTAAAACGGTTTCGAGATACAAGTGATTGGATGCTAGCGTTCGTTGTGCCCATAAAAGCAAGTTCCCAAAAAGCCGGTTGACTCGAGTGGAGTAAGCTTGTTGGAACGCTTGATGTCATTAGGGTTGGTTCATGGTGAGACGGATCTCGGCGGTGGTGCATGCTTGGGGGCACTATGAATGTGCTTCGCTGGCGGCGGGGGTGGCGTTTTATGCGGCGCTTTCTTTGTTTCCGCTGATGATGGTGCTGGTGGCGGGAGTGGGGTATTTCTTTCGCTTTGTGGAGAAGGGGGCGAATGCGCGGGAGGAGATTCTTGAGGTGATTTCTACGCAGATGTCTCCGGAGGTGGCGCAATCATTGGCGGAGATTCTTTCGCAGGTTCAGGATCGGTCCTTGATTAATGGTCCGATCGCCGCGGTCGCGTTTTTTCTCACAGCTTCGCTGGTCTTCACGCAAATCGATCGCGGATTTTATCGGATCTGGGATCTGAAGAAGAAGGCGAAGCATCAAGGGCTTTGGGCGAAGGTGAAGTTGGCACTTTCGAGTCGCCTGCGATCTTTCCTGATCATTCTTGGACTGTGTTTCTTTGTGGTGGTGACGTTTGTGGGCGGCTTGATTTTGAGGGGCGTGAGCGAGGTGAGCGCGGAGTATTTCCCAAGCTTCCCGTCGGTCTCGCGATACACCTCCTTTGCAATTGGATCGGTGGTGAACGTGATCATTCTGACCTTGCTCTATCGCTTTCTTTCAAAAGAGAGCGTGAGCCGGAAGTTGTGTTTTACGGGGAGTCTGGTGGCGGCGGGATTGTGGGAATTCGGGAGCCGGGTTTTCACCACGATTTCGGTGACTTCAAGCTTCAGTGTGTATGGACTGATTGGGTCCTTTTTGGTGGTCCTTCTTTGGGTCTATTTCAATGTCATAGTGCTTTTCATTGGTGGCTTGATTGTCCGCGTGGGGCATCGGTCGGGGAGGATGCGAAAGAAGTAGAACACGGTATTGCCATTGGGATGAAACCGGTCATCGTCCCGGCATGTCGACCGGAGATGCCTGTGCGATGGGCTCGGCTGCTTTTTGGGCGGTGTCGGTGATTTTGATGCGGGTTTCGGGATTGCAGATTCCTCCGCTTCCGTTGACGTTTTTTAAGAACTGTGTCGCGCTGGTGTGTCTTGCGCTATTGCTTCTGGGATTGGGGGAGAACTGGATGCCCGAAATTGAGATGGGCGATCATCTGCGTCTGGTGGCCAGTGCGGTTTTGGGGATTTCTCTGGCGGACACCATGATCGCGGCGGCGCTTAATCGGCTGGGGGCGAGTTTGCAGGCTCTTGCGGATTGTGCCTATGCCCCGTCGATTTCTTTAGTGGGACTGGTGATGTTTGGAGAAGTTCTCGGGCCTTGGGAATTGATCGGGGGAGCTCTGGTGATCTCGGGAGTATTCGTCGGGGCCACCATGACGAATGAGATCAGGGTGCCACGGGATCTTTGGACTGGCGTGATGTTGGCGGCGGGAGCCCATGTCATTATGGCAATTGGAATCTTGATGGTGCGCGATGTTTACCGCGAGGTCTCGGTGGTTTGGGTAACAGGGTATCGCTTTTTAATCGCTAGTCTTGTAATGATGCTTTGGAGCGCGTTTTCGAAACGTCAGACGATGGCGCATTTGTTTCTGGGCTTTAGGCGACGCGATACCTGGAAGACAATGATTCCGATGGCGATTCTGGGGGCCTTTATGGCGACCTTATTTTGGGTCGGAGGATTCAAGTATCTCCCTGCCGGAAGAGCTGCTATTTTCAACCAGCTTTCGACGGTGTTTATTATCGTTCTGGCTTACATTTTCCTTAGAGAAAAATTCACGATGAGGAAAGTAATCGGGACGGTGTTGGCCTTGCTGGGGTCGGTGCTGGTGGCGATACACAAGTGACTCTGTTGATCCACATGAGCGCTGATGCGGTGACCTGTTTCGGAGAGCTTGAAGTTGAATTAGTGTCCCTTGGTCTTGGCTTCGGTTTTTAGCGAAGAGAGATAAGTGATCAGGTTGCGGAGATCTTTGGGTGGCAGAGCCAGTGCCATCGGGGGCATCGCTGAACTTGGTCCGGCGCGCTCCTTGATTTGACCTTTGGAGATCGTCTTCGTTTCGCCAGTGGGGAGAATCAACTCAACTTCCGTCCCTGTCTCTTTCCCTAGTCGCCCTGCCAGCGCCTCTCCAGACTTCGTGGTGAGGGTGAAGAGGCCGTATCCTTCGGCGATTTCCGCGCTGGGGTTCACCAGGGACTCGAGAATCTTTTCGCCTGAAAGTCGCTTGCCGATGGTGTCGAGCGCTGGTCCTTGCACGCCGCCTTTTCCACCGATCATGTGGCACTGCATACAGGCTCCCTGGTTCTGAAAGACGATGGCCCCGGCCGCAGCATCTCCACCATGGAGGGAAAGTTTCTGTAACTCGGCCGGATTGGCTGAAAATTCAGCCGCGAGTTTGTTGTGAATAGCATCGTTTGAAGAGGCGAGAGCGAGATAGATATCCAGTCTTGCTTCCTTCATTACGGAACCCGGATTGCTCCAGACCTTGCTAAGAATCTCCTTTCCTGCGGCATCCGTTGCCAGTAATTCTAGGGAAGCACGAACGACGGGGAGGTTTGTTGTTTTGAGATATTCCTCTGCTGCCTTGATTCTTTCGGGCAGTTTTGCCTCGAACATGAGCCGAAGACAGGCCGCCTGGACTTCTCCGTCCTTGGTGCCTTTCAGCCTTTCGACGATCACGGGGATCTTTCCCTTGTTTTGACCCGCCACGGTATTCAGGGCCGCGACACGAATTCCTGATTCTAATGACTCATCGAAGACCTGTGCTTCCAAAGCGTCGGCCGACATCGGCAGATTTACCGCCTTGGCGAGTTCAAGAGCGAGAGCTTGTTCCTTTCCTCTCGCGTTCTGCATCGCCCTGCGAAGCGGCACAGTCAGGGCGGCCAGCAACTTGGTGTCGCGTTTTTCAACCGGACGATACATCGCAGTGACGGGGTCCATGGTGGGAGGATTGTTCCAGCGCAAAAGGGCCCGCAATGCGGTCTCGCGCACTTTGCCGTCGACCTTGGAGTCGCCAGCCATCTCCATTACGCGGGCCGCATCTCTCGGCTGCCCCATCCAAAAGCTGGCGAAGAGGATGCGACGCTGAACGGTATCGGCAAACTCCGAGGCCTTTCCAGTCAGCTGGGCGAGCGCAGGAAAGCCGCTCGTCAGATGGCGATCGTAGACCGCACGAATGGCCTCGATCTGAACTTGCTTCGACGCATCACCGACAAAGCCAGCCACCGCAGGATCGTCCAGCCTACGCAAAAGAATCACGGCGCAGAGCCTCGCTTCTTCATTCGGGGAGGACATCTTTGCGACGGCACCTGCGTTGTCCTTGAGATTCTTGAGGGCTGAGATACCGGCATGACGGATCCAGAGGTCCTCACCCTTGTTTTCCTCGATGAGTTTCCAGATCGCGGTCGCGTCGGCGAGACTTCCGCATTTACTCAAGGCAATGGCCGATAGGCTCCTTACGCGAAGCGAGGAATCCGTGAGTTTTTCGCGGAGCACTGCCACCGCTTCCTTGGTCTTGAGATCTCCAAGTGAGCGACAGGTGTTGGCCCGGACTTCGACGTCCTTGTCCTTGGTGAGGCCGATCAATATCGATACCAGAGAGGTCTCTTTTCGAGCCAGCTGTGCCAGACCCCAAATTCCGTGCAGACGTGTGGTCGTTGCTTTGCCGGACTTTGCAGCTGTCGAGAGCTTTTCTTTCTCTCCTCGCTTGACCAACTCAAACTGGGACCGCTGGCGAACCCGCATGTCCGGATGATTGAGAAGCTCTGCAAGGCGATCGGACGTGGCCTTTCCGAAGCCGTAGGAAAAATATTGTTGGGTCTCTTTGACTGATTTGTTCTCGAGATGTTTCGGAGACTCGATCGCCTGGATGGAGGCATTCTTGTTCTTCGTCCATCCGCCACCGAAGTCGAGGGCATAGATGCGACCATCGTATCCAAGGTCCACATCGGAACTGGCGACACCGCTCATGACCTCCTTGGCACCATCCACTTTGAAGCCAGCGCCGTTTGATTGAGGCCGGACTGAGAGAAGCTGGGAGGTTTTAGAGCTGCCACGGTAATTGCACACCAGAAAAGTGTCGCGGAGATCCTCCGGAAGTGATTCGCCGGTCAGGTAGACGACCCCCGATGGTCCGTTGCCGAAATTGGCCACCGGTGGTAAAATCCACTTCGGCTGCACTTCATTCCGCGGAGCAAACATCTGCTCGGAAACCCAGATTGACTTCGGAAGGGCAATGTCCGCAAAGTCGAGTCGTGACCGGTATTGGTGGGCCGCCTGGTGTTCCTCATACCAACCGGAGTCCGCTCCCTCCAACGCGTAGACAACGCGGGCCTTGTCACCAATATCGCCGGTATTGTCGAAAGTGAAAAGATTACCGTATTGATCGAAGGCTAGCTCCTGCGGGTTTCTCAACCCGTGGTGGACTAACTCGAGGTTGGAGCCATCAGGATCGCTGCGGAAGATCGCTCCGCGGCTCGGGGCCGCGAAGTTTTTACCATCTTTGGTGGTCACGTTGTAGCCACGATCACCAATGCTCCAGTATAGCTTTCCGTCTGGTCCACGAATAATGCCATGCATGTCGTGGCCCATCATGCTTGTCCGCACTCCAAATCCGGTGAACATTTTTTCGCGGGAGTCCGCCACTCCATCGTCATTCTTATCCTCAAACTTCCAAAGGTTGGGGATACAGGTGAGATAAAGGGTCCCGTCAACTGCAAGAGCTGAAAAGGCCACGCCGTCGAGAACGTCGTTCATGCCTTCGGCATATTCGGTGCGCTTATCGGGAATCCCGTCTCCGTTCACATCCTCCAGTCGGGCAACGCGCTCAGAGACAGAGGTGAAAAAATTTGTTTTAAATTTTTTGTCCGCAAGAAGCTGCTTGCGGCGATCCTCAATGGTCTGGAGGCGGAAATCTCCCGCTGTCAGTGTGCCTTCACCCCGAATGTCGAGGATTCCTCCGCCGTTCAGCCGATCCGATTCGATGGAGAAGAAGCGACCCTTCTCATCAATCTCGAAGCTTGTGGCATGCTTCACCAGAGGCCAGGCTGCAATCTGGTATCCCTGAAGTTGAGGATCAGTGAGTTTGCCCCGAAAGGGTTGTTTCTTGCCGAGCTCTTGGGAAAGAGCGGAACCTTGGGCAAACAGCAGGACAGTGGCGAGTGTCAGTAATCGAAGAATCATGGTGTGTAATAGCACGAATATACTCGGTGAGGCAGTCTTCTTTATCGCCTGATTTTTCAAGGCCGGATTCCACTCGTAGTGCATGTGCCTCTTTTGCGAATGAGTATTTTATTCATGCCTCAGCTGATTTTTTAGGATTTTTAGGCCGTCGAGATTTGCCTTGAGGGCGATTTTTGAGTCGGTGTCGTTGCGATGGTCGAGGATGCCAATCGGACCGGAATAGCCGCTGTCGATGAGCGTTTGGAGCATAGCGGTTTCGTGTTCGCCCAGGCTGAGGGGGAGAATTTTGAATTCCGCGCCTTCTTTCATACCGTTGAGGTTGAGGCAATGAAGGTAGGGCTTCATGAGGGCGAGGTCTTTCGCCCAGGAGTTGATACGATGGTGGCCGTGATGCCAGTTATAGACGATGCCGACGTGCTTGTGTCCGGTTTCGTGTAGCTTCTGACAAACGGCAACAAGGTTGGCGGGTTCCCCACTCCATCCACCGTGATTGTAGAGGGCGAGCTTACAGTTGGCGGCGGCCGTGCGTTTGGCGAGTGATTCGAGAGACTTTGCGGCTTGGATGACTTTTTCCTCCTGGCTGGTGCCTTTGGGGGAAGCAAACATCTTCCATACTTGGGGGGTGATCTTGTGCTTTTGAAAAAGCTGAAGAGCTGTGGGGTGTTCGCCCCAGAAGGCGAAGAATTCGATGTCGTGTTTTTTGTAGGCGAGGATCTCTTCTTCGAAAGTGGCGACGTGTTCTTTTCTCCAATCGTAGGCACTGCGGGTGAGGCCAAGTTTCTTGAGCATGACCGCACGTTGTTCAGGGGATCGCTTGGCGGCGTCGAATGGGACGATGCACCAAGCGACGAGTTCGCCTTGTTGGAGATTTTCAGGGATTTCTTGTGCGACGAGTGAGGCACAAGCGAGTGAGATGAAGAAGCGAATGGTCACGAAATAAAAAACGGGCAGCCCAGAAAGGGTGCCCGTAAAATTGAAAAGCGACAAGACGTCTGTTTAGCCTTTTGGAAGGATAACTGCGTCGATGACGTGGATGACTCCGTTGCTACCTTCTATGTCGGTTTTGACAACGTTGGCCCCGTCGATTGTGACTTTTCCGTCAGTAATTTTGATGGTGGCCTTACTTCCCTGGACGGTGGTGACTTTCCCAGGCTTGACGTCAGCGGCCATTACCTTTCCAGAAACAACATGGTATTTGAGGACAGCTGCCAGTTTGCCCTTGTTCTCCGGTTTAAGAAGAGACTCCACGGTTCCATCGGGAAGTTTTTTGAAAGCTTCGTCGGTTGGGGCGAAGACGGTGAAGGGGCCCTCTCCTGAAAGGGTTTCCACGAGCCCGGCTGCTTTGGCTGCAGCGACGAGGGTCGTGAAATTCTCATTGCCGGCGGCGATGCCGACGATGGTTGGAGTGGCTTTCGAGCTTTTCTCTGCCTGGGCAGTGAGAGGTGCGAGGAGCGCGAAAGCAGTAGCGATACTTGTAATCAATTTCATTTTTAGTCTGTTAGTTTTTGAGTGTCCGTAGTTCGGGGACGGCACAAGCAACCCCATTTTTTCGAGTTGTCTCGTAAAAAAATCACAAGAAAAAATATCGCTTGCAAAGCTGAGATCCCGAAGTTTCTTGTGGCTTGTTTGTCAGTATTAAAGCGTCGTTGCTTCCCGATAAAATAGTCTGGGGAGGTGGTGGGATTTGGCTGGTTCTCCGGCGCTCCGAGCTTCTGAAAGGAGCGATGGTGACACCGGCTTCCCTGTGAGAGAAGTGAGCTGCCTCGTGTGCTCTTAAGCTCACCCGTCTCGGCCGTGATCAGTTTTTTTAACCCTGCACCTGATGATGACACCGGAAACGAAGGAGGGGGTAATAAGGAGTCATTTTAGGAACTTGGCGATAGATCTTTTCCAAGGGAAATCGTAGAGATAGTTCCTCAATGAGTTCAAAGTTTTCTCTCTGCGTTGTTATCGGTTTGTCGCTTTCTCTGTTTTCGCAAGCTGCGGAGAAAAAACGGCCCAATATTCTCTTCATTATCGCGGACGACCAATCGCCGCTGGATCTTAAGGTCTACAATCCCAAGTCAATCCTGAATACGCCGGTGCTTTCTCAACTGGCGGAGGGAGGAATGACGCTGGATGGAGCGCATCATATGGGCTCGTTTTCGGGGGCGGTTTGCACGCCATCGCGCCATATGGTGATGTGTGGTCGCACCGTGTGGCATTTGCCGAATGCAGCGAAGTTGGTAGGGGGTGGGTTTTGTCCCGAGGGAATGGAGGTCAATACGATGGCGGCGGTTTTTAATAAGGCCGGCTACGATACGATGCGGACCTGCAAGCGTGGGAATAGCTACGAGGGAGCGAACAAGCAATTTTCGGTGAGACACGATGCCACGAAACGTGGCGGGACCGCCGAGACCGGGAGTGCCTGGCATGGGAAGCAAGTGCTTGAGTATTTAGCGGCGCGCGAGGCTTCGAAAGACGAAGATCCATTCCTGATCTATTTTGGGTTCTCGCATCCTCATGACGTGCGTGATGGTACGCCTGAGTTGTTGAAGAAATATGGTGCGGTAAATCACACCGATAAAAACAAACTCCCGCCCGCGAATCCGAAACAACCGGAACTTCCCGAAAATTATTTGAGAGAACATCCGTTTCATCACGGGCATCCTAATCTTCGTGACGAGGTGAGTGTGAAAGGAGTTTGGGAGAAACGTGACGAGAGGACGATTCGGAATGAATTGGGGCGTGAGTTTGCTTGCTCGGAAAACATCGATCGACAGATCGGAAGTGTTTTGAAGAAGCTCGAAGAGATGGGGGAATTGGAAAACACCTACATTTTCTACACCGCGGACCATGGGATGGCGATTGGGCGTCACGGCTTGCAAGGAAAACAGAATCTCTACGAGCATACCTGGAGGGTTCCCTTCATCGCGAAGGGGCCGGGCATTAAGTCGGGCGCGAGGGCTTTGGGTAATGTGTATCTTCTCGATGTGCTGGCGACCATTTGTGACTTTGCGGGATTGAAGGCTCCGGCTTCGAGTGAAGGAGTGAGTTTTCGTCCGGTGTTGGAAGGGAAGAAGGAAGTCGTGCGCGATGTGCTCTACGGAACCTATTCCGGAGGCACCAAGCCGGGGATGCGTTGTGTGAAGAAGGGGGATTGGAAGTTGATCAAGTATGACGTCATGGACGGCAAGGTGCGCGAGACGCAGTTGTTTAACTTAAAGGAAAATCCTTTCGAATATATCTCCGAGCATGGGAAGAAGGACGGCAAGTTGACTGATTTGGCGGAGGACCCAGTCCATGCTAATAAATTGAAGGAAATGGAGGCTCTCCTGTTGGCTGAGATGAGGAGACATAACGATCCCTATCGTCTTTGGAATCAACCCAAAGATGGGTTGGCCCCTCCGAAATCTGGTAAAAAGGCACCGAAAAAGCGGAAGCAGAAGTAAGCTCTTTTACAATACGCCTCAAAAAAATCTCCCAAATAGGCAAAAGTGGCCTGTGAAGCTTTCGCACTAGTTGACAAAGGGAATTGTCGAGGCTCAAACAGGTATCGCTTTGGGTAGCCCGGTCTCATCTTCGGACGCGACGACAAGGCTCTTAAAAGCCTGATAATGAGTGGTTTGAATCCTTTTTATTTTGTGAATAAAATTCGGTTGAAAATTGCCAGAAATTACTCGACAGATAGGAGCTCGCAAGGCACGCAGCCACTGCGCAGGAAACATCTGCTGTCACAACCCATGATAAAGCTACCAATGCTCTCTCTTTTTTCCGCCCTTATTCTCTCCAGCTGTAGTGAGTTCATTACTGCCAAAATTGACGGGATTCATAGTTTCAAAAGCTCAGTATTCGCTAAAATCGCTGCGAAGAGCAGTTCTAGGAAGAGTCCTAACGGATTCCATCCCGCTCCAGTGTGCGAAATTGCGGTCAGGAAGGGTAGCAAGTTTCCCAAGGACAAGTACGGGATGCCGAGCTATGGTCATAAGGAACGAAATCGTGTGGTGCGGACGACCGCATACTCTCACATGGAGAACGAGCCCGGAGCACCCGGGAAAAAGAACGCTCTGGGAACCAACCTTAAATATGGAACAGTGCGCAGTGCTGCTGCTGACTGGTCCAAGTATCCCGTCGGAACAAAATTTAAGATCAAAGGACTGCCTCACACTTATATCGTAGATGACTATGGTTCGGCTCTCGTGGGAACGAACACCATCGATATTTACCATCCAACCCTAAGCACTATGAAAAAATGGGGGACTCGCAAGGCTGAGATTACGGTGATTCAGTGGGGTGATTGGGAGAGGACCCTTAATGTCCTCAAGGGACGAACGAGATATAAACACACCCGGAAGATGTATTACGCAGCCAAAGCCAAGGTGGAGAGCGGGAAGGTAGCCAAAAACTAAAAACCTGTCTCGATCAGGATTCGAGCGGCTTCGTGAAATACGAAGCCGCTTTTTTGTGCTTTTGTTAGGGAGGATATCCGGCATCACAAGGACATGCTGAAAAAGGAACGCGCTGCCTACGTTCTCCGTCGTCTTGAAGAGCTCTATCCCGAGACGCCCGTTCCCCTCGATCATTCCAATCCGTTTACCCTCCTGATAGCCGTTTTATTGTCGGCTCAGTGCACCGACGTCCGGGTCAATTTGGTGACTCCAGCCCTCTTTGCAAAAGCAGATAATGCCGAGGTAATGAGGCGGCTTTCGGTGGCGGAAATCGATGCCATCGTGCGTCCGTGTGGCTTGGCACCCCGAAAAGCGACCGCGATTCGCGATCTTTCTGAAATTTTAGTCAAAAAACATGGAGGGGAAGTGCCGGCCAATTTCGAGAATCTTGAGGCCCTTCCCGGGGTGGGGCACAAGACCGCCTCGGTGGTGATGTCCCAGGCCTTCGGACATCCAGCATTCGCAGTTGATACCCACATTCATCGCCTCGCCCAGCGGTGGAAATTGACCAATGGAGCGAATGTCAAAAAGACCGAAGAGGACCTAAAAACCCTTTTTCCACGGGATTCCTGGAGTAAGCTCCATCTTCAGATTATCTTTTACGGGAGGGAATATTGTTCCGCGAGAGGGTGCGACGGAACGATTTGCGAGATCTGCAAAACGATGTTTCCCAGGCGGAGAAATCCGGTCAAAACGAGAAAGTAAGCTCATTTCTCTGAGATTTTTTTTCCGTTCGTTGGTCCGTGGGCGGTATTTTTTGAAGAAGATCGCGAAAATCGGGAAATCTTCCTTTACTCAGGGGAGACTCTTTTGAGAATGCACCTTCGTTCACACGAAACGTACACCAAAAGATCATGACCTGTAACTCTACACTACGAAATGCCAAAGGATGGATTGTTGGCTCAGCCCTCACTCTTCTCACCATTGCCCCCGCCATGGCGCAGGAAGCATCTAAAAAGAAATCCGCCCTGGACAGCTACCTTCTCGACGGAGGACCTCTTACAATTTTCATCGTGGCCGTCGGTCTGCTGTCGCTGATCAGTCTGACCGTGTTCAATTTTATGAATCTTACCAAAGCCAAGTTCGGTCCCGACGATCTGAAAGGAGCCCTTCTTGAGCACATGACGAGTTGTCGTGTGCGTTCGGCCATCGAGCTTTCTGCTTCCCACCCAAGCTACTTGGGACGGATGATGGCTTATTCGCTCCCGAACATTGATGCGACTCATCCCGAGGATCTCGGTCGTGACCATGTTGAGGACGCCATCGCAGACTTCTCGATTAACGAGACCCGCAAGCAGATGACTTTCATCAACCTTCTCTCTCTCGTTGCCCAGGCTGCTCCCATGCTCGGTCTCTTCGGAACCGTTTTCGGTATGATCGCGGCGTTCGGAACCTTGGCTGACAATGCCAGCGCCGACCCAAGTGCACTTGCCGGATCAATTTCGGTGGCCCTTCTCACTACGATGTGGGGACTGATTGTCGCCATTCTCTCACTCTTTGCCTACTTCTTCTTCAAGAACCGCTTCAACAGCCTTGTTGCAGATTGTCACGGCACTGCTGAGAATCTTATCAATGCTTCCATCCAGACTGTGAATGCTGATGCGCACCTCGCCCGCATTCCAGAGGGAATCGCTGTCTAATCCAGTCATAACGGGGAGGATTATTCTTCCTCGTTCCCTTAACTGCTCAACATCGAAGAACGATGGCTACCCAGAGACTACGTGCAGCAAACGCCGACGATGGCGAAGAGGCAAAAATGGACATGTCGCCCATGATCGACATGGTTTTCCTCTTGCTCCTCTTCTTCCTTGTCGTGTCGAATCCCAAGACGATCAAAATCGATCCGCGCCTGAAACCACCGATTGCGGATGCAGCTAAGACTGCGAAGTCAAAGCACGGTAAGATTGTTGTCAATATCCACAACAGTGGCGATTTTTACGCCGAGGATACCATCACTCGATTCGATACCAAAGATGACCTCATTGATTACATCAAAAAGGAAAAGGACATTATTGATGGCCGCGGAATCACTCCAGTGCTGCACATCCGGGGTGATTCCACCGCTGAATTTAAATACTGTCGTCAGGTGATTCGCTCGGGCGCTGCTGCGGGGGTAAATCAGGTTGCCTTTGGGGCCTTCAAGAAAGAGTAATCCAACACAAATTTTTTTTCAAATGGCCCGCCACAAAAAAATGCAACGACCCGAGGATGATGAACCGGGTTTGGATATCTCGTCATTGATTGACGTTTGTTTCCTTCTCCTCATCTACTTCTTGGTTACGACCCAGATCGTTAAGAAAGAGCAGGAGCTTGACATGGCCATGCCTTCCAGCATGCCATCCGACACTCCTCCGACGATCACGCCGATGTTGATCACTTTGGAATCCAATGGAGTGATTTCCATTAAGACCGACGGACCTGAAGAGGTCGTCGAGCAAGATCCCGATAACCGTACCCTGTCAGTTTTAGTTGAGCGCCTCGAGATATACAAATCAATCGCAGACAATGCCGCGACCAAGCCGATCGTTCAGATCAAGGTGGACGGGGAATCCGAGCAGCAGCGCCTGATTGATATTCTCAACGCCCTGAATCGGACTGAAATCACGACGGTGACCTTTACGGATATTCTCGATGATACCGACCGGACCTAGTCCGACAATCTGTCAAAATAACGATGAAGGGATCTAAGAATTTTGATCCCCTCAACGTTTCAAAATTAACCGGAAGGTTGATGAGCATCTCCGCTCTCAGCCTTTCTTCTCTGAAAATTACACACCTCTAACCGATCACACACCGTATGACCGCACTACTGACATCCCGCCGTATCGTAGCAATGATGCTCTTAGTATTAGGAGCTCTTCTGGCTCCGGTTCAGGCTCAAAAACTTGACGATTTATCCAGCCAATCTCTCACTGCCATGCGTGCGGGTGAATGGGATAAGGCGAGGGCCCTTTTGAAAAGAGCGACCGATGCCTTCGATAATCGCGCTCCGACTCTCATTGGACCTCGCTTTGGTTGGTTTTGGTATCATCAAGGATATTGTGAGCTCAAGCTCCGCCTTTTCGATGAGGCGGCGAAGTCTTTCGAAAAGTGTTATAAGAAATACGCCAATAATTCGGGCGTCGATGACAAAGCCCAGAGTGTGAATCTTTATCACACCAAATCCCTCCTCATGTGGGGCCATGCCGCGAAAGGCGCGGAAAAATGGGACGAGGCAATCAAGATGTATAAGAAGTTCCTCCAGGAACGTGATCCGGGTCGTGATAAATACGAGCGTGGCGTTTTCTACATCAACATGGCTGTCTGTAATTTTAAGCTCCGTAAGATCGGAGAGGGGGGCAAGTATCTCGAGACAGCCATCAAGAACAAGATGACCTTCCCGACTCCCAACAAGGGAATCATGACCGCCTTCCACTCTATGGTGGAAGCTGTCATTGATAAGAAAGACGAGAAGTCACTTCTCGAATTCATTGCCAAGAATCGCGGCCACATCAAACTTGAGCCATTCGAAGCCTATGAATTTGCACCGCTCTTCATGAAGTTGGCCCAGGATGCCAAGGCTGCGGAGATGATGAATTCCACCTTTGAGCTCTATGCGCTCGTTCCCAGCACGGTTGGTGCGATTGATGATGTTAAGGCCAGGCTTGATTCGGTGGCCACTTATCCCCGCACGATCAAAGACGGATCGAAGGTGATCAA
>Ga0115013_10000604_pt1 | contig 21574 bp, 17 predicted proteins | sample SouAtlMetagenome_2_FD_88686 | JGI IMG/M metagenome (GOLD analysis project Ga0115013, IMG submission 88686) | Marine eukaryotic phytoplankton communities from Atlantic Ocean - South Atlantic ANT15 Metagenome | ecosystem: Environmental > Aquatic > Marine > Oceanic | place: South Atlantic Ocean...
GCTTTTTAACCTCTTTAGGGGATAAATCACCCACTAAATTTGTGATGTCATTTGAGCCTGTTATATCGTTTGCAACAAAAATTAAAATTGCTTTCGGGGAGTGATTTTTTACTAATCTCTCCGAAAAATGAATTAAATCATAAAAATGTGCTCCTCCATAACCCCTTTTAACAGAACTATAAGGATACATATCTACTTGAACATTATCCCACAACCTTATACTTGAGCTTCCAATAAACAATAAATCCTTTTCACCTGCTTTTTCCTCTAAATCAAGACTCTCCAAAAGTGAAACCTCTTGTTCAAATTGCCTGTTTGATTGTGAATATTTTATCAATGGAGAACAAGACAAATTTGACAAAAGAAAAGCCAAATAAATCAAATACTTCATTTTATAAACTTAAACTAACTGCAATATATTAAAGTCTTAAAAGTAGCAGAACTAAAAGAAGAAGATATGCCTATGGTTTAGGCTTTTAAATTCTTGCCTCTAAAACCACTCAGAAATATTCTTTAAAAAGTTAGCTTTAGGAAACCACTTTAAAATGAAGGTTATTATCTTGAACAAAATCCATAAAATGGCAATTACTGATGCAAATATTCCTACTTCTTTGAACCGCTTAAGCATATTACAATTTATAAAAACTTAACTTAGTACCACTAAAAAAATAATACGGTGAAGAAGCTAACACTATTGATAAATGAAGTTTAGTTGGAATGAAACCATTTTTTGGCTGTGCTTATTAAGTATTTCAATTATTATTTCTGCTCAAGTCATTTCTAATTATACAGGAATTGAAGTTTGGTCAATAGTATACTTTGGAATTAGCCTTTTAGCGGTTGCAATACTCATAATAGTACTGAGGTTTAAAAAATGAAAAAGGATGAAAAAAAGGGAAGCTATTCTAATTGTAATTGCAATCATTTTTACAGCAATAGTTTATTTCTTTACTGACAAATATGCTAAAGAAACTGAAAAAAGAGTTCAGGAATTCATAGAACAAAAAGAGTCGAAAGAAGATTAAAACCTAAATTAGTGCCACTAAAATAATACGATGAAAACTTCATTGAATAAGCTAATCCTATTACCATTTATTTTAATACTTGGTATTGTATTGTTTTCTGAATATAATGCTAATGAAACAAAAAAAAAATTAGATTTAATTGAAAAAGAACTTGATCAGAAAATAAGAGTTGCAAAAGAAAAAGACTCTATCAAATCAACAAAGCAAGATAGACGAACTAAAGACGATGTTAAAAACGCTAATTGAAAAAACTTAAATTAGTACCACTAAAAAAATAATACGATGAAGAAACTATTCGTGTTATGAGGGATAAACTATTTATTATTATCGGAGTAGTATCCTTAATTGGAGTAGGTCTTGAATTATTTGGTGTGATTAGTGAGTCTCTTGGGATGATTTTTTGGCTTGGGCTAATGTTTTTCACGCTTAACTCATTACGAAAAAAATGAATAAAACTACATACTACATTATTAGCGGTATTTTGTGTGGAACTATAATAATAGGCGGCAGATTATGGTTTGGTCTAAACTTCATTGAAAGGATTATTGCCCTTTTGATAGTTGGGGGCTTGTTCGAAGTAATCTATCAAAAAATAAAATTAAAATGAGGAAACTTCTTTTTCTGTTTTAGTGTTTATCTCTTGCTCAGGGGATGATGACTCATCTTCTAATGACACCTCATTTAACCCACCAAGTTGGATTCAGGGAAGATGGAATGCACAGGTTAATGGTGTAGATTTTGATGTTGGACTCGAGTTTAAAAAAAATGATTTTTGTTCTGTTAGTGCTAATTATGCTACTTGTTATCAAAACTCAATCAATATATCTTCACAAACGCAATTAGACACAAATTTTTTTGAAGAAATATCAAGTAATAGACACTTTATTGAACTTACAATGGCAGGTTCTATTGTGACTTATGAATTTGAAAAAGTTTCAGAAAGTATCATTAGAGAGGTTTTTTCAAACAACAATTTAGAATATCATTTGGTAGATTAATTATTAATCCACCCACTTTATTAGGTCTTTGAGGCTTATGCTCTAAGTATATTCTTACAAATGGTTAAAAGATAATTGAGTTATCCACATTAATTTACTTGAAGTGTATTTCCTTAAGCTCTAACTTTGGTGGGTGAGTGGTATAAATACTTGCTTTATAATTTAATTACATATATGTTTTTGAAGTTTTACAACTTCGTTATGTGCTTAAATATATTACATAATGTGGTATATGCTTCACTCAGAGTTAAAAGCTCAATACAGGATAAGTATGTATTATAAAATTTGATTAATCAATTTTTTTCAAAAGCTTTATTTGGAAGCTAAATTCTAAAATGATTGATTAATTTGAAAAAGTGCCATATATGTGCCATAAAACACCTCAAAATATTATTTTTGTATCTATTACTTTAACTCGGTCCTATAGCTCAGTTGGTTAGAGTAGCTGACTCATAATCAGTTGGTCCCTGGTTCGAGCCCAGGTGGGACCACCAACACACCCTCTAAGTCTCTGACTATGAGGGTTTTGTTTTTTCATGACCCCCATGGTAAACCAAATGGTAAACCAAAATCAATAAATTTGTATAGATGAGAAAACCACCTAATTATTGGAAAAACATTGAGAATGTTAAAAGGGAACTCAAACCATTGATTGATAAGTTGGGTAGATTTCCTTCCAATAATGAAATGATAAAAGAAATAGGAAGTTCTCTCCCCAAATATATAATGAAATATCACGGAGGTATTCTTCATTTATCCCAAGAAATGGGATTGAAAAATTATGATGAAAGTATCGGGAGAAGAACACAAGGAACTTGGAAAAAAGAAGATGTAGTAGATAAGTTTTTAAAGATTCTAAAAAAACACAAACTAAATCACTTTCCGTCAAGATATGATTTGAAAAATATGGGTGAAGATGTCTATGTTGGAATAACACAAATATTTAAAACTTATAAAAACTTCAAAAAACACATTAGAGATTTGGGTTATGATTTTTCTGATAAACCCAAAAAGGAGGTTTATTGGAATGTTGAAAGGATTAATGAAGAACTTACCAAAATCACAAATGAAACGGGGTATTTCCCATCTAATTCAGATTTGAATAAAAGAGGGTTATCAACTTTACGAAGAATCATCGGAGAAAACCCAAGTTTAAAAAAACCTTTTCTGAAAAAATATTCATTAAAACCAAGAAAATTTACTTCACCAAAAGAGAGTGGTTATTGGTTAAATGAGGAAAATATTAGGAATGAAACCCTTGAAGTTTATTCAAGATTTGGAAGAATACCACCATCAAAAGAATTAATTGAACTTGGGTATGGTTCTCTACATCAACATATTTCAAAACTTGATAATGAATTCCTTAAAAAAGTAGATTACTTTAATGATTCAAATTTATTGATTACCAAGGATGGTGATAGAGTTAGAAGTAATTACGAATTGTTGTTTGATAATTTCCTTTCATATAACGACATAAAACACGAAACAGAGGGTGTAATTTCTGAAAACACTAATGTGGGGTATTTATATGATTTTAAACTTTTTATTAATAACACTATTGTATATGTTGAAGTGTGGGGATACACAAGAGGTAGAACAGATTTTGAAAAAAATTATGAGAGTAAGAGAATAAAAAAAGAGAAAGAATATCAAAAATTAGGTTTAAAATTAATTGGAATTGATGGGGAGAAAGTGTTCTCAAAAAGTTTTGATGAGATTTACTCTGAACTTGAAAGTTTAATACAAATATTCAACCCAAGTTTCACTTCTAAACCATTAGACATAAACTATTTTTTAGGTGGTTCTAACTACTCAATTAATTCAATTATTGAGGAACTCAAACAGATAATAAAAAATAATGATGGTTATTTTCCAACAACCCATCAATTAAGAGAACTAAACGGAGGAGAAGGTTTAATATCTATGATTCAAAAATATGGAGGTGTTGACACATTCAAAAAATTACTCAACACTGATATAAAACCAAGAGAATTAAAATGGGATATAGATTTACTAAAAAAAGAAATATATAAACTCAATAAACTGAAATATGTCCCTTCTATTAACGATTTAGAAAAAAACAACAGATTAGATATCTATGGTGGAATAAATAAAAATGGAGGGGTTAAAAAAGTATCACAAAAATTAAAAATCCCTACTAAAAGAGAATATTTAAGAATAAATCCAAAAGGATACCAAGGAAAGTGGAGTGAAGAAATAATAGAGAGAGAAGTTAAATTAATTATTGAAAAAATTGGAAGGTTTCCCCAAGAAAAGGATTTAAAAGAATTAGGAAGAACTGATTTACATGTGGGAATTAAAAGGTTTAGTGGGGGTATGAAAAAATTAAGAAAGAAGATGGGATATAAATAAACCTGGTTCTGGTCCGTCAGGTACTTGAACCAAGTTAATGGTCAAAATTCAACTAAAATTTTAACTAAAAAACACTTGGTTTACCGAGTAAACCATTTTTATCTGTTTTTGGTTTACTTGGTAAACCAAAGAAATAATTCAAGTAATCACAACTATCTGAAAACCAAACTATTAAGCCATTGTATTTAACTTGGTGCAAGTACAGGTGGGACCACCAACACAAACCCTAACTTATTGTAAACCAACAAGTCAGGGTTATTTTTTTCCCCTAATTGGGGTGTGGTGGCACAAATGGTTGGTTAAAGCAATTGTTTTAGTATTCTAATAATCAATTCGCTATAATCAAAAGTAGAGCTGATGTAGAGGAAACATCTGTAAAATGTATAGTTTTTGATTACGAATTAAAATTTTAATTTATAGTTAAAACATTATTTTTAGATAATAATAAAACTAAAAATGAAAACAATCAATAAATTATTAGCAATCAGCGCCATATCATTATTTATAATGTCCTGCTCATCAGACGACGATACCGCCCAAGAACCTCAAAACGTATTTGAAAAACTGCAAGGGAATACTTACAGACAAGTTGAAACACCAGATTCCTGTAATGATTGCGATGATGAAATCAATTACTATTCATTTTCTGCTGACAACTTAACAATTACTGGCACAGAACTAGATGGTACTTGCGAACAGTATGATGTGATTCAAATAGGCAATTGTAGTGGTTGTGCTACAATTCTTGAAAACACTCCAGATAAGTTCGTAGTTACTTACCAGATGCTTATATTCACTTTAAAATACACAATTACAATTGTTTCTGATGACAATATTCAATTCGTTTTTGATTCGGGATTATCTGAAGTAACTTGGACGTCAAACCGCTGGACAGGCACTATTCCTGACTGTACTGACTACTCAGATTAGCATTATAGTTAATAATTTAGATTGGAGAATTCGTACTTAATGGGTTCTCCAATCCCAAATTATAACATGCCAATTGCTACTTCCATACAGGAGCGTGCTGACAACTTGAAAGCCAACTTTTAGATGGGTTTTAAGAGATGCTAAGTTTTCCCGATCTACATCAGTAATCGCAAAAGGATATCGATTTTCATAAGTTGCTTTAAATTGGGCATAAAGATCTTGCGCAAGTCCCCGACCACGAACCTCTTTAGCCACGCAAAGTTGCCCCACAACCAAATAATCAAAATCACCAACAAATTTACCCCCAAAAGGAATTTTGTTGATTTGCGCGCCGAGATCTTTTAATAGTGGATGTTGTGCTAATAATGACCGATCGGTAGCCAAGGCATATCCAACAACCAAACCGTTTTGCTTGGCAATAATTGCAGGCGTTAAGTCATTCATTACTTTTAAAAAATCAAGCTCATATTTGGCGGTTAGAAAACCGTCAGATAAGCGGTTCTCTGCGGTAACATTCTCTTTTAGATTTACCTCTTGTAAGTCTCTAATTTCTTGAATTTCTCGATCTGTGGTCGCTAAGCAGATGGTCATTTTATTTGGATTTGGCGAAATTTATAAAAGATACTCGGTACAAAAATACGACATCTAATACATACTCAATTAGAGGGGTTTATTTTTGCCCTTTTAAAATGAGTGTTCCAGACCAATTTTCTTTAATCCCAAACCGAGTTGATTCAACGTCTTTAAATCCAGCTTTATGAAATAGCTCAATCCAATGTTTCTCAGAAAAAAGATGCATAATGGATACCCCACAGTCTTCAGGCCACGAATGGGAAACCGTGTTTTCTTTATAAAAGTCCAACCCCAAAATCAACACCCCTCCTTTGGTCAACCAGGAATTGTATACATTTTTCAGAAAAACAGAAGGGTCTTTGAGGTAATACGCCACTTCCATGGAGTGCACGATATCCACAGGAGAACATGGTATCCAGGCGTCGAGATCGGCGCAAGTGTAGTGATTTTTTGAATCGTAGGTTTGTGCTTTGTCAATCATTTGCTGTGCACCATCTACGCCAGCTGCCGATACACATTGTGGATGTTTGGCAACTTGCCTGACAACCCAGCCGTTACCGCAGCCCGCATCGAGAAAGGAAAACGGGTTTTGGTTATTTATAACCATGCCCAGCATGTGGTCAACAGCTTGCTGATGACCCTTTGCCATTCCTTCATCACGACCACGCTCTGCCCATTCCCCAAAAACAACCGTTGGTGTGCGTTTTTTCTCCAAAGGAAATCTACCTTAGATCGTACAACTCATATCTTCCCCACAGCACAAAGGAGACTTTATCATTCCTTCACAACTTGGACATTGAGAGACCTGAACTTCTGCACCATCATCTGTGTTTATGCTTCCGTTCTCAAGAGGAGTATCACATTTTGCACAACTGGCATTAACCGCCATGTCGCATTGATTACAAGTATATGTTGCCATAAAAATCTATTTCTGTAAAGATATTGTTTTTATCTCATCAAACTAAAGTGACCAGTATATACGCGCCCATCTTCAAGCTCAAGTCTAAACCAATAGTCATCTGCTGGAAGAGGAGAGCCTTGATAGGATCCATCCCAAGACTCGTCAGGTCCAGAGATCTGAGTTAAGAAACGACCGTACCGGTCATAAATGTACACGTTCGACTGGCTATTAAATGTTGTTTTTAGCCCAAGGATTTGCCAGGTGTCATTAATGCCATCATTGTTGGGGGAAAAATACTTGTAATATCCTACGACTCCGACTTGCACTTGAGAAAGGCCACAGCCTATTTTATCACGAACACTTATCGTTTGAATACCAGGTCTTATTTGGGTAAAATAAGGCTCATTCTGAAAATTACCATATCCGACGGCATACTCATAGTCCCCAATACCAAGATTGTCGACGAAAATTTCGATAGTATTTTCAGTGCTTGAAAAACCACCGATGACGATATCTTTTTCGCTGAGTTTGGCCAATTCAGAGGTCAGCACTTCAATGCTTTTGGAGGTTGTACAAGGAAGGGGTCCGAGACCAGTTGCAGTTAGAGTGTACCTTCCTCCTTTGGAAACGCTTATAGATGGGGTTATCCCTACCACAGTCACCCTGTTATTCTCATCAATATGCTCCCACATAAAGGAATAGTCATCGCCAGGGTTACGGATTCCAATATCAACAGATCCTTCATTTAAGCAGAGAACAGCTTGCTGATCAAGATCAAAAGAAGGGTTTTTAATCACCTCAAAATCGACAAAGCCCTCACTGACACAGTTGTTGTTGATGGAACTGATTAACTCAACACGTATGGATGTCGAGCTGGTTGTAAATAGAGGAGGTAACGGACTCGGTAATGTGTTTCCATAGGAATCATAGTAGGCAAAAACCATATCTGTTTGCCCATCTAAAATATCTGTTTCAATAGATTGCGTATCAAAAATCGCTTTATCATCTATAGTACCATCAGAATCATCGCAGAGCATCAAAGTGGGGATTGGATTAAAGTTTGGGGTGTCATCAACGACAAACTCAATTTCTGTCTCTTCATAGCAAAAAGGTATATTGCTTGAGGGGTTGTTTTCAACACGAGCAATTATTTTTTGGTCATGAGTGCTGTATGGGTTCGGGAGCACTCCAGTAGACAGAAGATTATAATCTGTATCATAATAGGAAACACTGATATTTGTTTGTCCTTGAGTGAGCTCTTGATAGATCCTAGAAGTGTCAAATGGATAGGATCCGTCATCATCATCATCACATTCCCGAAAAGGAGAAACGGTATAAGCAGTAGGGAGACGTTCGATATATAAATTGGCGACTTTTTTCAGACCAATACAGCTAATCGTATTTAGCCCCACCACTTCGACATTGGCCCAAATTTCATCAACCCAACCTCCCCCACTAGCTTTCGGATTTGGATTCTCATAATCAGAAGTCTGATCGATTGGATTCGTTTTACGGGCAGCATCATCTAGTGTCGGGTAGTATTGAATGACAACACCAGACTCTTCAAACAAAGGATGCTCACGAAGAAGTTCGTTTGTGAGAGAATCAAATACAGAAGGGGGGAATAGGGTTTTCCCATCTTGTGCGGTTGATGGAGGAAGTTCACAAGCATCAAAATCGAGCATAAAATCTTCTTTGATTTGACTCACAGCTACGCTGATATTTATTTCTGCATTGCGAACACAACTACCGTTGGGCGCATAAACACCCTCAGGTAAAATACTGTTGATTTGCACAAAAATGGTGTTATTCATAATGGGGTTTCCACCAATGTCAGAATTGTAATATGCGGTCGGGGCACTAATTTTACTCTCTGCTGATCGTGTTGCGTCTGTGAAATAAGAAAATTTTTCATTGGTAAAATTTGCAGATATTGTGCTTTCAAAATTGCGAAGGTTGGTCAAAACAATCCCATCCGAATTACCATCTGTTTCATCACATTGCTCAAAGGTAATGACGGGTTGTTCAATCACGGGTAAAGGGCTTAGCACCAAATCAAAACGGTTATCGGCACGCAAACAGGACAGTGAAGTCAAGTTGTCGATTACACGCACATATATGGTTTTTTGGCGGTTGTCTGTTGTGGGCATCGTGTATGAGTCAATGCCATCTACAGATGGGTCATCAGCATCGGATGGAGAGCTATGATAGCTAATCCTGTATTGTCCAGCAGTGCCGCTTAGGAGCGCTTCAATTCTCGCGTCGTTGAGTCGCAAATCGAAAGTGGTGATGTTGTCTGTATCACTGCCGCTTGCAAGATCATCACACTCATAGTGAGGTGGAATGTCAATTACAGGGGGAATTGGCAACACTCGCATGGAAAAGGAGCCAGTTTGATCCGACACACAGCCAGTTGTTTTATTTCGTATTCGGTAATAAATCTGTTCAGGGTTGGTGCGATTGGTAAACGGCTGTGTTTTATCAATCGGATTATCATTTGTATCACTTTCATTTAAAAAGAATAAAACGTCGAGACTTATGTCACCATTTAATATGGCAATCTCTTGGGCTTGCAAGTCAAACCCATTTACCAGACCGTTGTATGCATCACCATCAAGGCTGTCATCACAGAGCTCCATATCATCAGCGGGGAGTATTTCAGGAATAGGATTAACAACAATAGTAGTTTCAACTCGACAAACCACCTCATTCGTGGTCACTTCATAAAAATAGGTTGTTGTTTCAGTAGGGGACTCAGTGATTGTGCTTGTTTCGATTCCATCAAAAATAATATCAGAATTTGTTGTGGGGTCTATTTTTCCCCAAACAACTTCGGTTGTTCCAATAAATTCAAAAACTGGCCATGAGTCTCCATCCCCAGATGAATTGTCTCTCATATCATTCCATGTTTTGTTAACTCTATAATCGAATTGGGCGAAATCCTCTGCTCCATCTTCAAAATAGCTCTGTGAATTTGCTCCACCAGAGTCATTGGGTTCCCCATATGACCCCCCATTTGGAGGAGGAGACCAATTAGCAAACTCTTCAGTTAGCAACCTTCCGTCAAGCCATTGCCAACCCTCATTAACATTGTTATTTGGGTTTAGATTAGACAGCTGCCGCAACCCTAACCAAAAATGAATTCCATTGGTTCCAGCTATACCAAGCTCATCAAGCGCATAATAAACGGCATTTTCTTCTTCTTTAGAATTAATAACATACATTGAAGCACCAGCGCCTAGAGATTGAATTAGATTATAAGCTTCTGTCCATGCCATTGACTCTCTTTTTAAGAAATAAGACGAGGATTCGTATTGTAAAAAACGTTCAAAATCGGGATTCGCCAAAGCAAAATCTTGTGCCGTTTGTGGTACACCGCTGACAGATAAAGTTAAACTCTCTCCTTTACATATTTCCGATGCAGAACTCAACAGCTCAGGGTTGCTGATAAAAGCATCTGTTTCTGCACGTGTTAAACTCACACAGCCAGAACTTGAATATGCCTCTACATAATAAGTTTGATCATGAACCAACAGCGTATCATCGGCCAAAGCACTCCCACCAGTTGAAGATATAAACACGCCAATAGATCCTTCAATATCATTTTTTAAATCTTTGACGGTTGGTAATTCACTGCTACAATAGGTGTAAATGGGCTCGAGCGCTGGTGCTTCTGGAATTTGATTGACGGTCAGTATAACCCCACCAATCGACTCAATAGGGCAGGCATATGTTGGTCTGGAGATAAGGACTTGTACTTCTGCTCCATTTAGCCCATAATTTGTAGCCACAGTTAGAGAATTAGTGCTTGTCCCACTAAAGGTCGAATTGTCAAGGATAGGCACACCATCAATGACCCATTTAAAAACAGCATCGGTTGTGGGAGTATCGACTGAGAATGTAGCATCTTCTCCTTCACAAACTTCAACAGAAAGTGGATTTCCATTTGGGGAAATTTCAGCAGGGGCACCCTCATCTTGAAAGTCAAAAACTCCGTTATAATCACGATCATATGGCCGTGGACCTTCACGGGTTAATGCATACGGATGGTTTATAACCGCCCCTCGATTTGAAACAGTATTATCATCAATAGTAAGCGGTGATTGCCCAAGTTTCCCGTCAAGATCAAGATCTAAATACCCAGCTTCAATGACATCAAAACACCCATCTTTATCGCTATCTAAATCATATTTATCAGATATTAAATCATTGTCAGAAAATCGATCAATGTTTCGAATCTCTAAAAATCCATTAAACTGAGAGTCCTCACTAGATTCATTGTGGTGTGTAAATATTAAGCCTGAAGAGTTGTTGACCTGGAATATAAATTTTCCATTTTTTATAAGAGTAGCATTATTGAATCTAAAGGTAATTTTTGAACTGTTGTAAAATGAGTACCCACTTACAAAGCTGTCATTTTGAAGAATTTCTAATTCGCTTTCGATGTCAATTAAAGTTATACTTTCTGAGGGGTCAATGCTCTCTAATATATAAAAAGAGTTTTCCTGATTTGGAATAACAGATTCACTATTATCAAATCCAAATGAAAAATGAATTGATTTTGGAATTTCTGGTTTAAGTTGATATCGGATGGCATCATCTGAATTTTGTTTCGGTGGTAAGAAAGATGTAAATCGCCCAGAACTGAGAGGGGTAAAAACTCCATTTGCTACTGACAGGTTTTGTGAAAACAAAGGGTTCGAATAGGGAAGAACAACTGATAAATTAAGCTCAGGAGGGTTTTTGGTTAAATCAATTGTTAAATCACCAAGTGACTCTATAGAATCAAAAATTCCATCATTGTCACTATCTAAATCAATATTGTCAACTACACCGTCTTTGTCCGAATCATTAGGACAAATGCTGACATTGACAGCAGACGAATATACAATGTTGTTGGGGGATAAACAGTCAATAACCACTTCTAGACGGTAGGATCCAAATGAGTCGGGGGTATATTCATCACTGTCAGATGAGGGTCCAGAAAAGACGTTATACCATGCTCCATCATCATTTTGTTTTTGCCATTTTAGAGAGTCGTAATTTTCATAATTTGGGAGCTGTAAGATGACATTTGCTTGTCCAGAGGAATCAATACAATTACCCAGAGTATTTAAATTTAAATTAGGATAAATTTTGGGTTCAAGAGTGAACCCAGAATAGAATGCTCCAGAAGTTGCTGTATTATTGACATTGTAATAAGACACATAAAGTTCATCTGACCCAACGACTGACACATCACCATTTAGACCATCAATTCTGTGAATTTGGTAGTCAGCAGAAGAGGATTGAATGGGGCCAGGCTCGAAAACAACATTATCAAGAGATAGAATATCATTTTCATTTACTTTTACTAAAGATCCATAAGAACTTAGTATAAACAAAGATCCATCAAAATTCGAACTTTCATCTACCTCATCAATTCGAGCAATACTCTCGACATCACCAACACTTGTGCAACTTAGAGGAGGAACAAAAAACATTCCCTGATTTGCCCCGTAAAAATGTACTCTTTGTCCTCCAGGAAATCTGCCTTCAGCTTCTCCTTTTTTCCCAGTTCCTTGAAAAACATAAATATTCTTATTAGATGAGATGTTAATAAAACTAATGGCTGAATTGGAATTGTCCGTAAACTGGTTTCCCTCTATAAAAACATGTTCACCTTTATTGAGATTAATCAAAGAGCTGGTATCTCCGTTCAGAAAGATTTCTGTTTCATCTTCATTAGCAACGATAAGGGCATTTTCGATACTATTAAATCCATCTCCTTTTACAAGAAGATATTCAGTGGCATCTACGCTGGAGTCCAAGCTCACAAGCTGATCAAACCCAATGTCACTTCCATTTAGATAACCAAAATCTTGTTCATTCTCAAAGAAATCGGGAGAGTCGATGATTTCATTGCTGAAGCTACCCAAAATAGAACCAGTGTTTACAACAATGTCATTTTGTGATTGGATTCGGGTTCCTATAAAACGGTCACAATTGACCCCATTAAACAGAGCAACATAGCTTTCGTTTTTGTTCAACACGATGCTCAGGGGAAGGGTGCCGTCTGTGTTCAATGCCACAAGTTGAGGGTCAGCAACAAACTCAACCAAAGTATTATTTTGGGTGGCCATGACAGAGAAAAAGGAAAAATCGTTTTCCTCCTGTCTCTCCATTCCGCCAACCAGAAAATCTTTACCGAGCCCGTCAATTCCCTTACTAACAAGTGATCCGGCATGATTATTTGCTTTTATACGCAGAGAAACATAAACTTCCCGATCCGCTACAACCTCAAACCCTTTGTCTGTGAAAGTAAAATCATTTTCAAAGCCACTTGGATCAGCACCGACTTCATCATTAGAAACTTGAATTTTATAGGAATTGGTGTTTGTAACCATTCCAGTTATCCAATTATTTGCTGATTTCCCAATCGGCTTAATGGTAAAGCGGACTTCTGGATGGGGGGTCGAAATATAAAGAAACGATGAATTATAAAAAGCCTCACCCTGAAAAAACTCAGCTGGGATAGGCGGGATATAATGTCTGGTGCTTAACTGTGCCAGCCCATGTAACGGAAGCAGAAAACAAAACCAAAAGGAGATTAAGCAAGTAATTAATGTTAAATGTTTAGCTTTTATTTGCACTTTATAATGATAATAAAAAAAATAGGAATCATAACGCCAATCGATATTTCTGCTAAATGGCTGCTGTTTTTTGCGCTGGTACAAACTTACATCAGTTTCGGACAACTTCAGCTTCCCATTTATGCGGACTACCTTACCGATAATTATTTTTTGGTTCACCCTTCAATGGCAGGCGCCCAGCTAGAAGGAGTTCAAGCTCGAATGACCCATCGGTCACAATGGCAAGGCGTGGCAAATGCGCCAAGTTTACAAACCATCAACGCGCATGGGCGCATTGGTTTAAAATCTGGGCTGGGAACCGCTTTCTATACTGCCAGAAATGGATTTCACAATCAAGTTGGCGCCTCAGTGACATATGCCCATCACATCAATCTTATTCTTGGAAATAGAGACATTCATCAACTTTCATTTGGTCTTTCGGCTGGAGTACTGAATAACACCCATGACCAAACCCAATTTTCTCCAGACCTTGGCGATCCGCTTGTGGAAGGAAACCAAGTGAAATCCAATGGCTTCCACATCGACTTGGGACTCACCTACATCAGCTTTCAGTTCTATTCGCACCTCACAGTTAGAAACCTTATTTTTAAAGGACAGAACATTTCAGACAACATCAGTTTAGACAAGGGCAAAAAGTGGATTGCTAATGCAGGATATTTTTTTGATCTCAACGACAACACTTCTCTTGAACCCTCTGCGATGGTTCAGTTGGTGGAGTATGCAGACCTTCCATCCTTTGATATGAATATAAAGTCACACCATTCTCTAAACAATTCAAACCTCTCATTTGGGGCATCATATCGCTTTGGCACACAACCAAATGCAAATCTTTTTGCTGGAGAGAACCTCAACCAAGATTACAAACAATTGACTCTATTGACAGGACTTCAATTTAGAGGGTTTTCATTTTTTTACACCTACACCCATAGCTTTGAAGATATTCAAATTGCGCCATTCAACAGCCATCAATTCACCTTAGGGTTTGATCTTTACTCAGATAAATTTCGATTTTTTCCAGTTCGAGGAATCTTTTAACTTTACAACAATGTGCTATCTTTAAAGAAAACAAGTGGTAGAAATCGAACGCAAATTTTTAGTTTCTAATCTCAACGCGTGCTTGCAGCACCATACTACCTCAAGAAGTATCGTTCAGGGCTACCTGTCTTTTGACCCAGCAAGAACAGTGCGTGTACGTAAAACAGATACCAAAGCGTTTTTAACGATTAAAGGAAAGTCCAACGCAACTGGGGATACTCGTTTTGAGTGGGAGAAAGAAATTCCAAAAAATGAGGCAACAGAACTTTTGGATTTATGCTTGGGGCAAATCATTCGAAAAACCCGATATGTTATACCCCATCAATCTCATCTGTTTGAAGTCGATGTTTTTTCAGGAAAACTTCAGGGATTGGTCATTGCAGAGGTTGAATTATCCACAGCCGACGAACAGCTACACCATCCAACATGGGTTGGGAAGGAGGTCACGGGAGATCCGCGATACTTCAACAGCGACTTGGCAAAAAAGGGATTAAAGCCCGAGATCGTCTAAGTCGATCGCATCATTTGCGGTGTTTTGGTATCGGAGCTTTGCCAGCAATTCACAATCTAGGGGGATACTCACTTTTTTAGGCTCGGGGAAAGAATCAATCGAGACCTCTAACAGAGGGTCTTCATATAATTTTTTCATATACAAAGCCCATATTGGAAGTGCCATCGTTGCGCCTTGGCCATAGGCTATGGAGTTAAAGTGCGTTGCCCGATCTTCTCCGCCAACCCAAACCCCAGTCACGAGGTTTGGCACCATGCCAATAAACCAACCATCGCTTTGATTTTGCGTTGTTCCTGTTTTACCTGCTATGGGATTTTGAAACTCATAGGGATATCCAGTTACAACCGTTCCAAAATAGGGATTGTTTTCTTCTGCGCCTCGATGTCTCAAACGAATTCCAGAACCAGATTCGGTGACTCCTTCAAGGAGTTTTACGGTAACATAGGCCGACTCTGCACTCAGCACATCCCTTGTTTCTGGAGTTGCTTCAAACAAAACCGTTCCGTTTTTATCTTCAATCCGAGTGACCATTACGGGTTTTACATAAATCCCCTGGTTGGCAAAAGCACCATAGGCAGCAACCATTTCATAAACACTCAAATCGGCAGTCCCCAATGCTATTGAAGGAACATTCGGAATTTTTGAACTTATCCCTAAGTCTGCAGCAAGTTTACTAATGGGCCCAGGCCCGACCTTGTCAATCAACCTTGCACTGATGGTATTGACAGAGTTTGCCAGTGCATTTTTTAAGGTTCGCATTCCAGTGTATCGATCGCCAGAATTTTTTGGACACCAAGCTTCATGAGCACCGAATTTTCTTGCTTCAACACAATAAAACCCATCTGGAAACGAATCACATGGAGAGAGCTTCAATTGATCAATCGCTGATGCATATACAAAGGGCTTAAACGTAGACCCAATTTGACGCTTACCCTGATAAACATGATCAAACTGAAAGTGTTTGTAATTAATCCCACCAACCCAAGCTTTTACATGACCGGTTTGCGGATCCATCGACATCATTCCAGACCTCAAAAAATGTTTGTAGTGACGAATCGAATCAATGGGGCTCATAACCGTGTCGATTTCGCCTTTCCAGCTAAAAATTTTCATTGCTGTTTCTTGATCAAAAGACGCTTTGATGTCGTCTTCTGTTTTACCAGCAAGCTTCATTTTTCTCCATCGATCGGATCGCATCATGGCTTGATTCATCAGTCTCTCAACCTCCTTTTCGGTAAGGTCTAAAAACGGTGCAGTAGGATTCCATTTGGGTGTGTTTTGCTCAAAAAAGGCATCCTGCAGATTGGACATATGCTCTTTCACAACGTTTTCAGCATAGGTTTGCATCTTGGAGTCAAGCGTGGTGTAGATTGTCAACCCATCCAAATACAAGTTGTATTTTTGTCCATCTGGCTTGGGGTTGTCCTGAATCCAATTCAGCATAAATTGACGGAGGTAAGCCCGAAAATAGGTCGCAAGACCCTCGCGATGCGATTGCGGATTAAATTGAATCTGAAGAGGCAACTGCTGTAAAGAGTCAACCTCTTTTTGGGTGAGCATCTCATTCCGAAGCATTTGCTGAAACACAATATTTCTTCTCGAAATCACGAGTTCAGGCCTCCGAATGGGGTTGTATAGAGACGAGTTTTTAAGCATTCCCACCAGCATAGCAGACTCTTCCAACAGCAAGTCGGAGGGCTCTTTGGAAAAATAAATATTGGCAGCTGAGCGCAATCCGTCAGCATTGTAATTGAAATCATACAAATTCAAATACATCGTTAAGATTTCTTTCTTGGCGTATCTCCTTTCGAGCTGTACGGCAATGACCCACTCTTTAATTTTTTGGATTACAGCGTCAAGTGTGTTTCTAGAGCGAACGCCTGTAAAAAGCTGTCGAGCCAACTGTTGAGAAACTGTACTTGCACCTCCCTTATCACCGAGATAAACAATGGCTCTTAGGGTACTTCGTAAGTCAATTCCAGAGTGATCATAAAAGCGTTCGTCTTCTGTAGCAATCAAAGCGTCGATAAGATTCTTGGGAATCTCTTCATAGTACAAAGGCGTTCGATTGTCGTTGTAATAAAACTTCCCAATGACCTTATTATCCGATGAATAAATCTGTGTAGCCAGGTTTGTTTTAGGGTTTTCTAACTGACGGAATTCAGGCATTTTACCAAGCAACCCAAACCCAGCGGCTAAAAAAATGCTCACAAAAGAGAAAACACCAATTGAAAACACGACCCAAAAGATCTTTACACTCCGCTGGTATGTTCCACTCTTTTCTTTCATTGGTCATCTTGAATTCGTTCTATACCAAGCCCCACTTCTGTAATCCCTTTCAGGAGATCTATTGATTCCGCATGTTCATTGTGTCGCATAGCGGGTTTGATTGTCAGTCGGTGCTCACCAACAACACGAAAACGGTAGGCTTCCTTAAACCAAAGCTTGCTTTCATGAACCAATAGGCCTTCTCCGAGCCACTCTCCCTCGGAAGTAGCCATGGTGTATGAAAGTGTATCAACCAATTTTTCTCCAATTGGATTTTCGAGCGTGGCGATCAGGTGAATATTGGCAAATGGATAATCATCATTGTTTCGCAAATACAAAAACAAGTTTGTAGGAGAATTGATTTTTTCGGGAGTAAAACGAAATTGCACCTCCTCATGTTGTGACCACCCATTCGAAAACGATGAAAACTGCAACTTCTCATTTCCCAAAACACAACCTCCTATCAAACCAATCAAACTGAGATAGAGGGGTGATTTTCGTGAAATGAACATTCGATTCAGCATATAGATTAGGTACTATTTTTTCATAAAAGCAAGGTCTTCAGACCTTCCTTTTTTAAAGATTTTATTGCTGTTCTTTGTCCCTTTTCGGAGACGTTTCTGTTGGTCTTCAGGAAGCATAACAATATCTGAACACGCATCAGAACAACAGTTGTTGTGTGCCTCTGCACAAGTATGACATTGGATAAACAACAAATGACAAGCTTCATTAGCACAGTTGACATGGGTATCACACGGCGTGCCACACTGGTGACAGACCGCAATAACCTCGTCGGAAATTTGCTCGGCTCTTCGCTGGTCAAACACAAAGTTTTTTCCGCGAAATTTATTGTCCAACCCCTGTGTTTTTACTTGTCGCGTATACTCAATGATACCACCTTCTAATTGATATACATTTTCAAAGCCCTTGTATTTGAAGTAGGCACTTGCTTTTTCACAGCGAATACCACCTGTACAATACATAACGATATTTTTTTCTTTTTTATACGAAAGCAAATCTTCTTCGATCAGTGGGAGTGAATCTCGAAAGGTATCAACATCGGGGGTAATGGCGCCTTCAAAATGCCCAATCTCACTTTCGTAATGATTCCGCATATCCACCAACAGTGTCTCTGGCTTTGAAATGAGGTCATTAAAGGATTGCGCATCAACGTGAACCCCACATTGGGTGACATCAAACTCACTGTCCTCAAGTCCATCTGCTACAATTTTATCTCGGACTTTGATTTTTAGTTTTAAAAAGGATTTGTTGTCCTGTTCAACAGCAATATTCAAACGCACATTTTCCAGAAATGAAATATTATCTAGTATTGCTTTAAATTCCTCAAAACGGGTTGCTGGTACGGAAAGTTGTGCATTTATTCCCTCAGTTGCGATATAAATCCGACCCAAAACATTGAGCTTGTCCCAGTGAATAAAAAGATAGTCGCGAAACAACTTTGGGTTTTCGATCTGTGCGTACTTGTAGAACGACAGCGTAAGGCGGTCTTCGCCTGCTTGGTCAATGAGATTGGCGCGTTCTTTCGCACTTAATGTGTTGTACAGTTGCATGCTATACGGATTAAGTTTGTCGGGCAAAGGTACAAATTTAAAAAACGCATTTGGGGGGCTTGTTTTTGCGTCTAAAATTGTACTTTAGAGACTTCAAAAAACCACAATATGGCAAATGAAAAAGAAGCGAAATTAAAAGCGCTACAACTTACCCTAGACAAGTTGGATAAAGCATACGGCAAAGGGACTGTGATGCGGATGAACGATGAGGCTCTCCAAGAAGTAGAAGCCATTTCTTCTGGCTCCTTGAGCTTGGATGCAGCACTTGGTGTAGGCGGATATCCAAGAGGAAGGGTCGTTGAAATTTATGGCCCAGAGTCATCAGGAAAAACCACACTCACCCTACATGCCATAGCGGAATGTCAAAAGAACGGCGGAATCGCAGCATTTATCGATGCCGAACACGCCTTTGATCGCTACTATGCGCAAAGCTTGGGTATTGACATTGATGAATTAATTATTTCTCAACCAGACCACGGAGAACAAGCTCTTGAAATTGCCGACAATTTAATCCGCTCAGGTGCTGTTGATATTGTTGTTATTGATTCTGTGGCTGCCTTGACGCCAAAGAGCGAAATCGAAGGGGAAATGGGAGACTCTAAAATGGGTCTGCATGCGCGATTGATGTCGCAAGCATTGCGAAAACTAACGGCTTCGATCAGCAAAACCCAATCGACGGTGATTTTCATCAATCAATTGCGAGAGAAAATCGGGGTGATGTTTGGCAACCCTGAAACGACTACTGGGGGGAATGCGTTGAAATTCTATGCATCTGTGCGCTTAGACATCCGTCGCTCAACTCAAATTAAAGACAGTCAAGGGGGAATCAACGGAAACCGTACGCGTGTCAAAGTGGTCAAAAACAAGGTCGCCCCTCCATTTAAGACTGTCGAATTCGATATTTTATATGGAAAAGGAATTTCCAAAAATGGCGAATTATTGGACTTAGGCGTAGAGGAAGAAATCATTCAAAAAAGTGGGTCTTGGTTTAGCTATGGAGACACCAAACTCGGACAAGGAAGAGACTCGGTTATTAAGTTATTCGAGGACAATCTCGAGCTTGCAGAAGAGATTGAAGACAAAATCCGAAACACTCAATCGGAGGAAGAATAACCTAGGAATAGCCCTCTTTTCGCAATTGCTCACGAAAAAACGCAAAGGTCTTTTCTTTGAGTTTTGGAAGGTCATTTATTGTCAAGCCAGTTGTTTCAATGGCAGGGTGAACAATTGCGCGGACAACCCCAGGGGAACCCGACCAGTATTTGTGACCAAATTGAAACGGAAATCGTTTTTTACAATCAGGCAATGTAATGGGAACGATAGGCATCTGGTGTTGAATGGCCAAGCTAAAAGCACCATTTTTAAAGGGAGCCAAATAGACATCCGGATGAGGAACCAGTCCTTCAGGATAAATGCATATACTGCATCCCATATCCAGTTTTTTTTGAGCACCAGAATAAACATTTTTTCTGCTCTTTGCATTTTCCCGATCGACAAGAATTGCAGCGCGGCGATAGATGTAATTAAACACTGGAATTTTTTCAAGTTCGCGTTTGCCAACAAAGACAAAGGGGTTTCGAACCGCCATTAGAACGAGCATGATATCAATCATACTGAGGTGGTTGGCTACAAACATATAATTCTTCCCTTTTTCTAGCGTTTGAAATTGCTTAAATCGAGGCCAAAACCCCATGCCATATAGTATAATTGGCGACCAAACCCAACGTGCTAGCCAAAAGACGTGACGATACCATCGCTCTCTTTGAAGAAAAATAAGAAGCAAAGGAAAACACAAGAAGACACCAATTCCTGCAAGGATATAAAACCACACATTCCAAGCCCCATAAATGATTTTCTTCGCGAATAGTATCACGGGAGTAAAAGTAGTGATTTGAAGATAATCCAAAAGGCGTACCTTTGTAAAGGGACAAAACACGTTTTGATGGCTCGGATTTTAACAGGAATTCAAAGTACAGGTACTCCACATTTGGGGAATCTGCTCGGGGCCATACTCCCTGCGATTGAAATGGCAAATCAAAGCAAGGACGACTCCTTTTTGTTTATTGCAGATCTTCATGCCCTTACCCAAATCAAAGATACCACTCAATCCAAATCCAACACCTATGCAACCGCCGCTGCTTGGCTTGCCTGTGGTTTAGACCCCCAAAACACTGTATTTTATCGCCAGTCCGACGTGCCTCAAGTCACAGAACTAGCGTGGTATCTCAATTGCTTTTTTCCTTATAGCCGATTGAGTTTAGCTCATTCATTTAAAGACAAAGCCGACCGGTTAGAGGATGTCAACGCAGGGCTGTTTACCTATCCAATGTTGATGGCTGCAGACATCCTATTATATGACGCACATCAGGTGCCAGTGGGAAAGGATCAATTACAACACCTTGAAATGACGAGAGACGTCGCCAATCGATTTCATGCCCAATTTGGCGAAACCTTTTTACTCCCTGAAGCCGTATTGCGGGAGTCGAACATGTATGTACCGGGAACAGATGGCGGCAAAATGAGCAAGTCAAAAAATAATATTATCGACGTCTTTTTACCTGAAAAACAACTTCGCAAGCAAGTCATGGGAATTGCGACTGACAGCACACCACTTGAGGAGCCAAAAGACCCTGAAAGTTGCACTGTTTTTTCGCTTTACCGCATGGTTGCTCAAGATAGTGCCGTCAAACAAATGCGCAAACAATATGAATCGAGGGGCTTTGGATATGGCCATGCCAAGCAAGCTTTATTTGAGAC